>OGME01001147.1_pt1 | contig 17818 bp, 10 predicted proteins | sample 1572981 | NCBI WGS metagenome assembly OGME01 (sample SAMEA2581902, study PRJEB24529) | metagenome | biome: Human gut stool | place: China | collected 2011
AGGAGGAACGCACTATGACAAATCTTGAGATCGCGCTGCTCATCACGGGGCAGGGTATGCTCGGCATCTTCGCCGTGATGGGACTCATCACCGTACTGGTCACACTCTTCACCAAATTCGGCAAGAAGTAAGACCTCAACAATCAACAGGCGGCCGCTGCCAACGCAGCGACCGCCTGTTTTCGTATATAAGGGTTAAAAGCCTCGCAGAGTTTCGAGCCCGCAGGCTCAAAATGATTTTGATCGTAAATCGCCGCGACCGGTGCGTGGCGATTTACACCTCTCAGTCCGCAAGTGTGGAAGTTGCCCGCCAAGGCGGGCAACTTCTGCGCGCAGCGGGCTGCAATCCCCTCTCAAAAGCGCGGGACTCAGTCCCGCGTTTTTGAAGTAATATAGAGCATTAAAGCCGCAACGTCCGCCGGACTGACGCCCGAAATCCGCCCCGCCTGCCCCAGATTCTGCGGACGAATGGCGGCGAGCTTTTCGCGCGCCTCCAGACGGAGACCGTCGATTTTCGCGTAATCGATATCCTCGGGAATGGCGCGGCGCTCCAGGCGCGCAAACTCCGCGACCTCCGCCATCTGGCGGCGGATGTAGCCCTCGTACTTGACGGCGATCTCCACGCTCTCGGCGAGTGCGGGCGGGAAGGCGCGGCAGCCCGCATCAAAATCGCGCAGGTCGTCATAGGTGAGCTGCGGGCGGCGCAGCAGCGCGATGAGGGGACTGCCGTCGCGCACCTCCGCCGTGCCGCGCGCGCTCAGAAGCGCGTTGAGCGCGTCGGACGCGCCTACGCCCGTGTGCTCGAGGCGCTTGATCTCGCGGCGCACCGCGTCGTATTTGCCCACGACCTTTTGCAGCGTTTCATCGCTGACAAGGCCAAGCTCATGGCCGATGGGCGCAAGGCGCTCGTCGGCGTTGTCCTGCCGCAGGATGAGGCGGTACTCGCTGCGGCTCGTCATCATGCGATAGGGCTCGTTCGTTCCCTTGGTCACAAGGTCGTCGATGAGTGTACCGATGTACGCCTGCTCGCGGCCCAGAATGAACGGCGTTTCGCCCTTTAATTTGCGTGCGGCGTTCACGCCCGCGACGAAGCCCTGCACCGCCGCCTCCTCGTACCCCGACGAGCCGTTGAACTGTCCCGCGCCGTACAGGCCCGAAATGTGCTTGTATTCAAGCGTCGGGTAGAGCGCGGTCGGGTCGATGCAGTCATATTCGATGGCGTAGGCCGGGCGCATGATCTCCGCGTGCTCCAATCCCTTGACCGAATGCAGCATTTCGATCTGCACCTCCTCGGGCATGGACGACGAAAAGCCCTGAATGTAGAGTTCTTCTGTATCGAGGCCCATGGGCTCGATGAAGAGCTGATGGCGGGGCTTGTCGGGAAAGCGGACGATCTTCGTCTCGATACTCGGGCAGTAGCGCGGGCCGACGCCCTCGATGACGCCGGAGTAGATGGGACTGCGATCCAGATTCTCGCGGATGACGCGGTGCGTCTCCTCCGTGGTGTAAGTCAGGTAGCAGACCGCCTGATTTTCGGGCGGGTGTTCCGTCGAAAACGAGAACGGCAGCGGCGTTTTGTCGCCCATCTGCACCTCCATCTGAGAAAAATCGACGCTGCGCGCGTTCACGCGCGGCGGCGTGCCGGTCTTGAAACGGCGCAGCGGCAGTCCGAGCTTTTTGAGCGCGTCCGCCAGCGTGAGCGAGGCGTGCATCCCGTCGGGGCCGCTCTCGCGCACGCATTCGCCGACGATGGTGCGGCCATCCAAAAATGTGCCCGAGCAGAGGATGACAGCCCCGACCGCGTAAACGCCGCCTGTCTCGGTCACAACGGCGGACACGTGGCCGTCGGTGACGCGTAAGTCGACGATCTCCGCCTGCCGCAGCAGCAGATTTTCCTGCGTTTCGAGTGTGTGCTTCATCACGCTCTGGTAGCGCCGCCGGTCGGCCTGCGCGCGCAGCGACCAGACGGCGGGGCCCTTGCCCCGGTTGAGCATGCGGTATTGAATGCAGGCTAAGTCAGCCGCTCTTGCCATCTCGCCGCCGAGGGCGTCGAGCTCGCGCACGAGATGGCCCTTGCCCGTGCCGCCAATGGCGGGGTTGCAGGGCATGTTGCCCACCGCGTCTAAGTTGATGGTAAAGCACACCGTTTTCATGCCGAGGCGCGCACAGGCAAGAGATGCCTCGATGCCCGCGTGTCCCGCGCCGATGACGGCGACATCGTAGCTTCCGGCAGAAAATTCACGCATAGCCTCAGCCCCTTTCCAGTGTGATGACCGCCACCTGCGGCCTGTTCAGAATGCGCGGGATGACGCGCGGCGAGTTTCCGAGCCCGCGGCTGACGAAGACGGACGCGCCGTTGTCTGAATAAAAGCCTGCCGTGTGCGTGGGGAAGAGGTTCCTCTGCGTGCCGAACACCCCGCCCACGAACGGAAATCTCCAGATGCCGCCGTGGCCGTGACCGGAGATCGTTAAGTCTGCACCGAGGAGACTGTATTCCTGCGCAAAGCGGTCGTTTCGGTGCGCGAGCAGCAGCCAGAAGGGGTCGCCGCAGGCGGCGTAGACCTCCTGAGCAAGCTCGTACGGCGGCTCCTGATCGGCGTAGCCGTTCGGATCGTCGATGCCCGCGAGGACGATACTGTCGCCATTTCGCAGCAGCGGTACGAATTCGTTCGAGAGCACCGTCACGCCGCTCTCCCGCAGCGTGCGCTTGATCTCCTCCACGACCTTTGTGCCGTGACCCCACTCGTGGTTGCCCGTGACGTAATACGTCGGTGCGATGGCCGAGAGCGCCGCGCCGACCTCGCCGGCGTAGATGGTCGGGTTCTCGGTCTTGCGGTCGACCAGGTCGCCCGTCACGAAGATATACTCCGGATGCGCGGCCTTGACCGCACTGTACAGGCGCTCGTTGCCCTTGCCGAAATATTTTCCGTGCAGGTCGCTTAAGTGCACGATGCGGCAGCCGTCAAAGCCCGCAGGCAGCTCAGCAGATGTGAATGTCGCCTCGTCGGTCTCGATGCTGCGGTTGCCCCAGTAGAGGTAAATGCCGAACAGCACGATCAAAATGAGCAGGTTGCGCCAGAAATGATGTTTTCTTTTTTGTCTTGCCATGGGAACTCCAATCTATAAGGAGGCTATAAGCCAAAAAGCCTCGCAGAGTTGCGTGCCGCGCACGGCACGCAATCAATTCAAATCCGTTTTCTGCCGCGACACGTGCGCCCTCCAGAGGGGCTTCTCTTGCCCGCTGCGGGGCAATTCACCTTCTGGCAGAAAAACACTTTGCGCGGAGCGGAAAACGGTGAAGCGCCGTCTGTGACGGAAACAGCAAGCCGTTTTCGAGGAAGCGGCACGATTGGCGCGCCTGAAAGGGCGCGGGAATCGTAATGCCGCGACGGTGCAATGTCGCAGCCGCCCTGCGGGTGGCAAGGCACGAAGCGCAGCGAATTCTCCTCGAAAAAGCGGCATGCCGCTTTTTCGACAATAGTAAGGGGCGGCTTTTGCCGCCCCTTATTGTAGCACTCTGTCCTGCCTTGAAACAAGAAATTTTATTCCGCGCTCTTGAGACTCTCGACCATATCGATCTTCTTCATCTTAAAGTGCGCAAGCACGTTGACGAGCAGCGAGAACAGCGCCGTCAGGATCGCCGCGTACACGTAGGCCGACGGCGCGGTCTGCCGCCCGAACATCATGAGGTCAATTTCCGTCGAGCGCACAAGGTAAATGTGCAGCCAGTGGCCCATGAAGCAGCCCATGAGGATACCGAACACCGTGAGCACGATGTTCTCGCGATACACATAGGCCGAGACCTCGCCGTCGTAAAAGCCCAGCAGCTTGATCGTCGCGAGCTCGCGCTGGCGCTCAGTGATGTTGATGTTCGAAAGGTTGAAGAGCACGACCATCGCCAGCGCCGCCGCCGCCAGAATGATGATGACCACAACGAAGTCCACGCGCTCCATGCTGTGCGTGTAGGTATCCTGCGTGTCGCGCATGCGCGAGGTCGTCGCCACGCCGCTCATGTCGAGCAGCTTTTCAAAAATGGCGTTGCAGGTATCGGTATCGTCGCTCGTGAAGTTCAGAAGGTAGGCGTTCGGCTCGCCGTCGGCGTGGAGCGCATTTTCATAGTAGCCGGGCGTCATATAGATGAAGTGGCCCGTATAGTGCTCGTAGATGCCCGCGACCGTCACATCGCCGCGCATGTCGCCGTCGAGGAAGAAGGTGTCGCCCACCGAGACCTTCAAAAGCTCGGAGAGCTTCTGGTCGATGTATACGCCCTCATCGCCCATTGTGATGGGATCTCCGCTCTTGTAGTCGAAAAGGTCCACGACCTTGCCGATCTCGTCGGAGGCCATCACCTCGACATAGGCGGTGGTTGAATAGGAGGGGGTGACCACCGTGGCGGACGAGGCCGCACAGGGGATGTAGTTCACAACGCGGGAGTCGCCTGCAAGGAAGTCCTCCACCGCCGCGCGCTCCTCGGGCAGGGCGTTGTCGGCAAGCGTCACCTGTGCCGAGTAGTGGAACAGCTCGTCATACTGGCGCGACATCGTAAAGAGCAGGGAAGACCTCATGCCAAAGCCCGCGATGATGAGCGCCGTGCAGCCGCCGATGCCGATGACCGTCATCCAGAAGCGCTTCTGGTAGCGGAAGAGGTTGCGCGCCGTGACCTTGTGGATGAACGACATGCGCTTCCACAGGGGCTTGATATACTCAAGGAACACGCGCTTGCCCGCCTTCGGCGTGCGGGGGCGCATCAGGCTCGCAGGCGTTTCGCGCAGCGTGGCAAGGCAGGCCCAGAGCGTCGCGACTGTTGTGCACGCGACCGCCGCAAGCACGGAAAAGAGCGAAATATCCGTGTAGGCGTGCAGCTCGATATCCGGCATCTGATACATGATCTGATAGGCCGTGAAGATCATCTTCGGGAACAGGATATAGCCGATGACAAGGCCCAGAACGCCGCCGACAAGGCTCGGCAGCAGCCCGTAGCCGATGTACTTCCACGAGATCGCGAGGCGGCTGTAGCCGAGCGCCTTGAGCGCGCCGATCTGCACGCGCTGCTCTTCGACCATGCGCGTCATCGTCGTCAGGCACACGAGCGCCGCGACGAGGAAAAAGATGATCGGCAGCACGCTCGCGAGGTTCGCCATACGGTCGGCGTCCTGGCCGAAGCCCGTGTAGCCGGGGTTGTAGCTGCGGCTGAAGATGTACCATTCGCAGCTGTCGATATCCGCGACCTTGCGGCGCGCGTCGGTGATCTTCTCCTGCGCGTCGGCGATCTTCTCGTCGGCCTCCGCCTTGCCGTCCGCGTATTCGCGCAGGCCCTTGCGGTAGTCCTTTTCGCCGTCCGTCAGTTCGCGGTAGGCGTCGGCCAGCTCCTGTGCGCCGTCGGCGTATTTCTCTTCGCCGTCGTAATATTCCTTCCAGCCGTCGTCGAGCTTTTTGCGCGCGTCGGCAAGCTGCTGCTTCGCGTCCGCGAGCTGCGCAGGCGCGTCGTTGAGCTGCGCTTTTGCGTCGTCCAGCTGCTTTTTGGCGTCAAGCAGCTCCTTTCTGCCCGCGTCGAGCTCGGCCGCGCCGCTGTAATACTCGCTCCATCCGTTGTCCAGTTCCCGCTTGTTTGCGGCGATGCTGCTCGCGCTGACGCTTTGCAGCTGGGCAAGCTGCTGCTCCATCTGCGCCTTCTGCGTCTGCGCGGTGGCAATGCCGGCTTCGAGCTTTTGCTTTGCGCCTTGCAGCTTCGCAAGCTGCGCCTGGTACGCCGCGAGTTCCTCTTCCGACATTCCCTCAGTGGGCTTCTGCTCAAGCGCTGAAAGGGTTCCATTGACTTCAGTGAGCTGTGCCTGCATCTCGTCGATCTTGCCCTGCGCCTGCGCGATGCCGCCGTCAAGCTGCGCGCGCATACCGCCCAGCGCGGCGTCCGTCGCAGCGATGGCTGCGCTGTCGCCGCGGCCGAGATCGTCGAGCAGCTTCCCCGGCGCGCCCGCATAAGGAGAGCCTGTGCCCGCGAGCGCGTCCGTCACAGTCTTGGCCAGCGAATTGAGCTGCTGCTGGCCGCTTTCCAGTTTGCTCCTGCCTGCGGCAAGCTCCTTTTCGCCGCTCTCAAGCTCCTTGACGCCGTCCTCGTACTGGGCGAGGCCGTCTTCATACTCTGCCCTGCCCTTTTCGTACTCGTCCAGCGCGTCTTCGTACTCTTCCATGCCGTTGAGGTATTGCATCTCGCCGTCATCGAGCTCGATTTTTGCGTCGTCCAGCTCCGCGCGCGCGTCCTTGAGCTCCTGCTGGCCGTCGTAGTAGCCCTTCCAGCCGTCGTCGAGCTTCCTGCGTGCATCATTTAGTTCTTTCTGCGCGTCGCCGAGCTTTTCGTCGGCCTCGGCCTTCGCGTCGTCCAGTTCCTTTTGCGCATCGTCGAGCTTTTCCGTCGCTTCATCGACCAAATCATCGTGTCGCAGCTGCGCGCGCGCGTCGCCGAACGGCTCCAGCTCGTCGATGACGGCGTCGATATAGTCGTCATAGTCGCTGTAAAACGCGGTCATCTCCGCCGCGCCGGAGACGCGCACATAGGCCGCCGTGTAGTAGTCGAGCGTGAACGCCTCGCGCGGCAGGTACAGATACGCCTTGACCGTGCCGCTGCCGAGTGTCGACGTGCCGCGCTCCACCGCAAGGTACACGGGCGAGCGCACCGTGCCGACGACCGTATACGTGTCCTGCGCGAGCGCGTCGGAGAGGTCGTCCCCCGGCGTGAGTGTGATCGTATCACCGATGGAAATGCTCATCAGTGAGAGCATATTTCCCTCCACCACGCACTCGTCCGCGCGCTCGGGCATGCGCCCGTCGCGCAGCAGCACCTCATTGATGCCGCGGCCCGTGAGGGAGAGGACCTTGACCACCGCGTCGAGCGAGTCGGACGAGGCGAATGCGTCGATGACGTACTCGCCCTCGGCGTCCTCGACCTTGTCCTGTTCTCGAAGAGAGGTAATGTCGTCGTCGGTCAGGCCGAGCGTTGAAAGCACCTGAATGTCCGCCAGATGCAGCGAATCGAGATAATCGTCGCCGGTCTTCTTCATGTCCGGCGCGGTCGCCTTGAGACCGGAGAGAAACGCGACCGACAGCGCGACCAGGATCATAATGGAGAAAAAGCGGCTGCGCGTGTGCTGGATCTCGCGCCAGAAGTCCTTCCGCATGGCGTTTTTCATCACGCCGCCCCCTTTCGTTCCGATTTCTTCGTTACCATTCGATCAGTTCCACGCTGGTCGGATGCTCATTGCACTGCATGCTCTCCACCGTGCCGTTTTTGATGTGGATGACGCGGTCGGCCATCGGCGTGATGGCGCTGTTGTGCGTGATGACCACGACCGTCACACCCTTTTGCCGGCAGGTGTCCTGCAAGAGCTTGAGGATCTGCTTGCCGGTCACATAGTCGAGCGCGCCGGTCGGCTCGTCGCAGAGCAGGAGCTTCGGATTTTTCGCCAGCGCGCGGGCGATGGCGACGCGCTGCTGCTCGCCGCCGGAGAGCTGACCGGGGAAGTTGTTCGCGCGCGCGGACAGGCCGACTTCGTTCAAGACCGTCGCCGCGTTGAGCGGGTCTTTACAGATCTGCGCCGCGAGCTCGACGTTTTCAAGCGCCGTCAGGTTGCCGACGAGGTTATAGAACTGGAAGACAAAGCCGATGTCGTGGCGGCGATAGGTCGTGAGCTGGCGGGCGTTGAAGCCGCTCACGCGCGTCCCGTCGACCGTGATGGTGCCGCCCGAGCAGGCGTCCATGCCGCCGAGCATGTTGAGGACCGTCGTCTTGCCCGCGCCCGAGGGGCCGACGATGACGCAGAATTCACCCTTTTCGATCGTAAAGCTGATGTGGTCCACCGCGCGAATTTCGATCTCCCCGCTGTGATAAACCTTGGAAACATCCTCAAATGTGACGAAAGCCGCCATAGTCCGACTCCTCCGCTTCAAATATCATTTCTATTTTATTATAAGTGGAAAATAACGGAAATGCAAGTGTAGATATAGCAGCTTGCATGAAAAAGCCGATAATTTTTTGGGCAAAACCATGAGAGCTGACGATTGAAATTTGCGTTTCCCGCGTCTATAATACAAACTGAAGTAAATGAAGGAAAGGAGCGTGAAAACGAATATGTTTGAGAACTTCATCAAGCAGGATGTTGACGACATGATCTTCGGCAGCACCAAGCAGATCATCAGCGAGCGCTGAGATCCGTTGTATCGACCACGCGAAAGCGTGGCTTTTTTGCTTTTATCGCCGGAAAGGCGAAAAAGGGCCGCTTCCACGGGAATTTTCGTCCCGAGAGGCGGATTTTTCTTGCCTTTGCACGGTGTGTGTGATATACTTTTTCGGCTAATGAAGGATAAAAGTAAGGAGAGAGAACGCCATGGCTGTGATCGAATACGATGCCTACAAGCAAAAGCTGCTTGCGATGGACGAAACATTTGAAAACCTTTTCAAGGCGCTGGAGATCGAGCAGGCCCGTCAGGAGCTGAACCGCCTCGAGCTCGAGGCGCACGAGGACGGCTTCTGGAACGATCTGGAGCGCTCGCAGAAAAACCAGATGCGCTCCAAGCAGCTGCACAATAAAATTCACCGCTACGAAAAGCTCGTTTCCACGCGCGACGATCTGCTCGCGCTGATCGACATGGGAACGGAGATGGACGACGCAAGCCTGCTGCCCGAGCTCGAAGAGGGCTACAAAAAGCTCGAAGCCGATGTGGAGCAGGCGCGACTCACGACGCTCCTTTCCGGCGAATACGACAACTGCAACGCGATTCTGACCTTCCACGCCGGCGCGGGCGGCACCGAGGCGCAGGACTGGGCGCAGATGCTCTACCGCATGTATATGCAGTGGGCGAACAAGCACGGCTTTGAATTCGAGATGCTCGACTATCTCGACGGCGACGAGGCCGGTCTCAAGAGCGCGACGGTCATGGTCAAGGGTGAGAACGCCTACGGTTATCTGAAGGGCGAAAACGGCGTGCACCGCTTAGTGCGCGTTTCCCCGTTCGACGCGAACGCCCGCCGCCAGACGAGCTTTGCAGCCCTCGAGGTCATGCCTGAGCTGCCCGACGACATTGAGGTTGAAATTCGCCCCGAGGATATTGAAATGCAGGTCTACCGCGCGTCCGGCGCCGGCGGCCAGCACGTCAACAAGACGAGCTCTGCCGTTCGACTCATCCACAAGCCCACGGGCATCGTCACCGCCTGCCAGACCCAGCGCTCGCAGTTCCAGAACCGCGACTACGCCATGCAGATGCTCAAATCCAAGCTCATGGAGCTCAAGATTCAGCAGCACGCGGAGAAGATCTCCGACATCAAGGGCGTGCAGCTCAAGATCGAATGGGGCAGCCAGATCCGCTCCTACGTCTTCATGCCCTACCAGCTCGTCAAGGACACGCGCACCGACTACGAGACCGGTAACATCCAGTCCGTCATGGACGGCGACCTCGACGGCTTCATCAACGCGTATCTGACGAAGTCTGCGAACGGGGAGCTGAAGAAATAATTCAAAAATGTGCGAAGCACATTTTTGAGAGGGGCTTGCAGAGTGCTGCGCGTAATCGCGTTGCTCGCACACTTGCACTCTGTAAAGTATTTTTTGTCACGCACAGGTCGCGACAAAAAATGATCAAACTTTGATTCCGGCGCTGCGGCGCCGGAATTTTATATGTCGGAACGAAAAGGTTAAGCAGGGAGGAAACATGGAAGAAAATACCAGAGAAAACAAGATGGGCACGATGCCCATCGGCAAGCTGCTTGCCAACATGGCGGGGCCCGTGATGATATCGATGCTCTTTCAGGCGCTCTACAACATTGTCGACAGCGTGTTCGTCGCGCGGCTCAGTCAGGACGCAATGAACGCCGTATCGCTCGCTTTCCCGCTGCAAACGCTGTGCATCGCGTTCGCCGTGGGCACGGGCGTCGGTATGAACGCGCTGCTCGCGCGTTCGCTGGGTGAAAAGAACATGCAGGCGGTCGACCGCGCCGCGGGCACGGGACTTTTCCTGACGCTCTGCACCGCCGCCGTCTTTGCTGTCCTCGGCTTTTCGCTCGCCACGCCGTTTTTCCGCTTTCAGACGGAGAATGCGCAGATCATCGCCTACGGCAGCGACTATGTGATGATCTGCATCGGCGGCTCGCTCGGACTGTTCCTGCAAATTTACGGCGAGCGCCTGCTCCAGTCCACGGGGCGGACGGACCTTTCGATGATCTCGCAGATCGCGGGCGCGGTGTGCAACATCGTGCTCGACCCGATTTTGATTTTCGGCCTTCTGGGCTTTCCCCGCATGGAGGTCGCGGGCGCGGCGGTCGCCACGATCGTCGGCCAGTTCGTCGGCGCGGGCCTCGGCCTTTTTCTGAACCTCAAGAAAAATCCCGAGGTGCAGATCCACCTCAAGGACATCCGTCCCCACCGCGCGACGGTGGCGGACATCTACGCCATCGGCATTCCGTCGATCATCATGCAGTCCATCGGCTCGGTGATGATGTTCGGCATGAACAAAATTCTCATCTCGTTCACCGAGGCGGCGACCGCGGTGTTCGGTGCTTACTTCAAGCTCCAGAGCTTCATTTTCATGCCGTGCTTCGGCCTCAACAACGCGATGGTGCCCATCGTGTCGTACAACTACGGCGCGCAGAAATTCGACCGCGTGCGCAAGACCGTCCGCCTGACAGTCTTCGCGGCCATCGGCATCATGTGCGTCGGCTGCGCGCTCTTCGAGCTCATCCCCGAAACGCTGCTGGGGATGTTCTCGCCGACGGACGAAATGCTCTCCATCGGCCGTGTTGCGCTGCGCATCATCGGCGTGCACTTCCCGCTCGCGGGCTTCAGCATCATCGCGGGCAGCGCGTGTCAGGCGCTCGGCAAGCCCATCTATGCGCTCATCAATTCCGTCTGCCGCCAGATCGTCGTGCTGCTGCCGGCGGCGTATCTGCTCTCGCTCACGGGGCGGCTCGAGCTTGTGTGGCTCGCCTTCCCGATCGCGGAGGTGGTCAGTGTGATTCTGAACGCTACATTCCTGCGGCTTACTTATCGAGCTTCGCTCGAGAGGAAATAATGTTCCCCGTAGGGGAACTCGTATTCTCGCGCCCATAGGGCGCGTTGGGGGAGCGGCGTGCGCGCCGCGGCACCAAAGGGGGTATTCTCTTTTCGAAGAGAATACCCCCTTTGAATCCTCCAGAGAAAGACGAGGGGAGTCCCCCTCGACCCCCGACATTGCCGGTCTTAGGCTCGAAGAACTGCACGCGCTGCGCAATCAGGTGCGGTGTACATGGCTTCGCCATGAATCTTCTGCGAATCGTGACCGTTCGCAACCGCGCCTTACTATCGTGAGGCGCGTGTGACGTTATCTCGGCGGCAGACTGCTTGCGGAATGCGGCATTGCTGCGCTCGCCGCATTGTGGAGACTGGCGATAGACGGGAATTAGGCTGTACTTCTACAAGATCAGCAGAGCGGCAGCAGATAATAGAAGTAGGCCAAGTCGTATAGCAATGCTAACGCGGCAACGCCGCGCGCAGGCAGTGCAATCGGCAAGCATCGCACCTCTTCGAGCTGCTCGCTTGCAATGTCAAAACCTTTCTCTTGGGGGGTCAAGGGGGCCATTCTCTTTTGTGAAAGAGAATGGCCCCCTTGCCTCGTGCAGCGCCTTCGGCGCTGCTCCCCCTCCGCGCCATGCGCGGAAAAAGAGAGGACTTCTCTTTCGAGAAGCCCTCTCTTTTTACCTATTTTCTGCTGTGCAGAAGCAATTATTCCGCTTCCTGCATCGCCTTCGCGGCAGCGACAGCCTTCGCCTGTGCGTCGGCGGAACACTGCTCGTAGCGCACGAAGTGCATCACGAACGAGCCGCGGGACTGGGTCATGGAGCGCAGGTCAATGGCGTAGCTCATCAGCTCTGCCTCGGGGCACTCGGCCTCGATGACCTGCTCGCCGTTGCCGGTCGGGGTCATGCCCATAACGCGGCCGCGGCGCTTGTTGAGATCGCCGAGGATATCGCCCATGTACTGGTCAGGCACCGTGACCTTGAGCTCGCACACCGGCTCGAGCAGGACCGGGGACGCCTCGGGCATGGCTGCCTTGTAGGCGAGGTTCGCCGCGGTCTTGAACGCGATCTCGGACGAGTCGACCGGGTGATAGGAGCCATCGTAAAGGACGGCCTTGAGGTTCACGACGGGATAACCCGCGAGCGGGCCGTGGACGCAGGCCTCGCGCAGACCCTTTTCGACCGCGGGGAAGAAGTTCTTGGGGACGCTGCCGCCGAAGACTTCCTCGGCGAAGACCATCTCTTCGCTCTCCTCGTTGGGCTCGAAGCGGATCCAAACGTCGCCGAACTGGCCGCTGCCGCCGGTCTGCTTCTTATGACGGCCCTGCTTGGAGACCGTCTTGCGGATCTTTTCACGGTAGGGCACGCGCGGCGTGTCGAGCACGACCTCGACGCCGAAGCGGCTCTTGAGCTTGTTGACGAGCACGTCGATCTGGATGTCGCCCGCGCCGGAGACGACCATCTGGTGCGTTTCGGCGTTGTTGACGACGCGGAAGGACGGATCTTCCTCGTTCAAGCGGTTGAGGCCCTGGGCCATCTTATCCTCCTGGCCGCGGGTCTTGGGCGCGATGGCGACGCTGTAGCAGGGCTCATCGAACGGGATGGGCTCGATCTTGACGACCTTGCGCGGCTCGCAGAGCGTGTCGCCGGTCTTGACCTTGTCCATCTTGGCGATGGCGCCGATGTCGCCGCAGGTGAGCTCCTTGACCTCGGTATACTTCTTGCCCTTGGGGATGTACAGGCGGCCGAGCTTCTCGGTCTCGCCGGTGCGGGCATTGACCATGGGCATATCGGGCTTGATGGAGCCGGAGAGCACCTTGACGTAGGAATACTTGCCGTACTGGTCGGAAATGGTCTTGAAGACGAACGCGGTCGGCAGTGCGCCGGGCGCGACGACGAACTCGGAGGACTCGCCGTCCTCATTCTCGGCCATCAGGGCGCGGGCGTCCTGCGGCTGGGGAAGAAGCTCGACGATGGTATCCATCAGGATGCGCGTGCCCATGCCCTGAATGGCGGAGCCGCACACGACAGGGAAGAGGGACAGGTCCTTGACGCCCTGGCGCAGGCCATGGATCATCTCGGCATAGGTGAAGTCTTCACCGGCGAAGAACTTTTCCATAAATTCCTCGCTCGTCTCGGCGACGGACTCCTTGAGCGCGTCGTAGAGCTCATCGAGCACGGGCTTTTTGTTCTCAGGCACTTCGATCTCGACGCGGCCGCCGCCCGGGCCGAACTCGAATGCGCGCTTATGCAGCACGTCGATGATGCCGATGACCTTCTTGCTCTCGTCCCAGATGGGGGCGACGACGGGGGCGATGTTCTTGCCGAAGCGCTCGCGCAGCGTGTTGAACGCGGCGTTGTAGTCGGAGTTCTCCTCGTCGGTCTTGGAGATGTAGAGCAGACGGGGGAGAGAGTTCTTCTCGCAATATTTCCACGCCTTTTCCGCGCCGACGCTCATGCCGGCCTTGGCCGAGCAGACGATGACGGCAGCGTCGGCAGCCTGAACGGCCTCCGCGACCTCACCGGCGAAGTCGAAGCCGCCGGGCACGTCGAGCACGTTGATCTTGCAGCTGTCGTATTCCACGGGAGCCACGGCCAGAGAAATGGAGATCTGGCGGCGGATCTCTTCGGGATCGTAGTCACAAACGGTGTTGCCGTCGGCAATTCTGCCCAGACGGTCCGTGCCGCCGGTGAGATACAGCATGCTCTCAGCGAGGGTGGTCTTGCCGCTGCCGCTGTGGCCAAGCAGCACGATATTGCGGATGTCTTTTGCACTCATAATGGGTCAGTCTCCTTCCGAAAATCGTAAATCCCAGATCGGCTCGCGCCATAAGGTGGGATAATACTCAATGCAGAAATGATATCATGTTTTTCTCTCCATTACAACCATATTTTTCCGCAAATTTTCGTTTTCTTCGTTCGAAGTGTCAATAACGATCGCTGAGCAGGGCGTCGACCAGCGCGCTGAGCGACCACAAAAGTACGTAAATGAGCAGAGAAAACGGCGTGAGCACGCTGTATGCGCCGACAAAAGTTAAATAAAATGCAAGGAGCGTCGAGGCCGTGGCGGCTAAAAATGCAAGCACCGTGCACCGCTTGGCGGACGCGCAGAGCCGCTTGCTGCCGAGCACGACCTCGGCATACGGCATGAGGCCCTCGCGCATGAGCAGCGCATACGGCCGCCCGCCGCCGCGCTCGGAGAGCGCCAGGCGCGTCGAGAGCTTGGGGTAGACCGCGCGCGCGTCGGTGCCGAACTTACGCTTTAAGAGCGCGGGGGTGATGTTGCCGTCGCGCACGGCGAGGACGGGGGTGATGCGGCTGTGGTGCAGGGCGTGGAGCGCCCAGTCGACATTTTCCGCGGGCATGTACTTCACGGCGAACACCGCGATGAGCGTGCCGTCGACCGAGAGGAACACGCCGGTCTTGAGGCCTAAGTTGCGCGGCAGGTTCACGCCGCGCTTTCTCATAAAGCCCGCCGTGCCGAAGAGCACCGTTTCGCCGTGGATGCGGCCGCCGACGCCGCCCTCTTCGTAAAAGTCGACGTCCTCGACCTGCTCGCGGAAGCCGCCGTCGCTGGCGAGAAGATTGTCAAAAAGGCGGCTCAGGCCGCTTTCGGACGCGTGGGCCATCGTCGCGGCGTAGGAGATGACCTTGCCGCTCTCCTCGCCGAAAACCTTGAGCCCGCCGAGCGTGACCGTTCCGGGCGGGAACAGGTCGCCGTCGGTCAGGATGACGCAGTTGCTCCGGCGGATGGCGTCCGCGCCGGAAAAGCCCGCCACGGCGCTGCCGCTTTTGGCAAGCCGCGCGGCGATGCGCTTGAGCGGCAGCGCGCACACCATCGGAAACGCGAGCAGGTTCGCACTCGCGAGCATCACCGAGAGGTTCCACGCAAGCAGCGCGTTCTGCTTCGTCTCGAGCGTCGAGAGCACGCCGAACACGACCGCCGCCGCGAGGAAGACCGGCAGCAGCACGCTCTGCCAGCGCGAATAGGGGTCGTTTGCGCGCGCGGAATTGGAAAATCCGCCCGGCAGGCCCACGCGCTTGGCCGCGCCCCCTGCCGTCACGGTGACGATATACGGCGCATTGCCGATGGCCGCGATGCGGAACGTGTCATACATGCCGTGCAGACGCAGACTTTCGCCCAGCAGCGCGCAGTAGACCGACATCGCCCCCAGCACCGGCAGCGGCAGCGACAGCGCCGCGCGCGCGGGAAGAAAAGCATAGAGCGCCGTATCGAGCAGCGTGACAAGGCATAGAAGCATCGTCAAAAAGCCCGACGTGACTTTTCCCTGTTTGAGCGAGCGCAGCGCGCCCGCAAAAATGCGCCAGCCGATGGCGCAGACGATGGCCTCGACGGCCAGCAGCGGCAGCGCGCGGATCATCGGATCAGCGGTGTACGCCTCCGGCAGGATGGAAAAATGCTCCAGCACCGCCATGACGCACAGCAAAAGCGTGAAAATACCCGCCCCACGGCGCGCCTTCGTCGCGCCCGAAAGCTGGGCACGGTAGTCGGAGAGCGTTTCGGTCAGCGGCGGCTCGGGGAGCTCGGGTTCAGGCTCTTCGAACTCTTCTTCCTCGTTCTCTTCCTCCTCCGCGTCGTCGTAGAGCTGCTCGGTGTCGCGCATCTTGCGGCGGGAGAACAGGCCGCGGCGCGGCGGCTCCGCTTCGATGATCGTGTCCTCGCGCTCGGAGAGCGCCTCCTGCACGGTCTGGGCCAGGATGTCCTGCAAGCTCATGGACTTGGGCTCGTCGTCCTGCGGCGGTTCTTCTTCGGGAGTTTCTTCCGGTTCGGCTTCCACCGGCTCTTCGGCCTTTTTCGCGCCGGGGAAGGGGATGACGGGGATGCGGGCGGTCTCATCCGCCGTTTCATCCACCGTTTTTTTCGCCGCCTCCACCTTTTTCGGCAGAGGGACGACCTTTGCCGACTGCTTTTCCTCCGCGGGCGGCTCGCTTGCTTTTTCTTCCGGTTCGGGCGCGGCGGGCGTGCCGCTGCCGTACTCGGCCAGAATGCTCTCGAGCGTGAATTCCGCGTCCTCGTCCATGCTGCGGGCCGTGTTTTTCAGCAGCAACTCGGAGTCGGCGAGCGTTTCTTCAAATTCAAGGTCTTTGGGGTCCATATCGTTCCTTCTTTACCGTCACTGCCCCAGGCGCTGGCGCACCGCCTCGTAGAGGAGGATGGCCGCCGCCGCGGAGGCGTTGAGCGACGAAATTTTACCCTTCATCGGGATGCTGACGAGGAAGTCGCACTTTTCGCGCACCAGTCTCGTCATGCCGTCGCCCTCGCTGCCGATGACGATGGCCGCGGGGCCCTTGAGGTCCGCGGAGTAGAGGTCGCTCGTGCCCTCGGCCGCCGTGCCGAAGACCCAGACGCCTTCTTTTTGCAGCTGCTCCAAAAGTGCGGGGATGTTCGGCACGCGTGCGACGGGCACATAGCTCACCGCACCCGCGCTCGTCTTGGCGACAATGCTCGTGAGGCCCGCGCTGCGGCGCTTGGGAATGACGACGCCATGCGCGCCCGCGCACTCCGCCGTGCGGATGATCGCGCCAAGGTTATGCGGGTCGGAGATCTCGTCGCAGACGACGATCAAGGGGTTTTCGTCTTTTTCGCGCGCGATGTTCAAAATATCCTCAACACTGACATATTCGCGCACGCTCGTGAGCGCGATGACGCCCTGATGGGCGTGCGTGCGGGACATGAAGTCGAGCTTGCGCTTGTCCGCGTCCACGACGACCACGCCCGCGGCGCGGGCGGTCGAGGCGATGTGGCCGAGCGTCTTATCGGTCTCGCCCTTCTGGATGAAAATTTTGTCGATGGTCGTGCCCGCGCGCAGCGCTTCGATCACGGCGTTGCGGCCCTCGATGATGCCGTCGGCCTCCGCGTCCTGCACGCGCGCGGTCTTTTCCTTGCGTTCCTTATCCATAAAAGAAATTTCTCCTTGTGACAAATTTTTATAGAATACTCCATTGCAACTATAACACAGAACAAGGGCAAGATAAAGAGGGCGCAAAGCAAAAGTTCATCGAAAATTCACCGTAGAAAACTTGTGCGATTTTCTTATATATGGTATAGTTGAAATCACTAATTCAAAAAGTGCGCATCTTCGCATTTTTCTGTCTCCCGACAGGAGGAACAACATGGAGCCAAACAACAGAAACAACCGCAATCGCGGCGACAAGAACCGCCGGCGCGGCGGGGGCATGTGGTCGATCGTCCTATGGGCGCTGCTGCTGACGATCGGTGTGAACTACCTCTCCGTCATGCTCGATCAGGCCCGCACCGCCGAGTCTTCGTGCGAGATCGCATACAGCGAGCTTGTCGAACTCGTGGAGGAGGGGAAGGTCAAGTCCATCGAATTCGGCGACACGGTCTTCACCATCACGCCGGTCGACGGCTTTACCTACACGGATGACGACGGCAAGCGCTATGATCAGAACTATACGCTCTTCACCACCATCATTCCCGACGCGACGGAAAATCTGATCACCCTGTGCGATGAGCACGGCGTGACCTACACCAAGCCCTATCAGCCGCCCGTTTCGCCGATCCTCACGTTCATGGTGAGCTATATTCTGCCCACGGTGCTGATGGTCGGCGCGTTCATGCTGCTGATGAACTTCATCACGAAAAAGTCCGGCGGCATGGGCGGGATCGGCGGCATCGGCAATGTCGGCAAGGCGAACGCCAAGGTCTACATGGAAAAATCCACCGGCGTGACGTTTGCGGACGTCGCCGGTCAGGACGAGGCGAAGGAATCGCTCGTCGAGATCATCGACTTTCTGC
>OGME01001162.1_pt1 | contig 17651 bp, 13 predicted proteins | sample 1572981 | NCBI WGS metagenome assembly OGME01 (sample SAMEA2581902, study PRJEB24529) | metagenome | biome: Human gut stool | place: China | collected 2011
CGGTATGCCGGGTCATGGGAACCTGATTCCTCTCAACGACGTGGTGGAAAGCCCCTTCAAGCCCAGCCGCCGCATTGCGGCCTTCCAGAAGCGGTTGGAGTCCCACGGCATCACCGCCACCGTGCGGCGGAGCCTGGGCGGGGATATCGATGCCTCCTGCGGCCAGCTGCGCCGCCGCGCCATGGAGGAGAGAAAGGGGGAGGACCCTGAATGAAGCATTGGGAGATCACCGACACCGGCCTGATACGCCATGAAAATCAGGACGCCTTCGGCTTTGCCCAGCTGCCCGGCGGCTACGCGGTGGCCGTGGTGTGCGACGGCATGGGCGGCGTGGCCGGAGGCAGCATCGCCAGCACTGTGGCGGTGGAGACCTTTATCCGCACCCTGACGGAGACGTTGCACTCCGGCCACTTGGACCGGGCGGTGCAGGAGGCCGTCACGGCGGCCAACACCGCCATACGCCAGCGGGCCGCCGGTCATCCGGAGCTGAAAAGCATGGGCACCACCCTGGTGTCCGCCCTGGTGAAGGGGGACAAGGTCCTCATCAGCAACGTAGGCGACAGCCGGGCCTATCTGGCCGGAGCCGATGGCCTGCGCCAGATCAGCCGGGACCACTCCCTGGTGGAGGACATGGGGGAAAAGGGAGACCTGACCCCGGGCCAGGCCCGCAGCCACCCCCGCCGCAACCTGATCACCCGAGCCCTGGGACCGGACCCCGCCGTGGAGGCAGACGGCTTCCCCCTGCAATGGAAGCCCGGGGATTTCCTGCTGCTGTGCTCCGACGGCCTGGTGAACACCGTCACGGACCAGGAAATTATGTTTGAAATTCTGCATAACGGACAGCCGGAGGGCTGCTTGCAGCGGCTGATGGCCATTTCCAAGCAGCGGGGTGCGCCGGACAACGTGACGGCCATCCTGCTGATGAACGACTGAAGGAGGAATTGACGATATGGATCCTTACATTGGTAAAATGCTGGATAATCGCTACGAAATACTGGAGCTGATCGGCAGGGGAGGCATGGCCAACGTCTACAAGGCCAAGTGTCACCGGCTGGACCGGCTGGTGGCGGTGAAGATCCTGCACAGCGACCTGGCCCAGAACGCCGACTTCCGCCGCCGGTTCATGGATGAGTCCCGGGCCGTTGCCCAGCTGTCCCACCCCAACATCGTGTCGGTATACGACGTGTCGTGCAGTGATGACGTGGACTACATCGTCATGGAGCTGATCGACGGCGTGACCCTGAAGCAGTATATGGAGCGCCGGGGCCAGATGGACTGGCGGGAGGCGCTGCACTTCATCACCCAGATCATGTGGGGCCTGAGCCATGCCCACAGCCGGGGCGTGATCCATCGGGACATCAAGCCCCAGAACATCATGGTCCTGCGGGACGGCAGCGTCCGGGTGGCCGACTTCGGCATCGCGTGCCTGGCGGACCAGGGGCAGACCCTGACCCAGGAGACCCTGGGCTCCGTGCACTATATCTCGCCGGAGCAGGCCCGGGGCGACCGGGTGGACGCCCGGTCCGACATCTATTCCGCCGGCGTGGTGCTGTATGAGATGCTCACCGGCAAGCTGCCCTTCCAGGGGGACTCCGCCGTGTCCGTGGCCATCCAGCACCTGAGCGCCGTGCCCAAGACCCCCCGGGAGCTGAATCCCGATATCCCCGAGGCCCTGGAGCTGATCTGCATGAAGGCCATGTGCCCGGACATCTCCAAGCGCTACCAGACCGCCGACGCCATGCTGGACGATCTGGAGAAATTCCGCAAGGACCCCGCCGTGGACATGGACTATATCCGGGAGGACCTGAAGGCCGCCGTGGTGTGCCAGGAGCCCACCCAGCCCCTGCCTACCAACCAGGTGGCGGCGGTGAGCCGGGCCAACAGCGCCGTGGCCCAGGAAGAGGAGGACAAGAAGCACAGCCGCAAGGTGGTGGGCCTGGTCATCGGCGGGTTCGCCCTGGCCCTGGTGCTGATTTTCGTGGTGTTCAAGCTGGTGGCCGGAGGCTTTGACGCCGGTAATGGCACGGCGTCCCACCAGGTGCCGGACCTTCTGGGCAAGACCCTGGAGGAGGCCGAGGCCCTGCCCGAGGTGAAGGACGTCTTCCGCATCGAGGTGCTGGGCACCAAGCCCAGCGACAAGTATGAGCCCGGCCAGATCGTGGAGCAGGACCCCGTCAGCGGCCGCAGCCGCAAGAACAACCTGGTCATCAAGGTCTATCTCTGCGCCCAGGAGGACGACACGCTGATGCCCAACGTAGTGGGCAGTGAGTTCCTGCAGGCCAAGACAGAGCTGAACAACCTGCACCTGGACCTGGATGTCCAGCGGGCGGAGGCCTATTCCCCCGACGTGCCGGAGGGCCAGGTGATGCAGAGCTCCCCCGCCGCCGATGAGCCCCTGAACAAGGGTGACACTGTGGTGCTGACCGTCAGCAAGGGGCCGGAGACCAAGCCCCTCACCGTGCCCAATTTCGTGACCATGCACATTGACGACGCCGCCCAGCAGGCGGAGGCCCTGGGCCTGACCGTGGGCGAGCATCAGTACGAGTTCAGCGATAAGCCCGAGGGCACCGTCATCGGCCAGAGCATCCAGCAGGGCACCGAGGTGCAGTCCGGCACGGAGATCGTGTTCACCGTCAGCAAGGGCGCCAGCACCGCCGAGCGTGTGGTGGTGTTCGATATCCCCGAGCAGTACCGCAGCGACAGCAATATGAAGATCGAGGTCATGCAGGACGGCAGCATCATCCACTCCACCTATGTGGACGGCGGCACCGCCTCCTTTACCTACACCTTCCACGGCAGCGCCGGTTCCACCTCCACCATCAAGCTGTATATCAACGGAACCGAGGCCGTGGCCCAGGAGATCACGTTTTGATCCGGGGACGCATTGAAAAGGCCCTCAGCGGGTTTTACTATGTGAACACCGGGGCGGAAACCCTGCAATGCCGGGCCCGGGGCAAGTTCCGCCGGGAGGGGCTGTCCCCCCTGGTGGGGGACTGGGTCCAGGTCCGGGAGCTGGGCGGCGGCGAGGGCTTTGTGGAGGCGGTGGAGCCCCGCCGCAACGCCTTCGACCGCCCGGCGGCGGCCAACATCGACCAGCTGGTGATCATCGCCTCCGCCGCCCTGCCGGTGACGGATCCGTATCTCATCGACCGCATCAGCGCCATTGCCGCCCTGAAGGACTGCCGGGTGCTGCTGTGCCTGAACAAGTGCGACCTGGACCCGGCGGAGGAGCTGTACGGGATATACAGCGGCTCCGCCATCCGGGTGCTGCGGGTCAGCGCTGTCACCGGCCAGGGGATCGACGAGCTGCGCCGGGAGCTGCCCCGGGAATACATCGGGCCGGAGGACGTGTTCGCCTCCCTGAATACGGAGCCGTGCGGAAAGCACTATCGCCACGCCGAAAAGGGCGGCGGCGTAATCCGGGCCTGCTGCCGGGGGCAGTGCATGGTGGCCTATGCCTCCGGCGAGACGGAGTTCCTGACCCTGGGCCAGATGGTGGACCGGCGGGCCGTGGCCTGGAGGGCCCCGGACCGGCCGGCTCCGGCGGCATTGCCCCGGGAGCAGGCGGCGCTGCCGCCGTCCGGGGTCCGTTCCGGGCAGAGAGCCGTCCACAGGGTTTTCGGACCGGGAACCGTGTTGTCCTTCCGGGACCCCATCGTGGAGATACGCTTTCCTGCCAAGGGGGACAAGAAATTCGTCCTGTCCGACTCGGTGCAGCGGGGACTGCTGCGCCTTGAGGAGTGAGGGAGTGCCGGAATTTTTCCAGATTCAGGAAATTCCTGCATGATACTGTTCACTATGGGGAAACATAAACAGTGAAAAAAGTAGATATGTCAGGGACGTTGTATAAGGAAATTGTATGACGCATTCGCCGAAATGTGTTGCATTTTTTGGGGCGTGTATTATAATATGGACATACCCGCAGTTCTATCAGGCAAATACAGACAAGAAGGTGATCAATTATGGAACTTCAGATTCAGGATCTTGTTTCTTCCATCAAAAAGGACGGCATCGACAGCGCAAATCAGCAGGCCGCCGCGATCCTGGCCGACGCCCGGAAGCAGGCGGACGCCATCATCGCCGACGCAAAGAGTCAGGCGGATAAGCTGCGGGACGACGCCAAGGCCGAGATCGAGGTGTTCAAAAACAGCGCCCAGCTCAGCGCCCAGCAGGCCAAGCGGGACGCAGTCCTGGCCTTCCGGCAGGAGGTGCAGCAGGAGTTTGAGAAAATCCTGGCCGCCGACGTGGGCAAGGCTCTGGACCAGCAGACGCTGGCCAAGCTCATCCAGGCAGCCCTCCAGGGAGAGGACGTTTCCGGCTACGCCGTGGAGGTGGGTCAGGTGACGGACGGCATCCGCCAGCAGCTGGCCCAGGAGCTGAAAAACGGCCTGGAGCTCCGCCCCTCCAAGAAGGTGGGCGCAGGCTTCCGGCTGGCCGCCAAGGACGGCTCCGGCTATTTTGACTGCTCCGACCAGGAGATCGCGGAGATGCTCATGCCCTTCTTCCGGGATATGCACCTGTAAGGGGGCGGCCTATGGCTTCCTACTACTATCTCATCTCCAGCCTGCCCATGCTCCGGACCCAGGGGGAGCCTCCCATGGACTACGCCGCTTTTCTGGCCATGTGCCGCTCGGCGGTCAGCGCCGGGGTATACCGGACGCTGGAGGAGCTGACGGTGGACTCGGACAAGGGGCCGCTGCTGTCGGAGTGGGCCGGGTTTTACAAGGCCCTGTGCCGGGAGCTGACCTATCAGCGGAATGTGAAGCTGGGACGGCCCTGCGCCGTGCCCTCCGACCGGGACGCCGGCATTGTCCAGACGGTGACGGCGGCGGTGAACGCCGAAAATCCCCTGGAGGGGGAGCGGCTGCTGCTGGACCTGGAATTCCGCCGCCTGGACGGCATGATCGGCCTGCACAACTTCGATGACCACGCCCTGTACGGCTACGCCATGAAGCTGCAGCTGCTGGAGCGGCAGCGGACCTTCCGGTATGAGTCCGGCAAGCGGGCCTTCGACGGCCTGATGCAGAACATCCGCCAGCAGGTTTCCAGCCTATAACGAAACAGGAGAATCAAAATGGACAAAGTGACAGGATATGTGACCGGAGTGAACGGGAATCTGGTGGCAGCCACCTTTTCCGGCTCCGTCCGAAAGAATGAAGTGGGCTATGTCCTGGTGGGCGATGACCGGCTCAAGGGCGAGGTCATCCGCGTCAACGGCGACACGGCCAGTATGCAGATCTATGAAATGACCAACGGCATCCAGGTGGGCGACAAGGTGGAGCTTTCCGGCGAGCTGATGAGCGTGGAGCTGGGCCCGGGCCTGCTGACCCAGGTGTTCGACGGTCTGCAGAACCCCCTGCCGGAGCTGGCGCAGCAGTGCGGCTTCTTCCTGCAGCGGGGCGTGTATCTGGATCCCATCCCCAACAAGGACTGGGAGTTTACCCCCCTGGTGAAGCCCGGTGACCACGTCACCGCAGGCGACGCCGTGGGCAGCGTGCCCGAGGGGCTGTTCACCCACCTGATCATGGTGCCCTTCGGCCTGAAGGACCAGGGCTGGCGGGTGAAATCCGTCCGGGAAAAGGGCGTGTACAACGTCCGGGACACCGTGGCGGTGCTGGAAAACGAAAGCGGCGAGGAGAAAGAGCTGACCATGGTGTTCTCCTGGCCCGTGAAGCAGCCCATCCGCTGCTATGAGGAGCGTCTGCGCCCGGATGAGACCCTGGTGACCAAGCTCCGCTCCATCGACACCTTCCTGCCGGTGGCCAAGGGCGGCACCTTCTGCGTGCCCGGCCCCTTCGGCGCGGGCAAGACCGTTCTGCAGCACATGGAGGCCAAGAACGCCGACGTGGACGTGGTCATCGTGGCCGCCTGCGGCGAGCGGGCCGGCGAGGTGGTGGAGGTGCTGAAGGAGTTCCCCGAGCTGGTGGACCCCCGCACCGGACGCTCCCTGATGGAGCGCACCATCATCATCTGCAACACCTCCTCCATGCCCGTGGCCGCCCGTGAGGCGTCGGTGTACACCGCCGTCACCATGGCGGAGTATTACCGCCAGATGGGTCTGGACGTGCTGCTGCTGGCGGATTCCACCAGCCGCTGGGCCCAGGCCATGCGTGAGATGAGCGGCCGTCTGGAGGAGATCCCCGGCGAGGAGGCCTTCCCCGCCTATCTGGAGTCCGTTATCGCCTCCTTCTATGAGCGGGCCGGTAAGGTCCGGCTGAAGAACGGCAAGATCGCCTCCGTCACCATCGGCGGCACCGTGTCCCCCGCCGGCGGCAACTTCGAGGAGCCCGTGACCCAGGCCACCCTGAAGGTGGTGGGCGCGTTCCACGGTCTGTCCCGCGAGCGGTCCGACGCCCGCAAATACCCCGCCATCCACCCCATCGACTCCTGGTCCAAGTACCGGGGCGTGGTGGATATGGACCGGGTGGAGCAGGCCCGCGCCATCCTCAAGCGCAGCAACGAGATCAACCAGATGATGAAGGTCATCGGTGAGGAGGGTACCTCCGCCGAGGACTATATCGTCTATCAGAAGGGCGAGCTGCTGGATGCGGTGTATCTGCAGCAGAACTCCTTCGATCCCATCGACGCGGCCTGCGATCCCGACCGTCAGATCCACGAGTTCAACGTGCTGTATGACGTGCTGACCCGGGATTTGGCACTCAGCGACAAAAAAGAGATCCGCGCCTTTTTCAACCAGGTCCGGCAGGAGTTCCTGGACTGGCACAACACCGTGTTCCGCACCCCGGAATTTGAGGCCCAGGAAAAGCGGCTGAAGGACTTTTACCTGAGCAAGGCAGCGGGTTGAGAGGGGAGTCAATATGCAGAAAGTTTACACGAAAATTGAGTCCATCGTGGGTAACGTCGTCACGGTCCGGGCCACCGGCGTCCGCAATGGCGACCTGGCCCTGGTGGGCGACAGCTATGCCAACGTCATCAAGCTGGACAAGGACCTGGTGACGCTGCAGGTGTTCAGCGGCACCCAGGGCGTCAGCACCACGGACCCGGTCCGGTTCCTGGGCCGCCCCATGATGGTGTCCTTCTCCGACCACCTGCTGGGCCGCATCTTCGACGGCGCCGGTGTCCCCCGGGACAACGGCCCCGCCCTGACGGAGAACATGATCCCCATCGGCGGCCCCTCCGTGAACCCGTCCCGGCGTATCGTGCCCAACAAGCTGATCCGCACCGGTATCCCCATGATCGACGTGTTCAACACCCTGGTGGAAAGCCAGAAGCTGCCCATCTTCTCCGTGTCCGGCGAGCCGTATAACCAGCTGCTCTCCCGCATCGCCATGCAGGCCCAGGTGGACATCATCGTCCTGGGCGGCATGGGCCTGAAGTACGACGACTATCTGTACTTCCGGGACACTCTGGAAAAGAGCGGCGCCATGGGCCGCACGGTGATGTTCATCCACACCGCCTCCGACCCCACCGTGGAATGCACCCTGGTGCCGGATATGGCCCTGGCCGTGGCGGAGCAGTTCGCTCTGGCCGGCAAGCGGGTGCTGGTGCTGCTGACGGATATGACCAACTACGCCGACGCCCAGAAGGAAATGGCCATCACCATGGAGCAGGTGCCCTCCAACCGCGGCTACCCGGGCGATCTGTACAGCTGCCTGGCCGCCCGCTATGAAAAGGCCGTGGACTTTGAGGGCGCGGGCTCCATCACCATCCTGGGCGTTACCACCATGCCCGGCGACGACGTGACCCACCCGGTGCCCGACAACACCGGCTATATCACCGAGGGCCAGTATTACCTGAAAAACGGCCACATTGAGCCCTTCGGCTCCCTGTCCCGTCTGAAGCAGAACGTCAACGACAAGACCAGAAGCGACCACCGGGCCCTGATGGACGGCATGATCCGGCTGTACAGCGCCTATAAGGAGAGTCTGGAAAAGAAGTCCATGGGCTTCATGATGTCCGAGTGGGACGAAAAGCTGCTGAAATACGGGCACCTGTTTGAAACGAAGCTGATGGACCTGAGCGTGAATATCCCGCTGGAGGAGGCGCTGGACCTGGGCTGGGAGATCCTGGCCGAGTGCTTCGAGCCCAACGAAACCGGCCTGAAAACCAGCCTCATCCAGGAGAGATGGCCCAAGCGGTCCGCCGTGGAATGAGGGTGCGCCTATGGCTGTCAAACTTACCAAAAATGAATTGAAGGTGCAGAAGGACCGCCTGAAGCAGTTCCAGCGGTATCTGCCCACCCTCCAGCTGAAAAAGCAGCAGCTGCAATCCGTGGTGATGCAGGTAACGGCCCAGCTGGAGCAGGTGGAGCAGCAGCGCCGGGCCGCCGTGGCGGGACTGGACGACTGGGTGGCCGTTTTCGCGGAAAACGACAGCTTCCCGGCGGACAAGCGCCTGGAGACCCTGATCCGCCCCCACCATGTGGTGTGCGGCCAGGAGAACATCGCCGGTGTCACCGTTCCGGTGTTCCAGGAGCTGAGCTTTGAGGAGATCCAATACGACGTGGCGGACTATCCCCTGTGGGTGGACACCGCCGCCGTGCGCCTGCGGGAGATCGCCCGGCTGGACGCTCTGGAAAAGACCCTCCGCCGCCAGGTGGAGCTTCTGGAGCAGGAGCTGCGCTCCACGGCCCAGCGGGTGAACCTGTTTGAAAAGGTCAAGATCCCCGAGGCCAAGGAGAACATCCGGGTCATCGGCATCTACCTGGGCGACCAGCAGACCTCCGCCGTGGTGCGGGGCAAGATCGCCAAGAAGAAGCTGCAGGAGGTGAGCGGATGATCGAAAAAATGAAGGTCGTCCACATTGTGGCGGCCGCATCGGAAAAAACCGCCCTGCTGGACCGGCTGCGGACCCTGGGCATCGTCCACTTCGCCGAAAAGGCCAGCGCCGACCAGCGGCATCTGGAGCGCTTTGCGCAGCTGTCCCGGATGGACATGGCCCTGCAGGAGTACGTCGGCCCGGGCCGGGAGACCGCGCCCATGTCCGACAAGGACTTTGAGCCTTTTTATAAGGAGCTGGCCGACTGCCTGGAGCGCCGCAAGACCCTGCAGGAGAAGAAAACCGCCGCCGGTGCGGCGGCGGAGAAGCTGGCCGAGTGGGGCGACTTCTCCCCGGAGGAGCTGCGGGAGCTGAAGGACCAAGGCTTCGACATCCACGTCTACCGGACGGATAAAAAGACCATGGCCGCCCTTGCGGCGGACCCGGACGTGCGTGTGATCCGGTTGGCCCCGGTGGGAAAGATGCCCACCCTGGCCTCCATCGGTCCCCTGCCGGGGACCTACCCCGTCACCGAGTTCCCCATCCCCGATAAGGGTGCGGGTCAGCTGCGGCGTGAGCGGGACGACTGCGACCAGGGGCTTCGCAGCTGCCAGGCCTTCCTGACCGAGGCCGCCAAGCACCTGCCCAGCATCCACGACCAGATGCTCAAGACCCAGAACGCCGCCGAGTACTCCTCCGTCAGCAACACGTCCCAGAGCCAGGATGGCCTGGTGTGGCTCACCGGCTATATCCCGGAGGCGGAGGCGGAGGGCTTCAAGAAGGCCGCCGCCCAGGCCCACTGGGCCTGGGCTATGGAGGACCCCGCCGCCGATGACGACAAGGTCCCCACCAAGGTCAAGTACAACAAGGTCACCCGGCTGATGATCCCGGTGTTCGACATTCTGGGCGTGGTTCCCGGCTACCGGGAGTATGACATTTCCTTCTGGTTTCTGGGCTTCTTCACCCTGTTCTTTGCCATGATCATCGGCGACGCCGGATACGGCTGCCTGTTCCTGCTGGCGGCGCTGGTCATGACCCTGAAAAGCAAGAAGGCGTCCACCGCGGTGCAGCTGCTGTGGCTGCTGTCCATTGCCACCATTGTGTGGGGCGCGCTGACAGGCACCTGGTTCGGCCTGGAGCAGGCCATGGACGTGCCCTTGCTCCGGAGCCTGGTGATCCCCACCTTCGCCAACTATCCCGCCCACTTCGGTGTGGAATCCACCACCCAGCAGAACACCATCATGAAGTTCTGCTTCATCCTGGGCACGGTGCAGCTGTCGCTGGCCTGCGTCATGAACATCCGCCGCAAGCTCCGGGAGAAGGACCTGAGCTGGCTGGCGGACCTGGGCTGGCTGGCCGCCATCGACGCGCTGTATTTCGTGGTGCTGTACCTGGTCATCGGCCAGCAGGTGAATCTGATGCCTGTGGCCTGCGTGGTCATCGCGGGCTTCCTGCTGGTGGTGCTGTTCGGCGGTATGTCCCCGGACAAGAGCTTCGGCCAGGGCCTGAAGGCGGGCCTGGGCGACGCGTTCACGGTGTTCCTGAACACCATCAGCGCCTTCGGCAACATCATGAGCTACATCCGCCTGTTTGCCGTGGGCATGGCGTCTCTGGCCATCGCTCAGAGCTTCAACAACATGGCCCTGGGCTTCAAGGGCCCCTTGGTCATCGCCGCCATCCTGATCCTGCTGATCGGTCACGGGCTGAACATCGTCATGGGCCTGCTGTCTGTGGTGGTCCACGGCGTCCGCCTGAACCTGCTGGAGTTTTCCGGTCAGCTGGGTATGGAGTGGGCCGGTATTGCTTACGATCCCTTTAAAAAGCACGATAAAATCAAAAAATAAACGGATAGGAGATCAACTATGAATATCGAATTTATTGGTATGGCGTGCGCTCTGGGCCTGTCCGCCATGGGCTCTGCGTTTGGTTCCGGTTTTGCCGCTCAGGCCTCCGTGGGCGCGTGGAAAAAGTGCTACGCCAACGGCAAGCCCGCTCCCTTCATCATGGTGGCCTTCTCCGGCGCACCTCTGACCCAGACCATCTATGGCTTCCTGCTGATGAACTTCATCCGCAGCGCCGTGGAGGGCGGCTGTGACGCGGCTCTGGCCATGTTCACCGGCATTTTCGCGGGCCTGGCCATCGGCCTGTCTGCCTTCTTCCAGGGCAAGGTTGCCGCCGCCTCCGCCGACGCTCTGGGCGAAACCGGAAAGGGCACGGCAAACTACTTCATTGTCATCGGTATTATCGAAACGGTGGCACTGTTCACCCTGGTGTTCAGCCTGCTGCTGCTCCAGTAACCCCGCAAAAGCAAGGGGATCCGGTCCCCTGCCAGACAACGCAAAAACTTCCCCTGCCATAGGCAGGGGAAGTTTTTTGCTTATTAAAAAGGTCTCGCAGAGTTTGCCGCCCGCAGGTTTCGCGCATTTTGGACAAGTATTAGTAATACTTCACCAGCCCCGACAGCAGCAGGGTGGGGAGCAGCAGCAGAACCAGGAAGGCCAGCATGTACAGCGGCGACAGGGCGGCGAAATCGCCGGCGGTGGTCAGATAGTACGACAGCACCAGGCCGCACAGGCCGCCGATCCAGCTGAGGACGGTGGACCAGCGCACCGCCTGACACATCCGCTGGCTGCCGATGACGGTTTCCGCCATAGGCAGCAGGCCGTCCCGATAGATCAGGGCGTTGGGGGTCTCCCCGGGCTGGGCGGTCAGGTCCGCCAGGGCCAGCCGGGTGGCCACCCCCGGGTAAATGGGCCGGGCGTTCAGGCGGAATTTCCGCTTCAGCAGATTGGGGGTGATGTTGACGCCCCGGGTGGCCAGCACCGGGGTCATCCGGTTCCGGCGCAGGGCCCGCAGGGCCCACTCCACGTTCCGGGAGGGCAGGTACTTCACCGCGAAGATGGCCGCCAGGCGGCCGTCCACCGTCATGAAAACACCGGTTTCCATTTTCAGGTCCCGGGGCAGGGCGATGCGGCGCTTTTTCATGAAATAGGCGCTGCCCATGGCCACCGTGGCCCCCCGGACGGTGCAGTCGATGCCGCCATCCTCGTAATAGTGCAGGTCGTGGGCGTCGTAGCGGAAGCTGACCTGGCCGTCCATCAGCTGCAGCAGCAGGGGCGTCAGCTGGCTTCCGGCGGCCCGGCACAGGGCCTCGGCATAGGCCAGGGCCTCGCCGATCTCCTGATCGTATACCTTCAGGCCGTTAAGCTCCACCGTACCCAGGGCGGCGGAGGGCTCGTTCTTCTCCTTGCCGCGCAGGGACAGGACCCCGGCCGGGAACAGGTCCTCGTCCGTGACCACCACCCGGCGGGCGGCGGTAATGGCCCGGGCCCCCCTCCAGCCCGCCACGGCGCAGCCGCTTTTGTGCAGGCGGCGGCACAGCAGGGACAGGGGCAGCGTCCCGGACAGGGGCAGGGACAGGGGTACCGTGGCCGACAGCAGCGCCGACCACAGCCAGAGGAAGCGGTTCATCTGGTGCCCGCTGAGGGCTGCCACCAGGGCCAGCACCGTGGCCAGGGCCAGGTACAGCGGCGTCAGAATGGGCTGCCACCGGGCGGCGGGGTCCGGGGACTGCCACATGCGGTAAAAGCCCTCCAGCCGCCCCTGCTGCTTGCAGGCTCCGGCGGCGGTGACGGAGGCCACATACGGCGGCGTGCCACCCAGCTGGGCCAGGCGGAAGCTGTCATACCGGGCCCGGGCGGCGCGATATTGGCCGCAGGCGCACAGATACAGCAACGCCGCCGCCGGGGCGGCAAAGGGCAGGTTCGGGCATTGCCCCAGAAACAGGCACTGGGCGCTGTCCGCCAGGGCTGCCAGGCCGCACACCAGAGCCGCCGCCGGGGCGGTGACGCGCCCATGGCCCAGGCTCTCCCCTGCCTCGTGCCACAGCCGGGTGCTCAGCAGCAGGCACAGGGCCAGCAGCCCCGCCGGTATGCCGCAGCGCAGCCAGACGTGGTCATACCACCCCTGGGACAGCAGATCCAGCCCGTCGATGACGGCCACGGCTATGGCCAGCAGGGTGGGCGCCGTCAGCAGCAGACGCTGCCGGTGCAGCCGGGCGCACTGCCACTTCTGCTCCCGGGCGGCGTCGTCCATGGTGGGCTCCGGCTCCGGCGGCTCCTCCGGGGCGTCGTCCGGGTTTTCCAGGTCCCGGGCGGGGATGCGGTCCCGGACCCACTGGGCGGCGGCGGACAGGCGCTCCCTCAAAGGCACCCGCTCCGGCAGGACGCCGTCCTCGTCGTCCTCCTCCGGAACGGCCCGGGGCTCGTCCGGGTCCTCCTGCCGCTGCCGGAAGCGGCGGCGCAGCCGGTCCAGGGGGTTCTCCCGGGGCGGTTCGTCGTCCGGACGATACTCCGGCTCCGGAACAGGCTCCGGTTCCGGTTCGGGTTCTGGTTGTGGTTCTTGTTCCGGCTCTTGTTCCGGTTCGGGGGCCGGCTCCGGCTCAGGCTCCGGTTCGGAGACCGGTTCGGGTTCGGGGATGGGCTCCGGTTCGGGGGCCGGCTCCGGCTCCCTTCGGGACCCACCCGAGCCGAATTCGTCCAGAATGTCGTCTATGGTGAAGTCCATCTCCGGCGGCGTGGGCCGCATGTCTTCGTTACGCATGGTGATCCCTCGTTGTTATCCCCGGCGCTGGCGCACGGCCTCATACAGCAGGATGGCGGCGGCCGCCGACGCGTTCAGGGAGGAAATATGCCCCTTCATGGGGATGCTGACCAGGAAATCGCAGTTTTCCGCCACCAGGCGGCTCATGCCATCTCCCTCGGAGCCGATGACAATGGCCGCCGGGCCCTTGAGATCGGCGCTGTACAGGTTGGTGGAGGCTCCGGCGGCGGTGCCGAAGATCCAGACCCCCTGTTTTTTCAGGTCCTTCAGGACGGAGGTCAGGTTGGCCACCCGGGCCACCGGCAGATAGCTGACGGCCCCGGCGGAGGTTTTCCCCACGATGGCGGTGAGCCCGGCGGAGCGGCGCTTGGGGATGATGAGCCCGTGGGCCCCGGCGCACTCGGCGGTGCGGAGGATGGCCCCCAGGTTGTGGGGGTCGGATATCTCGTCGCACACCACCAGCAGAGGCGGCTCCCCCTTGGCGGCGGCGGCATCCAGGATGCTCTGGACGCTGACGTATTCCCGGACGGCGGCCAGGGCGATGACCCCCTGGTGGGAGTGGGTGCGGCTCATGGCGTCCAGCTTCCGCCGGTCCGCCTCCACCACCACCACACCGGCCTCCCGGGCCCGGGAGGCGATATGGCCCAGGGTCTTGTCCGTCTCGCCCTTGGCCAGATAGATCTTGTCAATGGCCGTTCCGGCCCGCAGGGCCTCGATCACAGCGTTGCGGCCCTCGATGAGGCCGTCGGCCTCCGCCTGGGGGGCGGGCCATCTGGTTTCGTTGTCTCTCATGGTGCGATGTCCTCGTTTTTTCGATATTTTATCCAGTATACCATATTCCATGGACAAGATAAAGCGCCCGGGACACAAATTTTTCGCCATTTTTCCCGGCGGGCTTTCTTGTATCAGGCCGGAAAATGTGGTATGATAAATTATTAAATTAGGGAAGTGCCGCCTTTTTCACGACACGGGGCGGCTGGGAGGTTTCCATTGGACAGAAAGCAAGTGCTTCTCGACGACGGGCAGATGGCCCGCCAGCGGGAATTTACCGAAAAAATCCACGCCATGCACCAGGCCCGGGGCCGGACGCCTCTGGCTCTGGTGGACACCTTCGGGTGCCAGCAGAACGTGGCCGACAGCCAGCATATCCTGGGGATGCTGCGGGACATGGGGTGCGAGTTCACCGACGATGCCGCCCGGGCGGACATTGTGGTGATGAACACCTGCGCCATCCGGGACCATGCGGAAAAGCGGGTATACGGCACCCTGGGCGCCCTGACCCACACCAAGAAGCAGAACCCGGAGCAGATCATCTGCCTGTGCGGCTGCATGGCCCAGCGGCCGGAGGTGGCGGAGAAGGTCCGGACCAGCTATCGCCATGTGGACCTGGTGTTCGGGCCCCAGGCCCTGTGGAAGTTCCCGGAACTTCTGTATCAGGTGTATACCCGCCGGGGCCGGGTGTTCTCCGTGGAGAACGAGCACGGCTCCATTGCCGAGGGGATGCCCGTGGTCCGGGAGGGCCGGGTCCGGGCGTGGGTGTCCATCATGTATGGGTGCAACAACTTCTGCTCCTACTGCATCGTCCCCTATGTCCGGGGCCGGGAGCGCAGCCGCGCCCCGGAGAAGATCGTGGAGGAGGTCCGCCAGCTGGCGGCGGAGGGCTTCAAGGAGATCACCCTGCTGGGCCAGAACGTGAACTCCTACGGAAAGGACCTGCCGGAGCCCTGGGACTTTGCGGACCTTCTGCGGGAGCTGGACAAGATCGACGGCGACTACCTGATCCGCTTTATGTCGTCCCAGCCCAAGGATGCCAGCTATAAGCTGTTTGACACCATGGCCCAGAGCCGCCACGTGGCCCACCAGCTGCACCTGCCGGTGCAGTCCGGCAGCGACCGGGTGCTGCGGGCCATGAACCGCCCCTATGACCGGGCGAAATACCTGGACCTGATCGGCTATGCCCGGAAGGTCATGCCGGACCTGGTGCTGACGTCGGACGTGATCATCGGCTTCCCCGGCGAGACGGAGGCCGAGGCCATGGAGACGGTGGACCTGGTGCGGCAGGTGGAATTCGACGCCCTGTTCACCTTCATCTTCTCCCCCCGGCCCGGTACGCCGGCGGCCAAAATGGACGATCCGGTGCCCCGGGCGGAGAAGCAGAAGTGGTTCGACACCCTGTGCAGCACCCAGAACGAGATTTCTGCCCGGCTCCACGCCGGGTATGTGGGCCGGACCCTGCGGGTGCTGGTGGACGGCGAAACCGACGACACCCGGTGGCCCCTGTCCGCCCGGACGGCGGGGGGACGGCTGGTGCACCTGGTGGGGGACAAGTCCGCCCTGGGCCAGTACCGGGACGTGAAGATCACCGACAGCAACACCTGGGCCCTGTTCGGGGAGATGCTTCCTGCATCAAAAGAACAACGTTCTTTTGATGCATAAAACTGTCCAAAAAGGGCCTTGCCCTTTTTGGACAAAAGGCCCGCAGTCTGCTGCGCGCATAATTGGTCCGCCATGGGCGAACCAATTCCACACTTGCAGACCGAGAAGTATTTTCGGCCAGGTACACGCCCCGGCCGAAAATGATTGCATTTCATTTACCGCCTGCGGGCGGCAAACTCTGCGAGGCTTTTTGATGCATAAGATACCACGGCCAACGCCGCGAAGCGGGCATATGCCCCATAGAACAATAAGTTTTGCACTTTTCAACAATGTTTTCCACCACCATTCGACAGATCAGCCGCCTATGCGGCAGAAAGCGCGGGTGAAACCATGGCAGAGCTGACCCCCATGATGAAGCAGTATCTGCAGATTAAGGAACAGAATCAGGACGCCATCCTGTTTTTCCGGCTGGGAGATTTTTACGAGATGTTCGGCGACGACGCCCGGAAGGCGTCCAAGGAGCTGGACCTGACCCTGACCACCCGGGATAAGGACAAGAACAAGAGCTTCGAGGAGAAGATCCCCATGTGCGGCATCCCCTATCACGCCTCGGACGCCTATATTGCCCGGCTTATTGCCAAGGGCTACAAGGTGGCCATCTGCGAGCAGACCGAGGACCCTGCCACGGCCAAGGGCCTGGTGGACCGGGACATCATCCGGGTGGTGACCCCCGGCACGGTCATTGACGCGGCCTGCCTGGAGGAGGGACGCTCCAACTTCTGTGCGGGGCTGTATCTGGACGACACCTGCGCGGGCTTCAGCGTGTGCGACATCTCCACCGGCAAGACCCACGTCACCGCCTTCCAGGGTCCGGACCGGGCGGAGCACCTGCTCAACGAGCTGGGGCGGTTTTCCCCGGCGGAGGCGGTGGTGAACCAGGCGGCCTACGACTGCGGGCCGCTGCTGAGTCTGATGCAGGATAAGCTCCACTGCCATGTGGAGCGGCTGAGCGCCGGACGCTTTCAATTGCAGGAGGCGGAAAGGACCGTCCGGCAGCAGTTCGGCGACGAGGCCGCCGCCCGGCTGCCCAAGGGGAATCCCGCGGCGGCGCTGTCGCTGGGAGCCCTGCTGGGCTATCTCCACGAGACGCAGAAAACCGACCTGCGCCATGTGGACGACCTGGACTATTATCAGCAGGGGCAGTTTATGGAGCTGGACCTGACGGCCCGGCGGAATCTGGAGCTGACGGAGACCCTGCGCAGCAAGGAGAAAAAGGGCAGCCTCCTGTGGGTGCTGGACAAGACCAAGACCCCCATGGGCGGGCGGATGCTCCGCAGCTGGCTGGAGCGGCCCCTGCTGTCCGTAACGGCCATCACCCGCCGCAGCGGCGCCGTGGGCCAGCTGGTGGACCACACCATGACCCGGGAGGAGCTGGCCCTGGCCCTGTCCGGCATCGGCGACATGGAGCGGCTGGTGGGCCGCATTGTATACGGCACCGCCGGGGGCCGGGACGTGGTATCCCTGAAAAACGCCATGGCGCGGCTTCCCCATGTAAAGGAGCTGCTGTCGGCCTTTGACCGGGGCCGCCTGGGGGAGCTGGCCCAGCTGGACCCCCTGGAGGACCTGACGGACCTCATCGGCCGCACCCTGTGCGACGATCCCCCCTTCTCCGTCCGGGAGGGGGAGTTCATCCGGGAGGGCTTCGACCCGGAGGTGGACCGCCTGCGGAGCATCCTCCATGGCGGCAAGGGCGTCATCGCCTCCATGGAGGCCGCCGAAAAGGAGAAAACCGGCATCCGCACCCTGAAGATCGGATACAACAAGGTATTCGGATACTACATCGAGGTGTCCAACTCCTTCAAGGACCAGGTGCCGGATACCTATATCCGCAAGCAGACCCTGGTCAACGGCGAGCGCTATATTACCCAGGAGCTGAAGGACCTGGAGCACGACAT
>OGME01001173.1_pt1 | contig 17471 bp, 16 predicted proteins | sample 1572981 | NCBI WGS metagenome assembly OGME01 (sample SAMEA2581902, study PRJEB24529) | metagenome | biome: Human gut stool | place: China | collected 2011
GTGCATAACCTCCTGTGCGTCCATGTATGTGTCATTTACACTTAAAATTATGCACCCCAACGGGCAGAACCATACTCGATCCCGTGACGGTACTTCTTAGCGTTCTTGCCTTTCAGGTAGACCGCCATGCGAAGGACCACCGCACCGGCTATGCCGATCAGAAGGTCCGTTGGCTGGAAACTGAGCCACGGGGAGGAAAGCGCTGCCGTGAAGCCGTCCCCGATAGAAAGCAGCTTGCCGGAGAGGTCAGCACCGGGCGCAAGCCGGAAAGCCTGTGCCAGCTTATCGAAGGGATACACAAACAGAAGATACGGAAGGTTCAGCAAAAACATTTTTTTCATATTCATCTCTGCACGCTCCGATCTTTGACCTTTACTTTCTCCCGGTCAATGGTGCGGTGTTCCGTTTTCTCTGCCGCCTGTTCCTTCGCCTGGGTCAGTCGATCCCGGATGGAGGGCTTTTCCTCCCGACTCATTTTGCGGCTGGCAAACTCCTGAAATGCCGCTGTGATGGCATCCGCGTCCCGGCTTTTGAAAAAGACCAGGTAACGGGGCTGCTCTGCGGTGGTGTCCTTCTTCAAGGCAAAATCCACATGGTATTTCTTCGCTACGGAGGAAAAAGCCTTGATGTTCTGGTCGCTGATTTCAATATTAGCAAGACCGGCGTTCTGACCGGCAAGCTGTTTGAGGGTCTGCTTTCCACGGTAGATTTTCGGCTTCTGGCTTTTCTGGATTTCCTCCAGGAACTTTTTGACGGCCTTTTCAAAGACCTGCTCACTTAGCTTGGCTCCGTCAACAATGAGTGTCACGGCGCCCCGCGTTACTTCCTCCTGCATTTAGCCTCGCCCCCTTTGCCCGTCCCCGTACATATCGTGCTGCACCAGGGAAGAATAGTAGCTGTTGATGGTGGTCGGGGCGTTATACAGCGCCGCCAGAAGATATTTCTTGATATTGCGGACATAGGTGGTGTTGTCCTTCATGCAGTCCATGACATACTGAACATGAGAACTGTCCAGCTTCATAAACCGGGACTTTACCACCTCCGCCGGATAATCGTCTCCGGCAATGCGGATGACTTTGCGGGCAGAACATACGGTATCCACGATTAGGTCAACGATTTCGTCAAGCTGCTCACGGTCGATATGGCTGTCCTGCACCAGATAGCTGTACTCGATGTTATCCAAAATCACTTCACGATAACATTCTCTGGCTCCCATCCGATCCGTTCCCATCCTTGCCCCTGTGGGGGACAAGCCCGTAAGGGGCTGGGGATTTGATTGGATCGGATTTGATATCTCCGTACTTGATAAATCAGTTTTTGATTTTTGTTTACTTGATTCTTTAGTATTTAATTGTGCGGGGTTTCCCTGTTCAGGTTCTTCCAAGACAGGAGAACCCAAGATTGGATTATCCAAGACTGGATTTTCCCGTTCAGGTTTTTCCCGTTCAAGCGGGCGGGGCTGCTCCAGGATCGTGTACTCAATGGCCCCAAGCTGCCCGTTTGGATTGCGGACACGCTCCCGGATCACATAGCCCTGTTCCTCCAGCTCCCGCACCCCGGCGCAAATGCTGTCCACTCCGTCCTTGCAGATACAGGCAAGGCCCCGTGTGGTGTAGTCCCACCCATCCGGCAGCGAGAGCATAAGGGAGAGAAGCCCCTTTGCTTTCAGGGACAGGTTCGTGTTCCGCAGATGATGGTTGGACATTACCGTGTAATCACGGGTTTTCTCAATGCGAAATACCGCCATAGTATCACCTCCTTTCGGCGATTTTGAAAAGTGTTCGTTTTGAGGAAAAAGCCCCTCCCTGTTCCATCTGGGTGCTCCAGATGGGAAAACCTATGGGCGGCGGCCTTCCCACCGCTTGTGGAAGAAAAAACATTGGATTTTCAACTCCTTTCGGTGCAGTTCTGAAGGGGCAACGAGTATATCTCGCACGTCGGTTGTAAAAATTTTCTCCGAAGAAAGGTCGTTAGGCATGAAAACAGCCACAGGATTGATACCTATGGCTGTTTTAGACATAATGGACTGTGTGATTTATTGTCACAAATGGGACACAATGGTATAATAAACATTAATATCTCCACTTGTTGAGGCTTATAAAGGCAATAATGATTTTGAAGTACTAAAAATTGTGAAACAGTATTCTCCTCTAATGGATAGGAAAAAATGGCTTCATCTTGATGATCAAACAAAAGCATTGCAGCAAGTAGAAAATGCTGTAAATAAATTGATGGAGCTATGGAAAGATGATGCTATTCCGACCTGTTTGGATATCTTCCAGTCAATTCATGATACAGGGCTATTCAAGCTGGACGAACGTGTGGATAGCATATTGTCAGCTCCTACCGAAGAAGAATCTGCAAAGATAGCAGCTTTAAGAAAAGCCTTAACTGTTCCCTTTACCACTTTGGAAAAATATTCTGCATATGTCTCTGATAATACGAGATTTGCAACACATCAGGGTGTTAAAGGTTTGGAGTTCCCGAGAGTTATGGTTATTATGGATGACGCAGAAGCAAAAGGATTTCTTTTTAGTTACGAAAAACTTTTTGGCGCTAAACCCAAAACAGAAACCGATATAAACAATGAAAGGGAGGGCAAAGACAACAGTATAGCAAGGACAACCCGCCTCTTTTATGTTGCTTGCACGCGCGCACAAAAGAGTTTGGCTATAATTGCTTATACGCAGGACTGCGAAGCAGTGAAAGCAACCGCTATGAAAAACAACTGGTTTAAGGATGATGAAATCTGTCTTTTGGAGTAAGTCAATATAAAGCCGCTGCAGGAGTTATCAGCCTGCAGCGGCTCCAAATCCTTATTCCATTTCGTCGCCCAGCCCCTCCATCTTTAGCCAATCCTCAAAGGACTTCCTGGAAATGCGGATCATGTTGCCGATGCGGATCGTCTTGAACAGGCCGGAGTTTGCCAGCTTATAGGCCAAGGTGCGGCCGATACCGAGGATGGCTGCAATGTCATCCACAGTGTATGTTCTGTTTTGGGGCGTCTTTTTTTCGTTCGGTGTGCTCATAATAACCTCCTATTTTCTATCGGCATTTTGACAATGCCCATCGGAAATTCCTTGCGGTGAAAGGCCTATCTGCCATCTTCCGTGCTAAGAATTTGCTAATTTGACTTTTGAAAAGCCGCGATAAGCAACACTATTTCAGGGAAAATTATGCAGATTGACCAGCTGCCAGGCATCACAATTTAAGAAGAGATAACATTGGAAGTCATTATACAAACACCGCACGAAACGGCAAGCCATACTCCTAAGCGGTAGGCCACCAGTTAGAGTCTGGTCGGGGGTGCCAAAAAATGCGGCTTGCTGAGCAAGCCGCATTTTTTGCTGTGTGATTTTCTTTTTTACCGCCTGCCGTTTACCGGAGGCTTCCCTCGCCGCCCATGAGGGCGGTCATCTCCTCGATGCGCTCGAGAGGAAACGGCGGTGCGCTGAGCGGGCGCATGGCGATGCTCATGAGCTTCATCGGGTTGTCGTCCGCCGCCACACGATTCGAACTAAGCGCTCCGCAGCGCTTGCAGCGGTGGATGATCGCCCACTCGCCGCCTCTTCGCACCCAGACGGCCACGGGCTCCATGATGCCGCCGCAGTCGCTTTCGCGGTCGCCCGGCTCAATGTCCACGTGCAGGCTCGATAAGCAGTTCGGGCAGTGGTTGCGATGGTCGCTGCCGGCGTTTTCCGGCGTGCAGAGCCGCCCACAGACCTTGCAGGTGAAGGTGTCGCGGCAGGCGTGGGTCTTGTAATAGCCTTTTTCAAAGGTTTTGCGTTTGTTCTCGCGGTTCATGTAGTCCTCCTGAAAAGCATGGCTCTCGGGAGGAACGGCGTGTGTCATAAATTTGCCGGCCCTCCCGGTCAGCGCACACACTCCAGTGACTTGAAGTTAGTACTCAAAAAATTCTCCTTCATTTCATATTAGTGCCGCCCATTCATGGGCTGCTGAGAATATCGTATGCCGGTTTTCCCCTGCTGTCAAGGGAAAACCGGCATAACTTCTATCCTTCGATATAGTCGCGCAGATATTTGACGAACTGCTTTGCCGCAGGGGAGAGCTTTTTCACCGACGGGTAGGCAATGCCGAGTTCCGCGTACTCCGGCGGGTCGAGCGGCAGACGCACGACGCCGCGGCTGCCGCGCTCGGTCGTCAGGCGATTGAAAAGGCCAATGCCGAGCCCCGCCTCGATCATCGCGATGGCGGCGTGGTCCTCGCCGGTCGAGTAGCTCACCTTGGGCGTGATGTTGTAGCGCGAGAGCACCTTCATGCTGTCGTAGTCGTAGCCTTCGGCGGGCATGATGATCTCCTCGCGGTCAAACTCGCTGATGGGAAAGGCGGCGCTTTCCGCCAGCGGGTGGTCCTGCGGCAGCATCGCCACCATCGGATCACGCTTGAGCGAGATCCAGCTGCACCCCTCCTCGGGCGGGTAGCTAAAGAGGCAGAAGTCCGCGCGCTGCTCGTGCAGCAGCTGGTCGAGCTTCTGGTGCGTGCCCTCGATGACGGAGATATGCACGTTCGGGTAGTCCTCGTGAAAGCGGCGGATGACCTCGGGCAGCCAGTTCGTCGCGATGCTGAAATAGCTGCCGACCATGATGTCGCCGACGATCTTGCCGCAGATGGCGGACGAGACCTGCCGCAGCTGCTCGTCCCACTTGACGATCTCGCGCAGGATGGGCACGATGCGCTCACCGTCCGCCGTGAGCGAAACGCCCTTGTTGCTGCGCTGCAAAATAGGGAACGAGAACTCCTGCTCGAGCGAATTGACGATGTGCACCATGCCGGAGGGCGTGTAGCCGAACTTCTCCGCCGCCTTGGAAAGGCTTCCAGTGTCGGCCGCCTCCAGCAGCATTCTGTATTTATCAATATTCATAACCGCCCTCTGTGACAAACTTTCACAATCATCGTTATAAAGTCGCGTTTTACTCTTAGCAATATCGAGTATACAATACAAACTGTCCAATTTCAACGAATCCATCTATTGTGTTTTTGAATAAAACATCAACATGATCTGATGGCAAATAAAAGTGGGAGAATGGATATGTTGTTTGTTGTTGTCGTATTTTTTGCCGCTGCTCTGGCACTGGCATTCGCCGCGTTCAACTTCGCCGCGGTGAAGAAAATGCCGGAGGGCACCGAGCGCATGAGCGAGATCGCCGCGGCGATCCGCGTGGGCGCGAATGCCTTCATCAACTATGAGTACCGCATCCTCGCCATCGTGGTGGCGTGCATCGCCGTTCTGATGGCGATCATCACCACCTGGCACGCCGCCGCGGCGCTGCTCATCGGTGCGGTAATGTCCGCTAGCGCGGGCTTCATCGGCATGAAGATCGCGACGTATGCCAACGTCCGCGTGTCGAACCGCGCCCGCGAGAGCCGCAGCATCGGCGACACGGTCAAAGTCGCGTTCCGCGGCGGCTCGGTAATGGGTCTGTGCGTCGGCGGCTGCGCGCTGCTGGGTCTTTTCCTTGTGTACCTCATCTTCGGTCTGGGCCTCGGGCAGCTCGAAGAGGTCTCCGGCAGCTATACGAACCTACTGGGGCTCACGTTCGTCCCCTTCCCGATGACGCTCTCGGGCTACGCGCTGGGCTGCTCGCTCGTGGCGATGTTCAACCGCGTGGGCGGCGGCATCTACACCAAGGCCGCCGACATGGGTGCCGACCTCGTCGGCAAGACCGAGGCGCACATCCCCGAGGATGACCCGCGCAATCCCGCGACCATCGCCGATAACGTCGGCGATAACGTCGGCGACGTGGCGGGCCTCGGCTCCGACCTTTTGGAGAGCTTTGTCGGTGCGATCGCGTCCGGCGTCATCCTCTCCTACCACATGTTCGCCAAATCCCTTGCCGAGGGTACGGGCATGACGGAGGACCTGCTGCAAAGCCTGATCCGCTTTCCGCTGCTGTTCGTCTCCATTGGCCTGATCGCCTGCTGCATCGGCATTGCGACGCTCGTTTTCAAGAGCAAGCCCTCGAACGACCCGCACCGCGACTTGAACGGCGCGACCTACGTCTCCGCCGCGCTGACGATGCTGCTCGGCATCGCCGTCGCCTATATCTGCTTCCACGGCTATGATAAGAGTCTTCTCACCGCGTGCCTCGGCTTCAAGGTCGGCTTCTTCTCCCCGTGGATTGCGGCGGCCATCGGCATCGCCGCCGGTATCATCATCGGCGCGTTCGCCGAGTACTACACCTCTGACGCCTACAAGCCCACGCAGCTGCTCGCCCAGGCCTCGAAGGAGGGCGCGGCGCTGACCATCACGCAGGGCTTAGCGCTTGGCATGAAGTCCTGCATGGCGCCCTGTATCGTGCTCGGCGCGGGCATCATCTGCTCCTACTCCATCTCCGGCATGTACGGCGTTGCCATGGCGGCCATGGGCATGCTGTCCTTCGTCTCCGCCACGGTCTCGGTCGACACCTACGGCCCCATCTCCGACAACGCCGGCGGCATCGCCGAGATGTCCGCCCTCGACCCCGAGGTGCGCGAGATCACCGACACACTCGATTCCGTCGGCAACACGACCGCCGCCATCGGCAAGGGCTTTGCCATCGGCTCCGGTGCGCTGGCCGCGCTCGCGCTGATGATCTCCTACCTCTACTCTTATAACGACTTCTCCACTCCGCTGGTGCTCAACATCGTCGATCCCATGACGCTTGCGGGCGCGATCTTCGGCGGCGCGCTGCCGTTCCTGTTCTCCGGCATGCTCATCGAGGCCGTAGCCAAGGCCGCGCGCAAGATGGTCGAAGAGGTTCGCCGCCAGTTCCGCGAAATCCCAGGTCTTCTTGAAGGCAAGGTCCTGCCCGACTACAAGACCTGCATTGAGATCTCCTCCAAGGGCGCGATCGGCGAGATGAAGGTTCCCTCGCTGCTCGCGGTCGTCGTCCCCGTGGCCTGCGGCTTCATCTTCGGGCCTGAGTTTGTCGGCGGCGTGATCATCGGCTCCACGGTCTGTGCCATCATGATCGCCATCTTCACCGGCAACGCCGGCGGCGCCTGGGACAACAGCAAGAAGTCCATCGAAGCGGGCGCGGTCGAAGGTGCCGGCAAGGGCAGCCCCGAGCACGACGCCGCCGTCGTCGGCGACACCGTGGGCGACCCGCTCAAGGACACCGTCGGCCCCTGCCTCGACATCTTCATCAAGATCATGTCCACCGTCGCGCTCGTCATCGGCACCGTCTTTGCCTCCCACAATCTTGCCAATGTTCTCTCCGGTTTGCTCGGTTAAGCATTCCAGAAGACATTTACCGGCCGCAGGGCACATGCAAATGCGCCCTGCGGCCTCTTCTTTTCTCTCCCCTTGAAAGAACCAGCGCTTTATGATACGATGAATGCAGCAAACATAAAAAGGAGGCGCTCTATGCTCACGCGAGACGAGATCCGGAAATATCTCGACCGGCTCGAATACGACAAGATCCCCGCGCCCGATCTGGAAACGCTGCACGCGCTCCAGTGGGCGCATTTAACACATGTGCCCTACGAAAATATCGACGCGCTGCTCGGCATCCCGATCTCGCTCAAGCCGGACGACCTCTACCGCAAGATTGTTTTAGAGCACCGCGGCGGCTGGTGCTTTGAATTGCAGGGCGCTTACGGGTATCTGCTCCAGTCCCTCGGCTTTGCCGTCATGCAGTACGCCGCGCGCTTCATGGATGAGCCGGGCGTGGTGCAGATGCGCCGCCACCGCATTCTCGTCGTAGACTTCAATGGCAGGCGCTACCTCACAGACGTGGGCGTGCGCAGCGAATCGCCGAGAAAACCGCTCGCGCTCGTCTTCGACGCGATTCAGTCCGATGGCGTGTTGCAATTACCAGTTCCGCAAGGACGATTTTTACGGCTGGACGCTCTGGCAGGAGGAAAAGGGCAAGCCATGGAAGCCGATCTACGGCTTTACGGAAGAGCCGCAGATCGACGACGACTTCGTCATGCCCTCGTTCTGGGGCGAAAAGCATCCGGACTCGACCTTCAACAAATTCCTGAAAATTTCGATCTTCTCCGGCGAGACCAACCGCACGCTCGTCGGCAACGTCTACAAAGAATACCGCGACGCCAAAGTGCAGGTGCAGCAGGTGCTTGAAACGAAAGAGGAGATTGCCAGAGTCCTCCTTGAGCGCTTCGGCCTTGATGCGCGGCAGAAGTAACTGCTGTTTTCTCAGCGCACCCCATTCACTCTAAAAATCTGATAAGGATGTGTTATTTTGTTACTCTCGGGGAAGAGTCTGAAACATGACTTCATCCGTTTTGTCTCCGCCACGATGGCCTCTCAGGTCGTCTTCTCGCTCTACTCCATGGTCGACGGGCTCATGGTCTCCATCGGCGTGAACGAATACGCCATGAGCGCCGTCAACCTCGCCATTCCGTTTACCAACGCGCTGTTTTCCATCGCCGTGCTCTTTGCCGTCGGCTCGTCGACGCTCATCGCGATCTTCATCGCGCAGGAAAAGCGGCACGAGGCCAATACCCTCTTTTCGCAGAATTTTGTCACGCTGCTCGTTCTCGGCGCGGTCGCCACAGCGCTCGTGCTGCTCTTTTTAGAGCCGTTCGCCCGCCTTCTCGGCGCGGACGAGATCACGCTTGACTATGTCAAGCACTACCTTCTCGGCATCGCGCCGTTCAGTGTGTGCTACCTTGTGTCCTACAACCTTGAGGTGCTCGTCAAAACGGACGGCTATCCGCGCTACGCGCTCTTCACGGTCATCGGCGGGTGCCTCACAAACTGCGTGCTCGACTACATCGCCATCTTCCACCTTAATATGGGTGTGTTCGGCGCGGCGGTCGCCACGGGCATCTCGCAGCTCGTGACCTGCGTCTCGTACTTTGTCCACTTTTTCAGCAAGAAGTGCACGTTCCGGTTGTGCAAATTCCGCTTCAATCCGCACCTTTACGCGCGCATCCTGCCCATCGGCCTTGCCGACGGCGTGACGGAGCTGTGCACGGGACTGATGATCTTCCTCTTCAACCGCACGGTGCTCAAGTGCATCGGCACGGACGGCGTCGTGACTTACACGGTCATTGCCTACGTGACGACCATTGTTATCAACCTGATGGTCGGCATCTCGCAGGGCTCACAGCCGCTTGTGAGCTATCACTACGGAAAAGGCGATCACGCGGGCTGCCGGAAGCTTCTGCGCTACGCGCTCACGACCGTGTGCATCTTTGCACCGGCGCTGTTTCTGCTCGTCTTTTTCTTTGCGCCGCAGATCGTGCGCGCATATCTCTCGCACGCGGGCGATACGCTGATCGAATACTCCATCGGCGCGTTCCGGCGCTACAGCGTTTCGTATCTGCTGCTGGGCTTCAACATCGTCATCGGTGGGTTTATGACCGCCATCGAGCGCCCCGTGCCCGCTATTTGTATCTCGGTCGGCCGCGGGCTGGCGCTGCAAAGCGCCGTGCTTCTTCTCCTCGCGGCGATCTTCGGCGGCGACGCGGTGTGGTATACGCCGATCTTCTCCGAAGCGTTGTGCCTTGGGGTATCGCTGGCAGCGATGAGGAGTTATCGCCGATCTGTCGGAACATAGTGGCAGCGCCGCAGGTGCTGCACCTTCTTCCCTGCGTACCCGCAGGGGTGCGAATAAAGGGGGCCATTCTCTCACGTAAGAGAATGGCCCCCTTTAGATCCCCCAAGAGAACGCAAGGGGCCTTGCCCCTTGACCCCGACATTGCGGGTTTGCAGCTTGAATAACTGCACGCGCTGCGCAGTGTAGGTGCGGTGTACATGGCTTCGCCATGAATCTTCTGCGAGTCGTCACCGATATCAACCGCGCCTTACTACCGTGAGGCGCGAGTGACGTTTTCTTGGCGACAGACTGCATGCCGAATGCGGCATTGCTTCGCTCACCGCATTGATGAGTACCATCGGTAGACGGAAATTAGGCCGCACTGCTACAAGATTGGTAGAGCGACAGCGAAGATAGAAGCAAGTCAAATCGTATAGCAACACTACCCGCGGCAACGCCGCGCTATGGGCAGTGCAATCGGCAAGCATTGCAGCTCTTCGAGCTGCTCGCTTGCAATGTAGGCCCTCTCTCTTGGGGGGTGTAAGGGGGGATATTCTCTTTCCGAGGAAAGAGAATATCCCCCCTTTAGTTTAAGCACCTTTTTTCAAAAGGTGCACAGCAAACCCGCCGAGTTCATTTTGAAAATACACCGCGATCGGTTCGCCGCCGATGCACTTTTCCGTGCTCAGGTCGAGCGCGAAACCTTTTTTCGCCAGTTCCGCTTCGGCGCGGCGGACGGAGTTCGTCAGGATGGCGATATGTCCGTTCGTACCGACCTCGGAGTGCTTCATCACCTCGACGCCGCTGCTTGCGAAAAACGATGCGGGCATCTCCCAGATGTCAAAGCCAAAAGCTGCGCGGAACGTCTTGCACAGCGCGAGCGATTCCTCCGCATTTGCCGCGTTCACGCCGACATGGCCGAGCGTAAAGCCGAGGACGATGGCGCGCGCCGCCTTGCAGCGCTCGGTGACAGCCTCGAAGCTGCGCGCCGCGATATCGCCCGCCGTGCAGAGCCAGCTGCCGCCGACTGCCTGCACGAACGGCGCTTCGACATAATCCGCAAGATTTTCGTTGCCGATACCTCCGCAGGGCAGGAACTTGACGCCCTCAAACACCTCCGCGAGCGAGGCCAGCGTCTTCATGCCGCCGAACGCCTCCGCGGGGAAAAACTTGACGATGCGCACGCCCTGCACCGTCGCCGCCATAATCTCGCTCGGCGTCACGCAGCCGGGGATGACGGGAATCCCGCGCTCGTCGCACCATGCGACGATCTTCTCGCTGTAGCCGGGTGTGGTCAAAAACTGCGCGCCGCTCTCCGCGGCCTTTTCACAGGCCTCCCACGTGGCGCACTGCGCGCCTACGAGCATGTCCGGACACTGCTCCTGCACCGCGGCGATGGCCGCGGCCTCGTCGTCCGAACGGCAGATGAGTTCCATCGCGTCCACACCGCCGGAAAGCAGCGCTTTTGCCGCAAGCACCGCGTCGTCCGCGCTGCCGGTCTTGATCTGCGGCAGGAGCGCCGCGTTGTAAATTCTGTCAAACACTGTCATAAAAGGTTCCTCCCGCCCGATTGGGCGCTGTTTCAAATCTCATCCCGCACACGCGCGGGCAAGGGGCAATATAGCACAGTTTTCGTCATTTTGTAAACTCATTCCGTGCGCAGCAGCAGGACGGTGACATCGTTGACGTTCGTGCCCGTCGCACCGGTTTTGAGAAGTCCGCCGACTGCGCCGAGCGCATGGTAGGCGTCGTTATCATTGAGCGACTGCACAGCGTCAACACCCTTTTGGCGCATCAGCTGCGCGGTCTCGCCATCGGCGATGCCGCCCGCAGCGTCGGTCGGGCCGTCCGTCCCGTCGGAGCCGACGGAAAAGACGAGCGCGTTCAAAAGCCCCTCGATGCCGAGCGCCGCGGACAGCGCGATCTCCTGATTGCGCCCGCCGAGGCCCTTTCCCCTCAGGTGGACGACCGTTTCGCCGCCCATGAGGAACGCAAGGTTTTTCCCGTCACGCGCATGCGTGCGCGCAATGGAAGCAAGCATGCTCCCCGCCTCGCGCGCCTCGCAGCAGAGGCAGTCGGTGAGGATCATCGGCTCGTAGCCGAGCGCTTCGCACGCCGCGGCGGCCGCCGCGCAGAGCTCGCGCACGCTGCCGGTGATCTGTGTTTCGACATTTGTAAGCGTTTTCGGTGTTTCCTGCGCCAGAAGCGCCCACGCCCGCTCCGACAGGCGCAGGCCGTACCTTTTCGCAATATCGAGCGCCTGCGCACAGCTTGAGCTGTCGGGATACGCGGGGCCCGAGGCGATCATGTCGAGCGGGTCGCCCAGAATATCGCTCAGCACGACAGCGAAGACCTGCGCCGGCGCGCAGTGCCGGGCGAAGCGTCCGCCCTTGACGGCGGAAAGCCGCTTGCGGATCGTGTTGATCTCCACGATGTCCGCGCCCGCGGCAAGAAGCTGATTCGTGACGTCCTGCAATTCCGCAAGCGGAAGCAGCGGCTTTTCAAAAAGCGCGCTGCCGCCGCCCGAGAGCAGAAAGACGACCGTGTCGCTCTCGGTCAAATCTTCCGTCAGCGCGAGCGCGGCGTCCGTGCCGCGCAGGGAGTTTTCGTCCGGCACGGGATGCCCGCCCTCAAAGCACACGACATCCGCGATCTCACCGTTCACGTGACCGTACTTCGTCACGACCACACCGCCGAAGAAATTATCCTGCAAACACGCGCGGGCGGCGTGCGCCATCTGCCACGCTGCCTTTCCCGCCGCGACGAGGTACACCCTTCCTAAAAAGGTCTTGCCTTTCAGCGCGCGCTCGACCGCCGCGTCCGGCAGCACCGCCGCGATGGCGCGCGTGATGATCTTCTCCGCGTCCGCGCGCAGGTTATCCACAGGTTTCGACTTTTCCTGCATAAGTGCCCCTCCTTTTGAAAAAAGCTGCCGAAAAACGGCAGCTTTTTCGTTATTTTTTGATTTTACCATGCCCGTCTTGCGGACACAAGCGGAATTCTCAGAATTCCAGCTTCTCCATGCGGTCGAACGCCTGCTTGAGCTGGTCAATGCCGACGGTGCAGGCGATGCGGAAGTGGTTTGCGCCGGTCTTGCCGAACGGGCTGCCCGCGCTGACGAGCACGTGCGCGCGCTCAAGTAGCTCCTTGCAGAACTGCTTGTCGTCGAGGCCCGTCTTCTCCACGCCGGGGAAGAGGTAGAACGTGCCCTTCGGGCGCACGAGGCTCAGATACGGGATCTTCTCGATGCGGTCGGCAGAGTAGAAGATGCGGTCGCGGTATGCGGTCACGTACTTCTCGCGAATTTCTTTGCGCATTGCGAGCGCCTGGATGCCCGCGCGCTGGGAGATGGACGGCGCGGAATAGACGAGCGAGCCGTTGATGCCGTGCATCACCTCGAGCAGCTCCGGCTCAGCGATGATGACGCCCACGCGCCAGCCGGTCATGAGGAAGTTCTTGGAAAAGCTGTTGAGCGTGATGGTGCGCTCGGCCATGCCGGGCAGCGTGCGGATGGGGCGGAAGTCGCCCTCGTAGATGTAGGTCGTGTAAATTTCGTCCGCCGCGATGAGAAGATCATATTCCTTTGCCACGCGGGCAAGCATCTCCATTGTGGACAAATCGTAGCCCATGCCGGTGGGGTTCGTGGGGTTATTGAAAATGATGGCCTTCGTGCGCGGCGTGATGGCAGCGCGCAGGCGCTCTTCGCTGATGGCATAGTCCTCCTCGGCGTAGGTCGGCACATCGACGCACACGCCGCCCGCCAGCTCGATCTGCGCGCGGTACAGCGCGAAATACGGGGAAAAGACGATGACCTCGTCGCCGGGATCGAGGATGGCAAACATTGCCAGCGACATGCCGAGGCAGCTCGACGCGCTCACGAGCACGTGGTCGCGCGGAAGGCTCTGGTCGAAGTCCTCTTCCCACGCCTTGCAGACCGCGGAAATGAGCTCAGGGTCGCCCTTGGGGTCGCCGTAATGGGTGTAGCCCGCTTTGGCGTCGCGGAAGGCAGCGTTGATGATGGCCTCGTCGGTTGTAAAATCCGTGTCGCCGATGCTCAGGTCGACAATGTCCTTGTATTTGGCCAGTGCCGCGGTGTCGAGCGTCAGGCCGGTTCCCGCGCTCTGGAAGCGCTTGGCAATAAAGTTTCGCTTCATGGGTGACTCCTCCTTGCAGATCGCCGCGGCAGCCCGATTTTTCAAGCGGCGCGTAGAAATGCTGAATTTTATTGCAGTATATGGCAAATTCCGACAGAATGCAATCGGTAATGTCCATAGAATTCGAGGTTCGCGCGCTTTTCCATTTTGTTAACATGATAAAGCGTCATCGAACAATGAAAACAGAACCGGCGCAAAATGCGCCGGCTCTGCCGTTTTTCTTTACCACGGGATGGTTTTGAACTGCTCGATCTCGTCTTGATGCTGCACGCAGCGCACAAAGCGCTTGCGGTAGATCGTGTAGCAGCCGTTGCAGGCGAGGCACTTGCTCACGTCCTGCGCGCCGCTTTTGAGCTTTGCGGCAAAGTCCGGCTCGCAGATGAGCGCGCGGCTCATCGACACGAGCGGGAAACCCTGTGCAAGAATTTCCTCCGCGGTCCCGCACGAGAACACGCCGCCGACCGGGAAGAGCGGAATGCTGATCCCCTCGCGCGCCGCCTTGAGCGCGTCCAGATAGAACGGCGTCTTCTGCCCCGCGCGGCGGTTGAAGTCGATACCGCTGACCTCCACGCCGTCCACGCCGCAGCGCTCATAGAGCCGCAGCAGCGCAGGCAGATCGCCGCAGCCGTTGCTGTCGGTCTTGACGATCATCGGGAAATCCGCGCCGCACGCCTCGCGCACCGCGCGCAGAATGCGCTCGATGAGGCGGAAGCGGTTTTCCAGGCTCCCGCCGTACTCGTCCGTACGCAGGTTTTCCTCAGGATTCAAAAAGTTCGAGAGCAGGTACCCGTGCGCGTTGTGGACCTGCACGCCGTCCGCGCCGCAGTCCTTGCACTTTTTCGCCGCAAAGGCGAACTGCTCAACCAGCCGGTCGAGCTCTTCCAAGGTAAAATCCTCGGGGTGCTTGGGCGGCGCGCCGTTCACGCTCTCGACGCCCTTGATACCGCTGTGGCTGAGTTGGAAGAAAAGCTTGCCGCCGTACTGATGCACGCCGTCGCAGGCGCGGCGGAGAAGCGTTTCATCCGTCGTCTCATCCAGCACGGGCTGGCCCGCGTCGGCGCGCTGCGCCTTATCAACGCAGAAATGGCCGGTGATGACGAGGCCGACCTCGTTTTTCGCAAGCTCGATGAGCGTATCCGCCCAGAGCGGCGTCACCTGTCCTTTCGCGTCGGACAGATGCTCGTTCGTCGCCGAGCGGACGATGCGGTTTTTGAGCTCGCATGTGCCGAGCTTTGCGGGGGTAAACAGCTGATCCATGGTCGTTTCTCCTTATATGATCCGTTCGGCGATGAACATCATCAGCGGCATCGTGACCGGCAGCAGCAGATTCGATTGCAGCACGCTCTTGCTCGCCATCTCGGGTGAGCGGTCGTAGCGCACGCCGAAGATGCTGATGACCGTCGCCACGCTGCACCCGAGCACCATCACGATGCACAGACACACCGTGCGGTCCCAGCCGGAAAAGTGCAGGATCACCGCCGCGATGAGCGGCATGACAAGGCAGCGCAGAAGCGTGATGAGGTACAAAATGGGCTTTTTGAGCACGTCGATCAGCGGGCTTCCCGAAAGGAGGCAGCCGATGATGAGCATCGACGTCGGCACGACGCAGTTCGCCATGCTGCTCAAAAACTGGAGCGGCGCGCCGCTGAACTTCCACCCCGTGGCGAGCATGATGAGCATCACCACGGTGGAAATATTCATCGGCGTCATCAGGCTTTTGAGCTGCTGGGTCAAATTCTGCTCCTTGTCCCGCCGGAAGCTCTGCATGACGAAAAGGAACATGTAGATTGTGGCGCAGGGCACGGACAGCGAACCAAGCACCGTCCCCTCCGTGCCGAATACCGCCGAGCAGAGCGGAATGCCGACAAAGCCGTTGTTGGGATAGGCAACGCTGCGGGTGAAAACGAGCGTTTCATCCTCGTCCAAACGCAGCAGCTTTGCGATCGGCTTTGCCAAAATCGTGAACAGGATAAAGCAGGACAGGTAGGCCAGCACGATCTTGATGACCTGCGAAAACGGCATATCGCCGAAGTCACCGCTGGCCGCAGCCAGGATATTGCAGGGAAAGAACACATCCAGCAGCAGCATAGAAAGAAGATCTGCCCCTTTGCGATCCACCTTGCCCAGCTTGCCCAGCAAAAAGCCGAGCATCATCATTGCCGAGAGAATCAAAACCTGCTGCAAAACCGTCTGTGCCATGTTACCCTACATCGTCCTTTTTCTTGATCTAAAATTACTTGAAATTCTCCTGCGCGTACTTCATCAGCTCTTCGCGGAAGTCGGGGTGCGCAATGGAGGCCATTGCCTCGGCGCGCTCGCGCAGGGTCTTGCCGGAAAGGCTCGCGATGCCGTACTCGGTCGCGACATACTGGATCATCGTGCGCGGCGCGGAGATCGTGCTGCCGCCGGGGATGGTGGCAAGGATGTTGCTCTTGCGCTCGCCGTCCTTCGTCACGCGGGACGAGTTGATGCAGATGAAGCCCTTGCCGCCCTTGGAGCGATAAGCGCCCTCGAGGAAGTCCATCTGGCCGCCGATGCCGGAGAGCTGGCGGGTGCCGGTGCTCTCGGCGTTCTCCTGACCCATGAGGTCGAGCTGCACGCCGCCGTTGATGCTGATGACGTTGCTGAGCTTCGAGATGCGCTCGACGGAGTGGATGTAGTCGAGATCGCCCGGGTGGAAAAGCTGGGGCTCGGCGTCGAGCCAGTCATAGAGCTCCTGAGAGCCCATGGCAAGGTTCCACGCGGAAAGGCCGGTGTCGAGCTTCTTGCGCGCGTTCGTCAGCTTGCCCGCCTTGTAGAGCTCAAGGAATGCATCGGAAATGGTGCCGGTGTGGCAGCCGAGGTCCTTCTTGTCGGACTCGGCGAGCATCTTGGCGACCGTGTAGGGCACGCCGCCCACGCCGAGCGACAGCACCGCGCCGTCGGGGATATGATCGACCACGATCTTGGCGATAGCGATATCGGTCTCGCTGGGCGCGCGGTAGGAACGCACGGGCAGCGGCTCATGCTCGCCCTCGACGATGTAGTCCGCTTCGGACAGGTGCACACGGTGCGAGCCGCCCACACCCTGAAGCTTGGGATAGTGCTCGTTGATCTCGAAGATCACGGTGCGGGCGCTCTCAAAGATCGTGCGCCAGGCATAGTTCGAAATGCCGAGGCCGCAGTAGCCGTTCTCATCCGGCTTGGAGACGGGAACGAACGCCACGTCACAGCGGATGTGCTTGTCGCGGTAAAGATACGGCAGCGAGCGAAGCATGACGGGCATGAATTTCACAAGGCCGTTTTTCTGGAGCTTGCGCTCATAGTCGCCGATGTGCCAGCTGTAATAGCTGAAGCTCTCCTGCTCGGGGTCCGCCTCGACGACCTCGATGCGCGGGCGAATCACAAGGCCGCCGCGAACCTTGACGTCCTTCACTTCGCCCTTGCGCGCGGCAAGCGCCTTGTCCAAAAGCTCGGGGAAACCTGCGCCGAAGCCATAGTCCACCCAATCGCCGGACTGAACGGCCTTGACGGCCTGCTCCTGCGTAACAAATTTAGCCTGATAGTCGTTCATGGGAAAATTCTCCTTATTTCGATGCTTTATAATTTAGCAGAATTTTTATGGAATGTAAATCACTGATAATGAAAAAAGGCTCGCCGAGACGAGCCTTTTTTCATTCATTCAGAAGAAGATCCTTTCAGCAGTGAAAAAACGATGAACGGTTCAGCGATGAAGGAGGTGAATACTTTGAGATCTTCTTCTATGGCAAGCAAATCAGTCGGCCCAGATCTCTTCGTCGGTGGGGAACTTCTTGTTCTTGATCTTGTAGGA
>OGME01001207.1_pt1 | contig 17066 bp, 15 predicted proteins | sample 1572981 | NCBI WGS metagenome assembly OGME01 (sample SAMEA2581902, study PRJEB24529) | metagenome | biome: Human gut stool | place: China | collected 2011
GTGGTGGACTTACCGGCACCGTTGGCACCGATCAGGGTCACGATCTCGCCCTCGTGCACCTCAAACGAAACATCCTTGACAGCGTGGATGTTGCCGTAATAAACGTTGATGTTATCAACCTTCAGCATCGTTTCTGCCATCGGTTCAGCCCTCCTTCTTGCCCAGGTAGGCCTCGATGACCTGGGGATTGTTGCGGATCTCATCCGGGGTACCCTTGGCGATGATGCGGCCAAAGTTCAGCACCGCAATACCCTCGCAGATGCCCATGACCAGGCTCATGTCATGCTCGATCAGCAGCACGGCAATGTTGAACTCATCGCGGATGCGGCGGATGGTCTCGGTCAGCTCAGCAGTTTCCGAGGGGTTCATACCGGCGGCAGGCTCATCCAGCAGCAGCAGCTTCGGGCTTGTGGCCAGCGCACGCATGATCTCCAAACGGCGCTGTGCGCCATAGGGCAGGCTGCCGGCCTGCGTATAGGCCATATCTGCCATGTGGAAGATGTCCAGCAGCTCAAAAGCACGCTCGGTGCAGTGCTTTTCCTCTTTCCAGTAGTTGGGCAGACGGATCAACGAAGAGGCAAGATCGTACTTCATGGACTCATGCAGGCCGACCTTGATGTTGTCGATGACGCTCATCTCCTTGAACAGACGGATGTTCTGGAAGGTGCGGGCCACGCCCATCCGGTTGACCTGATAGGTCTTTTTGCCCGCCGTGGGCATTCCATCGATCAGGATGGAGCCGCGGGTGGGCTGGTAAACATTGGTCAGCAGGTTGAACACCGTGGTCTTACCGGCACCGTTGGGGCCGATCAGGCCGGTGATCTCGTTGCGGCCGATCATCAGGTTGAAGCCATCCACGGCGGTCAGGCCGCCAAAATCGATGCCCAGCTCACGGACATCCAGAATGGGCTTTTTGTCCTTATCGCGGTCCGTCAGGAAGCCGCCGGAGGGGACACTGTTCAGTCTGGTCTGGAACTCACTCATGGTCTGCACCCTCCTTCTTTTTCTTGCCAAACAGGACACGCTCCACAAGGCGGCTCATGGAGAAATCGTAGCTGCCCAGCAGTCCGCCCGGGCGGAAGATCATCATCAGGATCAGCACCAGCGAGTAGATGACCATGCGGTAGCTGTCGAAGCTGCGGGTGGCCTCGGGCAGGATGGTCAGGACGGTAGCGGAGAGGATGGAGCCCAGCATGGAGCCCATGCCGCCCAGAACCACCATGACCAGGATCTCGATGGACTTCATAAAGCCGAAGGTGGAGGGGTTCAGCACGCCGATGTAGCAGGCGTACAGGCCGCCCGCCAAGCCTGCAAAGGCAGCGGAGAAGGCAAAGGCCATCACCTTATAATAGGTGGTCTGGATGCCGCAGCTCTCGGCGGCGATCTCGTTGTCGCGGATGGCCAGCACAGCACGGCCGTGGCGGCTCTTCATCATGGCGTGGATCAGGAAGCAGGTGATGACCACGCAGAGGAACACGTTGGTGAAGTTGGAGTACTTGGGGATGTTCTTCAGGCCCTTGGAGCCATAGAACAGCTTAAAGCCCAGCACATCATCGATGTTGTTCAGGGTGATGCGGATGATCTCGCCAAAGCCCAGCGTCAGGATGGCCAGATAGTCGCCGGTCAGGCGCAGGGCCGGGATGCCGATGAGCACACCGAACAGACCAGCCACGATGCAGGCCAGCACCAGACCGATGGCAAAGGAGACACCGTCCGGCAGCGGGCAGAACTTGGTGAACAGGGCGCAGGTGTAGGCACCCACAGCCATGAAACCGGCATGACCCAGCGGCAGCTGCCCCAGATAGCCGGTGGCAACGTTCAGGGAGACCGCCAGGATGATATTGATGCCCACCGTCATCAGCACCTTATTCTGGTAGGTGGACAGGATATTCCGGGTCAGGTAGGAAAGCGCCACGAACAGCAGAGCCACCAGCACGGCGTTCATCAGGTAGCGCACGGGCATTTTGATCGTTTTACGGTTCTTATTCATCTTCCTGCCCTCCTTACACCTTTTCCTGCACCTTGCGGCCGAGGAAGCCGGTGGGCTTGAACAGCAGCACGATGATCAGGATGGCAAACGTAACGGCATCCTTCCAGGCGGAAAGGCCGATGGCGGAGACAAAGCATTCGCACAGGCCGATGGCAATGCCGCCGATCATTGCGCCCGGGATGGAGCCGATGCCGCCCAGAACGGCGGCAACAAAGGCTTTCAGGCCCAGCATGGAGCCCATGGTGGGGGTAGCCTGCGGGTAGGAGCAGCAGTACAGCACCGAGCCGATACCGGCCAGCGCGGAGCCCACCGCAAAGGTAAAGGAGATGGTGCTGTTGACATTGATGCCCATCAGGCGGGCAGCATCCATATCCTCCGAGACAGCGCGCATGGCCTTGCCAAGCTTGGTCTTTTGCACCAGAAAGGTGAGCACCAGCATGGACAGCACGGTGACCACCAGTGTGATCACGGAGGTCAGGCCCAGGGGTACACTGCCGATCATAAAGGTCTTGTTGCCGTAGTAGGAAGGGATGACCTTTGCGCCGGAACCCATCACCAGCTCAGCGGTGTACTCCAGGAAGAAGGAGACACCAATGGCCGTAATCAGCAGGGAGATGCGGGGCGCGTTGCGCAGCGGGGTGTAGGCGACCTTTTCAATCACCACACCCAGCAGGGTGCAGGTAATAATGGTGGCGCACACGGCCGTCACCGGGCCAAGGCCCAGCTGGTTCATAACGAACCAGGACATGTATGCACCCACCATGATGACATCGCCGTGGGCAAAGTTCAGCAGCAGGATGATGCCGTACACCATGCTGTAACCCAGTGCGATCAGTGCATAGATGCTGCCAAGGGACAAGCCGTTGATCAGCTGACTAAAGAACACTGTCATTGGATGGACACTTCCTTTCTTTCTACCAAAAAAGCGGAGACAACCTGTTCCGGCGGCCTCCGCAAGGGTACATCATTCTCTGGTTCCGGCATTCAGGCCGCACACCGGTGCGCGGCGCAGAAGCGGGATCAGAACATTTCCTTCAGTTCGGGCTTGCCGTCCACATAGGTCAGGATCGCAGTCTTCTTGACGGGATCGTGGTGCTCATCAAAGGTAAAGGTGCCGGTGATGCCCTCGATGGTGCCGGAGGCAATGGCATCGTTGACAGCCTGCTTGTACTCATCGGTACCGGCCTCCAGGCCGGCATCCTCAGCAGCCTGCACGCCGTAGACCACGGTCTTGGCGGCATCATAGCCCAGAGGAGCAAAGCCGTTGGGGTAATCCTCGCCGTACTCGGCCTTATAGGCATCCTCGAACTCGGGGCTGGAACCCTTTGCGTAGTTTGCGCAGAAGTAGCTGTCCTTCAGCTGATCGGCAGTGGCATAGCCCTCCAGGCCATCCCAGCCGTCGCCGCCCAGGAAGGGAACATTCAGGCCGACGCTCTCAGCCTGAGACAGGATCTGGCCCACTTCCTCGTAGTAGTTGGGGCAGAACACGGTCTCGGGGCCCTTGCCCATGATGCTGGTCAGCTGGGTCTTGAAGTCCACGTCGCCATCGGAGTAGCTCTCCTGATCGACAATGGTGCCGCCCAGGCTCTCAAACTCGTTGACGAAGTTCTCAGCCAGACCCTCGTTGTAGTCAGCGCCCTTTTTGAAGATGACGGCTGCCTTGGTGTAGCCCAGCTTCTGGTAAGCATAATCGGCCATCTTGATGCCCTGGAACGGGTCGGTGAAGGTGGCACGGAAGACATTCTCGTTCACGGTGTCGGTCTCGGCATCGTAGGTAACGGCCTCAGCGGTAGCGGAAGCAGTGACCATGGGCATGTTGTAATCTGCGCTCTCGGCAGCAACTGCCAGGGTGGGGGTGGTGGTGACATCGCCCACCAGAGCAGTGATGCCCTCGTCCACCATCTTGGTGAAGCAGTTGACAGCCTGCGTAGCATCACCCTGCTCATCCTCGGTCAGGATCTCGATCTGCTTGCCATTGATGCCGCCGTCGGCGTTGACCTGCTTCAGGTACAGGGCAGCGCCGTTGACAACGGCCTGGCCGTAAACGGAAACGTTGCCGGTCAGGGGGCCCATCACACCGATCTTGATGGTGTCACCGGAAGCAGCGGCAGTGGAAGAAGCGGCAGTGCTGGAGGAGGAGCCGCCGCAGGCGGTCAGGACACCGGCAGCAGCCACGACACCGGCAGCAGCCACGACACCGGCAGCGGTCAGAAAGTTGCGGCGAGAGATCATCTTTTTCATAATACAATATCCTCCTGTTGGAAGTTTTTCGTGTGATAGATGCACAAAGCAGGGCGCTTCCTTCAAAGCCGCCCTGCTTTGTGCGTGTATTCATTATAGTCTCGCCGGGCGGGTTGTGCAATTCACAAACCGTCCATACTTTTCCGGGCATTTTCCGGCATTTTATGTGAAAGCAACCAAAAAAACCGTGTCATTTTTGGTTATTTTTTCATTTTGTTCACTTTATTTCATCGTGACATGAAGAGCTTTCATGCATATCAAAAAGGTTACAGCGTCGTTTTTTCTTCTGCCTGCCGGTAAATAGAGGTACGATAAAACACCATGGAGAGCACGGTGCCCACAAACCAGCCCACAGGCCAGGACAGCCAGATGCCGTTCACGCCCAGCCAGCTGGAAAACAGGATAGCCAGCACCACGCGCAGGAACAGGTCGGAAAGGGTGGTTGCCATAAAGCGGCCCATCATGCCGCAGCCGCGCATCAGACCGTCCGAAGTCAGCTTGAAGGCCAGCAGCAGGTAGAAGGGTGCGATCGTCTGCAGGAAGGTCAGGCCGGTGTTGATGGCCTCACCCGTGGGGCTGTTCATAAAGAGCATGAGCAGCTGGCGGCCTGCCAGCAGGTACAGGGCCATGAAGCAGAGGCAGATGCTGCCCAGCAGCCTGACACCGGCCCCGAAGCCCGCCCTGACGCGCTCGTTCTTCCCTGCGCCCAGATTCTGGGAGGCGTAGTTGGAAATGCCGCTGCCCAGCGTGGTCAGGGAGGAGATGAGCACATTGTTCAGCTTGGTGGCCGCGGCAAAGCCCGCGATCACGCTGGCACCGAAGGAGTTGACCACGCTCTGGATGATGATATTGCCCACTGAGACAAAGCTCTGCTGCAAAATGCTGGGAATGGCCACCACTGCGATCCGGCCCAGCATCTTCCAGGAGAACCAGACCCGCTCCCCCTCACTCGGGACAGCACGCACCCGCCGGGCCACCACCCACAGGGAGAGCACGCAGCTCACGCCCTGGCACAGAAAGGTCGCCCAGGCCACACCGGCAACCCCCATATCAAAGGCAGCCACAAACAACACGTCCACCGCGATGTTTGCCGTGGAGGAAACCGCCAGAAACAGGAACGGGGTGCGGCTGTCGCCCAGTGCCGTAAAAATGCCCGTTGCCACATTGTAAAGGAACAGGAAGGGCAGCCCCAGGGTGTAGATATCCAGATACTCTGCCGAGTCGGCCATCAGCTCCGCCGGGGTGCGGATGAGCACCAGCAGGCTCCGGCAGCCCAGCAGGCCCACCGCCATCAGGGCACCGCAGAGCACCACCGTACCAATGAGCGCCGTGGTGACAGCGGTTTTCATGGTGTTGTAGTCCTTTGCGCCAAAGTACCGGGAAACAATGACAGAGCCGCCGATGTTGCAGCCGAATGAGAACGCCAGAAAGATCAAGGTGATCTCGTAGCTGTTGCCCACAGCGGCCAGGGCGTTTTCACCGATCAGCTTGCCCGCCACAAGACTGTCGGCAATGTTGTAGAGCTGCTGGAACAGGATGCTGCCGAACATGGGCAGGCAGAACTGCCACAGCACCTTGGACGGGGAGCCCACGGTCAGGTCTTTGTTCATGTAAAAAAAATCCTCCTCAATCTTTGGTTCTCTCTTGTCCATCTATCATTTTACCGTCCCCTCTTCGGAATGTAAACCCACAAATCCACACACTCCCCCATCCTTTTCCCGCGTTCTGCCGGATACGCACCCGCCCCGGCGGGCATCCTATCAATGTTTACAGCGGCAAACATCCGCAGACCCTCTTGCGCAAGGGTGCAGGACGTGGTAGGATAAAGGTAGTTAGTTAGTTTTGACTATCTGTATAATATCTCATCGAAGATCGGGAGGTTACTGTGATGAACTATCTGGAAATTGAATCTGTGATCGGCCGCGAGATCCTGGACTCCCGCGGAAATCCCACCGTTGAGGCCGAGATCACTCTGGCCGACGGCACGGTTGCCCGCGGCTGTGCCCCCTCCGGCGCTTCCACCGGCGAGTTTGAGGCTCTGGAGCTGCGTGACGGCGACAAGGGCCGCTATCTGGGCAAAGGCGTGACCAAGGCTGTGGAGAACATCAACACTGTCATCGCTGACGCGGTGGTGGGCATGGATGCCTCCGACATCTATGCCATTGATGCCGCCATGCTCCGGGCCGACGGCACCAAGGACAAATCCAATCTGGGCGCAAACGCCATTCTGGCGGTCTCCATTGCCGCCTGCCGCGCTGCCGCCGCTTCTCTGGAGATGCCCCTGTACCGTTTTCTGGGCGGCGTGAATGGCAACCGCCTGCCCGTGCCTATGATGAACATCCTGAACGGCGGCGCACACGCTACCAACACCGTGGACACGCAGGAGTTTATGATCATGCCCGTGGGTGCGCCCAGCTTCAAGGAGGCCCTGCGCTGGTGCGCCGAGGTGTTCCACGCTCTGGCTTCCATCCTGAAGTCCAGGGGCCTGGCCACCTCCGTGGGCGACGAGGGCGGCTTTGCCCCCAACCTGTCCAGCGACGAGGAGACCATCGAGACCATTCTGGCCGCCATCGAAAAGGCCGGTTATCAGCCCGGCAAGGACTTCATGCTGGCCATGGATGCCGCTTCCTCCGAGTGGAAGAGCCCCAAGGGTAAGGGCTTCTACAAGCTGCCCAAGGCCGGCACCGAGTACACTTCCAGCGAGCTGATCGCACACTGGAAGAGCCTGGTGGAAAAGTATCCCATCATCTCCATTGAAGATGGCTTGGATGAAGAGGACTGGGAAGGCTGGCAGGAGATGACCCGGGAACTGGGCGGCAAGGTCCAGCTGGTGGGCGACGACCTGTTCGTCACCAATACCGAGCGTCTGGCCAAGGGCATCCAGCTGGGTGCAGGCAACGCCATCCTGATCAAGCTGAACCAGATCGGTTCTGTTTCCGAGACGCTGGAGGCCATCAAGATGGCCCACAAGGCCGGCTACACCGCCATCAGCTCTCACCGCTCCGGCGAGACCGAAGACACCACCATTGCTGATCTGGCCGTTGCCCTGAACACCTGCCAGATCAAGACCGGTGCCCCCAGCCGCACCGAGCGCGTTGCCAAGTACAACCAGCTGCTCCGCATTGAGGAGGATCTGGGTGCAAGCGCCGTTTATCCCGGCATGGCCGCCTTCAACGTTAAGCGCTGATCTCCGCAGCTGCAACCTGCTTTCTTTCCTGTTTCCGCAAAAGAGGGTCGCTGCACATTGCTCCGTGCAGCGGCCCTCTTTCTGTTTTGATGGCTCACCCTCTCAGTCTCGCTGACGCTCGCCAGCTCCCCCAAAGGGGGAGCCAAGGGCAATCCCAGATATTGCAGCATCTGTCCTCTGTGATGTCTTGCCTCTCCCTTCGGGAGAGGTGGCATTGCGCAAGCAATGACGGAGAGGGTGAGGATGCTTTCCTTTTCAATTCACTCTCAGCTGCCGTTTGGCTGTCTGCAGCGCCCTGCGCAGGGGGCGGTAGAGCAGCAGCATGATGACAAAATTTCCCACGCCGTGCATGGCATCGTAGGAAAGGCCGCTGAGCCACCAGCTCAGGGCAAAGGCCGGGGTCTTTGCCACCAGATACACTGCCGCACACAGGCCGCCGAAGCACAGGCCGTAGATGCCGCTGAACACCGCCCATCCAAGGGCATTGTCCATCCGGCGCAGCAGCCATGCCAACAGGGCCAGCAGATACCAGACATACAGGTACATGGCCCACCACAGCCCAAAGCCGTACAGCACGCCCTGCAGCAGGATGAACACCGTAACAGCCCCCGGCGTTTCCCGGGGCAGCTCCAGTGCAAACAGGATGACGAGCAGCGTCACCGGTTCAATGTTGGGCAGGCCGCTCATGGCCTGCTTGCTCACCACCAGCAGCGCACCCATCAGGCCGCTGAGCACCAGCCGCAGCACCCGGATGTGCACAGGCTCCTTACTTCGTGTAGACAAAGGCATAGCTGTCGCCATCGTGCAGCGCAATGTCTGCCACGCCCACGGTGGTCATCTCGCCGGTGGCATCGGTCAGGCACCACCATGCCTGATCCTTATCCCAGTCGGCGGTCTCGCCGTTGACGGTGGTCACAAAGCCTGCCGCAGCCTCCTCTTCGCTGATGAGCCCGGCTTCCACCAGAGCATCGCTCAGCTTCTCGCCATCGGTCACTTCCAGCGTAAAGTTCTGGCTCTCGCCATCCGCACTGGTCACGGTAAATTCTGCCTTGACCTTGGCATCCTCGGCCTGCCCGGAAGCAGCCTCAGAGGAAGCGGCTTCACTGGAAGCAGCCACAGAGGACACGGCCTCAGAAGAGGCGGCACTGGATGCCGTGCCGGAAGCTGCACCGCAGCCTGCCAGCAGTCCGGCAGCCAGAACGGCACTGATCACAACGGCCAGAAATTTATGCATGGTTTTCATAGAAAAAGAACTCCTTTGTTTGTTTTCCGCGCGCCCTGCGCGCAGGGTCTATCATATCATGGGTGCGCCAAAAAATCAAGGCACAGCGCAGATACGATGATGCACCAGCGCTGTGCCGTTGTTTGATCGTTACTTTTCCCAAAACGCCTTCTGGTAGCTTGCAAAGGCACCGATCTGGTTGGCCTCGCTCAGGAACCGGCAGGGCACGATCTCCGGGCGGGGCAGGGTATGTGCCGCCGCCCCGAAGGGATGGCCCCGCAGGATGTACTCCTCATAGACCTCGTTCAGGGTCTCCACAAGGATGGGCTGCTTGCTGATGCCGCCGCCGATGGCCACTTTCTCCAGATCCAGCAAAACGTTCAGGTTGTAGATCTGCACGGCAACGGCACGGCAGAAGCTGCGCAGGGCCTCGTTGGCCTCGGTCTCCCCAGCGTGGACCGCCTCAAAGAAGATGCGTCCATCCATGGGCGCATCGGCAGGCAGACCCTTGCGGGCGCGGTAGCCGCTCAACAGGCCGCTGGTACTGCACTGGCCGGCCATGGTCTTGGAAGGGTCGCTCCAGGCATCGGCGTTGGTGTTCATAAAGCTGTATTCGCCCGCCGTGCAGTCCCGGCCGCGCACCAGTTTCCCATCAATGATCAGGCCGCCGCCCACACCGGTGCCGATGATGAACACTGCTGCGTTCCTGCAGCCCTTCAGCGCGCCCCGCTCCAGCTCCGCAATGGCAGCCGCTTTACCGTCATTCTCGATCCAGACCCGGCAGCCGCAGGCCTCGGCCAGCCGGGGGCCGACAGGCGTGCCCACATTGTAGGCCAGCGAGAGTGCCCCGCCACCCTTGACCACGCCCTGCTCGGCATCAATGAAGCCGGGCAGGCTCAGGGCAATGCCGTCCACCTCGTCCTTGTGGGGCAGGTAGATCTCCCGCAGGGTGTTCAGGAAGTGTTCCTGCGAATCCGCCGGGGTAGGCGTGCTGCCCGTATCGGTCCGATTCAGCTGCTCATCCATCACGGAATACTTGATCTCGGTGCCGCCCACATCAAAAACCATTACTTTCATGTACAGACCCTCCTGCGCTTTTTTTCTATTATTGCAAATCGCTCTCCAAATGTAAAGAGCCATGCCGGAAAACAAAAAAATCCCGCACTGCGGCAAAGCAAAACGCAGCGCGGGAACGAAGATAGCTTAATTCAGGATCGTGTCAGCGCTCAGCGGGCGACAACATACTTGTGCAGGGTCTTGCGGACTGCGCCGTTGCCAGCGTACAGCTCCTTGACCATGCCCTCGATCTGCTCACCCAGGCCGACCTCGTACAGGTCAACACCGAACACATCGGCACGGCTGTACAGGTTCTTCAGGCAGCTGAAGTCCTGCTCGCCTTCCTTGACTTCCAGAGGAGCCACGATGGCCTGCAGCTCAGCCAGCATCGGATCGGGAGAGATCTCAAAGGCCTTGCCGTTGTCATCAATGCCCTTCAGGTAGCGGGCATAACCTGCCAGCACCAGGGGGATCAGCACCAGGTTGGACTTGTCCAGACCGCGTGCCTGATATGCCTTGATGGTCTCGCCGAAGCGGATGGCCAGCTTCTGAGAGGTATCGGTAGCGATACGCTGGGGAGCATCGGGCATGAAGGGGTTGGGCAGGCGGCGGTTGATGACAGCACCGATGAACTCGTAGGGGTTCAGGACACCGGGATCAACGACCACGGGCATTGCCTCGATATAACCGATCTTCTGGATGAAGGAACGCAGATCCTCGTCGGCCATCTCGGCGCTGATGAGGGTGTAACCCAGCATGCAGCCGTAGATGGACATTGCGGTGTGCAGGGGGTTCAGGCAGGTGCACACCTTCATCTTCTCGATCTTGTCAACGGTCTCGCGGTCGCAGTACAGCACACCGCCCAGCTCCAGCGGAGGACGGCCGTTGGTGTAGTGATCCTCAATGCACAGGTACTGGGTCTCCTCCGCGTTGACAAAGGGAGCAGTAAAGGTGTGCTTCTCGGTCACGATGGTGTAGTTGTCCTCAAAACCGTCCTTGGCCAGCATCTCCTGGACCTTTGCGTCGGGACGGGGGGTGATCTTGTCGATCATGCTCCAGGGGAAGGTGATCTTGGTCTCGTCCTGAACGTATGCCAGGAACTCAGCGGGAACCAGACCCTGCTCGACCCACTTGGAAGCGTAGGCGTGGACAGCGCTCTTGACCTTGTCGCCGTTATGAGAGCAGTTATCCATGCTCTGAACGGTCAGGGGCAGCTTGCCGGCCTTGAAGCGCTCGTACAGCAGAGCGGTGACCTTGCCCATGGCCAGAACGGGGGTCAGGCCGCGCTCCAGGTCAGCAGGAGCAACGCCGTAGCCCTTCTCGGTGATGGTGAAGGAGATCATCTGCAGGCTGGGGTTCTGGAAGATCTCGACCAGACGTGCCCAGTCAGCGCCGAAGGAGTAGTCAGCCTTCAGGCTCTCGGTGACGGAGGCGATGACCTTCTTCTCGATGTCGCCGGTGGACTTCAGGCAGACCAGCAGGCTCAGGTTGTCGTAGGGCTGGTAAGCCTTGTCGATGATCTCGTAGTCAAAGCTCTCAGCAACGATGACACCGCGGTCATACTTGCCGCTGTTCAGGGCCTCGTTCAGGATGGCAGCGGGGAAGGCACGGAAGATATTGCCTGCGCCGAAGTGCACCCAGGTGGGCTCTGCGTGGGTCTTGGCCTTGACAGCCTCCACGTCAAACTTGGGCAGCTCGTAGCCCTTTTCTGCCCACTCGGCGGACAGATTGCCGTTCTTGATATCAGACAGCTTCATAATAGTACTCAGCCTTTCTTTTTCTCTTCATCCAGACGATCCAGCAGGTCCCAGACACCCAGCATGTACTGGATACCCAGAGCACGGTCATACTTGCCGTAACCGGGGCGGCAGTTGCCGGGGCCTTCCTCCCACAGCTGACGGCCATGGTCGGGGCGGATATAGCCCTCGTAGCCGCCGTCATGGTAGGCGCGCAGGATCTCGATGATGCCGGTCTCGCCGCAGCAGTCACGGTGAGCAGCCTCGGAGAAGTCGCCGTTGGGGAAGTGGTGGATGTTGCGGATGTGAGCAAATGCAATGCGGTCGCAGTGCTTGCGGACGATCTCAGCAACATTGTTGTTGGGGTTTGCGTTCAGGCTGCCGGAGCACAGGGTCAGGCAGTTGTACTCATCGTCCACCATGCTCAGGAAGCGGTCGATGCTCTCAGCATCCACCAGCAGGCGGGGCAGACCGAAGATATCCCAAGGGGGATCGTCCATGTGGATGGCCATCTTGATGTCGCACTCGCGGCAGGTGGGCATCAGAGCTTCCAGGAAGTACTTCAGGTTCTCCCACAGCTTTTCCTTGGTGACAGGAGCATAGGCCTTGAACAGCTCGTCCAGCTTTGCCATACGCTCGGGCTCCCAGCCGGGGAAGGTCATGTTATACTTCTCGGTGAAGCCCAGGATGTAGTCGGCCATGGCCTTGTAATCGTCCTGGATCATGTCCTTCTGGTAGAACAGAGCAGTGGAGCCGTCGCCGACGGGGTGGAACAGGTCGGTACGGGTCCAGTCAAAGATGGGCATGAAGTTGTAGCAGATGACCTTGACACCGAACTTGGACAGGTTGCGGATGCACTGCTTGTAGTTCTCGATGTACTTGTCGCGGGTGGGCAGGCCGATCTTGATGTCATCGTGGACATTGACAGACTCGACCACGTCCATGTCGAAGCCGTAGGCGTGGATCTGATCGGCGACCTTCTGGATCTCGTCGATCTCCCAGATCTCACCGGGCATCTTGTTGTGCAGTGCCCAGACGATGCTGGTCACACCGGGAATCTGCTTGATGTCGTTGAGGGTGATGGGATCGTTGCCTTCACCGTACCAACGCCAACCCATTTTCATAGGCATAGTGGGTTCCTCCTTGTTTGTTGCTTTGCTTCTTAAATGCCGCGGCGGGTGCCGTGGCACATTCTTGCTTATATTCTAATATATCAGTTTCAAATTGGCAATTGACGTTTTGACAAGTTTTGATGTTTTTTCTTGTATACTTTACACAAAGAAACGGCCACACATGGGATTTTGCCCCCATCCGGCCGCAAAATACACGCCTTTGGCAGTTTGACGAAAGAAATTTTTACCAGGTATCGCCGTTGCCGATAAAATAATCCGGGTGGGCGGCACGGGCCTGATCCACACTGAGCTTATACCGGTGCAGATGTTCACTCAGCGCCCGGCTCACATCCTCCTCCGTGCCGTGGAGCACAGCCTCCAGGATGCGGGTGTGGGCACCACAGACCGATTTGTTCTCATCCGTCTGCAGGCTGAACTTGCGCAGCCGCTCGATGTGCTGAAAGGTGGAAAGCATGTGGTCAAAGTGTCCTTCCATGCCGCAGAGCTCAAAGGCGCGGCGGTGGAAGGCGTTGTCCAGATCCAGCATCCGGGTCTCGCGGTTCTCGGCCTCCGGGTGGCTTTCCAGCACACGGTACTGCTCGATCAGCAGCCGGTAGGCTCTCTCCTGCTCGCCGGTCAGGCGGCCCCGGATCCGGTTCAGGAGCTCTTTTTCCAGCGTGAAGCGTGCAAACTGCTCCATCTCCATCAGCTCCAGATCAATGGGGGCCACATAGGTGCCGCTCTGGGGCTTGATGGTCACCATGTGGGCAATGTTGAGCATGATCAGCGCTTCCCGCATGGGGGTGCGGCTGATGCCCAGTTCCTGGGCCAGCTCGTGGTCGTTCAGTTCATCCCCGGGTTTGAGCTCCATGGTGATGATCCTGCTGCGGATGGTTTCGTAGGCTGCCTCGCGGGCGCTCCGAACTGCCATACTGTCTTCGCTCCTTTTGTGCTTCTGCACGCCTGTTATCCTTGTGTTTCACTAATATATCAGTCTTGATTTTATTGTACTCCACACACTTTGTCCGCGTCAATTGGGAAACTGACAAAATTGGGAACTTTTTCTTGTCAATCCTGCCGCTTTTTCCACGGGCCGTAAAGGATCACGCCCCACACAGCCGCCAGAGCCAGACCGCAGATCACGTCAATGACGGAATGCTGCTTGGTGAACACGGTGGAAGCACAGATGATCGCCGCCCACACCCAGGCCGCTGCTTTGAGCCAGGGGCGCTGCTTTGTCAGCGTGCTGCCCGAAAAGGCAATGGCCATGCAGGCTGTGCTCTGGCAGTGGATCGAGGGGCAGACATTGACCGAGGCATCCGCTTTCCAGATGAGCTGCATCAGGGTCATGGCAAAATTCTTCCGGCCGATGGCTTCCGCCGTGGGGCGGATGTCAAGGCCGTTGGGCAGTACCATATAAATAATGAGGCAGAGCGTCATACCCGAAAACATCATCAGGCAGAGCTTGTCGTAACTGGCGGTATCGAACCACCACAGCAGGGCCGTGACCGCCGCCAACAGCACGAACCAGCTGCAATACGGAAAAATGAACCACTCGTTGAAGGGGATGAGGTCATCCACCGGGGAGTGGATGATGTATTTGGGGTCGGTGATGGTCAGATCCAGCCAGAAGAACCAGATGAGGTAGACCACCCAGTAAGCCTGATACCACAGGTGGGGCTTGAGCCGCGTGCGCAGAGTCTTTGCCTTCATATTCTTTTCTCCTATAAAATCACTCGCCGCATAGCGATTATTTTAACACAGAACCAGCACTTGCGCAAATATTATTTATGGGATAAAATAAGGGTATCAGCCTCTCCCCTGTCACCTGTTGCGGCAGCTCCCCTGCCAGGGAAGCCATGTTTACGCTGCCGCCGGAGAGGTTCTTAAGTCAAAGGAGAAACTATGTCACCTTCTACCCCGATCCGTCTTGTCGCCCTTGATCTGGACGGCACCCTGCTCGATTCCCAGAGCCAGATCTCCCCCCGCACCCGGCAGGCCATTGCCGATGCCGTCGGGCGCGGGGTCATCGTGCTGCCCTGCACCGGGCGGCCCCTTGCCAGCCTGCCGCCGTTGGTGGCGCAGCTGCCCGGCATCCGGTACGCCATCACCTCCAACGGTGCCGCTGTCTGGGATATGGGCACAGACCCGCTGGGTGCCGTTTACAGCCGTTACTCCGATGCCGCCCAGCGTTCGACCCATGAACCGGTTCTGCTGGAGCGTCATTGTTTGCCCCCGGAAACCGCCCGGGAAGTATTTGCCCTCTACCGGGAATATCATGGCCCACTGAGCATTTTTTCGGACGGGCGCTCTTATTTGGACGGTGCCGGTATGGCCCTGTTTCAGGACCGTCATATCCAGCGCCATTCCACCGAGGCCAGACAGCCGGACGATGGCCGTACCCATGTTGTGCGGGATCTGGACGAATGGATGAGCCGCCACGCCCACGAAGTAGAAAAGTTCTGTATGTTCTTCGACAGCGTCGAGATTGCACAGGCCGCTCTCGTCCGTTTCCGGGCGTTTCCCGGCATCGAGGCCGTACAGGGTGCCCCGGACAATGTAGAGATCACCGCCGCAGGGGTGGACAAGGGTACCGCCCTGCTGGCTCTGGCCGACCGGCTCGGCATCCCCCGGGAGGCCACCCTTGCCATCGGCGACAGCGACAACGACCGCGCCATGCTGGCCCGGGCCGGTGTGGCCGCCGTGATGGCCAACGCCCTGCCCGAGATCCGGGCACTGGGGGATATCGTCAGCACCCGCGACAACGACCACGATGGCGTTGCAGAGCTGTTTCAGCGGCTCGGACTGTGACCGTTGGGCATTTTTGTGCAATGTATACAAGCTCTTATGCAAAACATTGTGCTTGTTGAGCATTACCAAAAGTGGCCGGGTCGTTTATACTAATACTGTGAACGTATGGTGGGGAGAGTGTGCCCATCCGGCCCTGCCCCGCCCTGAGTGTCAAATAAAAAGGAGAAATGCGTTATGAATCCCATCGTTGAAAAGGTCTATCAGATCGGCATTATCCCTGTTATCGCCTTCAACAGCGTGGACGAGGCCCTGCCCCTGTGCAAGGCTCTGGCCGAGGGCGGCCTGCCCGCAGCCGAGGTCACCTTCCGCACTGCATGTGCTGAGGAGTGCATCCGCAAGATCCACGAAGAGATGCCCGAGATGCTGCTGGGTGCAGGCACTGTCCTGACCTGTGAGCAGGCTGACCGTGCAATGGCAGCTGGTGCTTCCTTCATCGTTGCTCCCGGCTTCGACCCCGAGGTCTGCAAGCACGTGATCGACAAGGGCGGCATTATGATGCCCGGTACCGCTTCTGCCGGCGAGATGCAGCAGGCCATGAACATGGGCTGCGAGGCCCTGAAGTTCTTCCCCGCTGAGGCAAACGGCGGTGTCGGTATGCTGAAGAACATCGGCGCTGCCCTGAAGGGCGCACGCTGGATGTGCACCGGCGGTGTCAACGCAAAGAACGTCAACGATTACCTGGGCTACGACCAGATCTTCGCTGTCGGCGGCACCTGGATGTGCAAGAGCGATGTCATCAAGGCTGGCGACTGGGCAAAGATCACTGCTCAGAGCAAGGAAGCTGTTGACACCATGCTGGGCCTGCGCCTGCACCATGTCGGCATCAACACCGGCAACGAGGAAGAGGCCATGAAGGTCGCCACCCTGCTGGGCGGTCTGCTGAACATGAAGGTCGCTCCCGGCAACTCCAGCATCTTTGTGGGCAACAAGGAATTCGAGATCATGAAGAAGCCCGGCCGCGGCACCAATGGCCACATTGCCATCGCCTGCAACAACGTTGACCGTGCCATCTATCACCTGTCTCAGCGCGGCGTGAAGTTCGATCTGGACAGTAAGAATGTCAAGAACGGCAAGACCATCGCCTGCTACTTTGCTGACGAGATTGCAGGCTTTGCAATGCACCTGGTCCAGGCCTGAGTTCCTGCGCATTTCCACGGCGTTTCCCGCCGCACCGGTCCACCCTGCGGCGGGTGATATAAAACACATCTGATTATAAAGGAGTACACCACAATGAAAGTCGTTACTTTTGGCGAACTGATGGTCCGTCTGCAGCCGTTCAACTATGAGCGCTTTGTCCAGGCTAACAGCCTGGAGTTCACCTTCGGCGGCGGCGAGGCCAACGTTGCTGTTTCTCTGGCCAACTACGGCCTGGACGCAGCTTTCGTCACTAAGCTGCCCGCACACGCCATCGGTCAGGCCGCTGTCAACAGCCTGCGCCGCTACGGCGTTGACACCAGCATGATCACCCGTGGCGGTGACCGCATTGGTATCTACTACAACGAGAAGGGCGCTTCTCAGCGTGGTTCTGTCTGCATCTACGACCGTGCCAACAGCGCTATCCAGCTGGCACAGCCTTCCGATTTCGATTGGGAGAAGATCTTCGAGGGTGTGGATTGGTTCCACTTCACCGGCATCACCCCGGCTTTGGGCGAGAACGTTGTCGAGATCTGCCGCGAGGCCTGCAAGGCTGCTAAGGCTCACGGCGTGAAGA
>OGME01001252.1_pt1 | contig 16481 bp, 4 predicted proteins | sample 1572981 | NCBI WGS metagenome assembly OGME01 (sample SAMEA2581902, study PRJEB24529) | metagenome | biome: Human gut stool | place: China | collected 2011
CTGCTTTCAAGGCAGAACATACCCAAAACATCAGCGCCGCAACGCTTAGTTGAACGTGCAACATCAACGGCAACATTACCACCGCCGATAACAACGGTTTTATTGCCTTTAAGGTTAAGGTCGTGATTTTCGGCAATCTCGTGGAGAATATCAACAGCGCTCATAACACCGTCTGTGTCTTCGCCGTCAACCCCCGATTTTCTTGAACCTTGACAGCCGATAGCAATATAAAATGCCTCATATCCATCCTTGCGAAGTTCGTCAAGAGTGATATCCTTACCGACCTCTACGCCGCATTTAATTTCAACACCAAGCGCACGAATAATGTCAATCTCCGCCTCAACAACATCCTTTTCAAGCTTATATGACGGGATACCGTAAGTAAGCATACCGCCGGGTTTTTCATTCTTTTCAAAAACTGTAGGTCTGTATCCTGTAAGTGCAAGATAATATGCGCACGAAAGGCCTGCCGGTCCGCCGCCGATAATGGCAATTTTATTTTTAAACTCGCCCCTATTTGAAGGTATTACTTTTTTAGGAATATATCTTGTTTTACTGTCAAGGTCCTTTTGAGCGATAAAGCGCTTAACGTCATCAATAGCAACCGCTTCATCAAGAGTTGCTCTTGTGCAAGCCTCCTCGCATCTCTTATTACAAACTCTGCCGCAAACTGCAGGGAAAGGGTTATCCTTTTTAATAAGAGCCAAAGCATCGGTATATCTTCCCTGAGCCGCCATTTTAAGATAGCCTTGAACTGCGATATGAGCGGGGCAGGCAGTCTTGCAAGGCGCCGTACCTGTATCGTAGCAATTAATTCTGTTTTTATCTCTATAATCAGGCGACCATTTTTCCTTGCCCCATTTAACTGCGTCGGGAAGTTCTTGCTTAGGATAATTACCAGCATAGCCGACTTTTTGAAAAAACTTCTCACCGAGCTTAACGGCACCGGCAGGGCAAAATTCAACACACTTGCCGCAGGCTACGCAATCCTTAGCCTCAACCTTAGCCACATACGCCGAGCGTGACATATTAGGCGTATTGAAAAGTTGGGAAGTACGAAGCGCATTACATACCTTTACCTGGCAATTACAGATAGCAAAAATTTTATTTTCACCGTCGATATTGGTAATTTGATGAACAAAACCGTTATCCTCGGCACGCTGAAGAATTTCCATAACCTTTTCACGTGTGATATAGTGGCCCTTATTTGTTTCAACAAGGTAATCCGCCATATCGCCGACACCGATACACCAATCCTCAGGGTCATCGGCACAGCCTTCGCCGCACATTGCACGGCTATAACGGCACGAACACGGGCCTGCCGCATATTTGCCGTCATATTTATCAAGCCAATGAGAAATATGTTCCACATCAGCAGACTGATTTTCCATTGAAATTGCCTTTTCAACAGGGATAACGTGCATACCTATACCGGCGCCTCCCGGAGGCACCATGGGAGTAATTGCTTCAAGCGGAAGTTGGGTCATACGCTCAAAGAAATTTGCAACCTGCGGATGCTCACAAATATTATCCCATTTCATATTAAAAAATTCTGCGCTTCCGGGAACGAACATAGGAAGCATATATTGCTTTTCATGCTCCGGATTTTCCCAATTAAATTCAACAAGACCTACATTTGCCATTTCCTTAAGAAGCGGCTCAAGGTAAGCGGCACTTTTACCCGTAGCTTTCATAATTTCCTTAAGCTTCATACCCTTGTGTACCTTCATCTTAAGGGCAACCTCTGCCATCTCGTCTGTTACAATTGAAGCAAGCCCCCAATACTCAGGGTCGTTAACGGTAAGCTCTTTACCCACCTTTGGAAGCCACGGTAATTTATACAAAACTCTGTCTGTAATATGCTTGCCGAGTGCCAAAATTAACGGACGTGCAGGCTCGTTTGAATGATTTTCATAATAGTGCATCACTCTGTCATCGTACACCCTATCCTCAGGCGACTTGACAGTATCGAATTTGTATTCATACTCCTTATTTGACATAGTATTCTCCCTCTAAAATATACATCTTATGTCACAAATTACAATTCTATTTTATATGTTTGTTAATTATTTGTCAATATACAAATAAAGGTAAAATGTCATATTCGGGAATGATTAATATTTAGTTTATTTTTTTATTCTAAGGTTTTTAAAACGCAAAAAGAGACGGCATTTCTGCCGTCTCCAAATGCTTTAATCAAAGTGTCAGATTAGTCCTGTCCACCGAAGCCCCAGTCAGTGCCCTCTCCGGATGTAGTAATAACATCAGCTGTCTGTGAAAATTCATTAACCTCTGACACCGGCTTTGTATAAAGCTCTTTCATTAGGTGTGTCCTCCTTAATTTATCAAAGCTCGCCTCCACCCCTTAAGTCAGAGGTGAAAGCTTTGCTAAATTGTGTTAATTAAGCATTAATAGTTGTAAAGTGATGGTGCTGAATAGTAAGTATGAACATTACCATCTGCATCCTTAGTAACTACGAATGCTCTTGCGCCGGCAACGCCTGTCTTTGAAGTAAGACCGTAATTCAAACCAATCTGTGAAGCGTTGGTGTTGTTATAAATAACTCTAACCTTACCAGGATTTGTACCTGATGCAGTCTTGCCAACGTTTTCAAGTGTAAGGTCAGAATCTGTTACATTCTTACCGTATACGAAGCCCTGGCTAACTACTGTCTCATTATCAGCAACAGTACGTGTTGCAACAAAGAGAACGTCGCAATCTGTAGCTGAAGGACGAGTTGTTGAAACGATAGCAACCTGAGTCTTAGAAGTGTCATCAGCCTTTGTAACTGCTGTGAGTTCGATATCCGAAGCACAGAAGAATGAGTATGATTCACCGTAACCAACTGTTGCGCCGTTTACTGTCCATGATGTTGCGCCTGCCTTAGTAACTGTTACCTTAGCGTCATATGCAACATTTTCAGCCTTGTCAGTGTAGTCAGTGCCGTTAACTGTGATTGTTGCGCCTGCAGCCTTAACTGTGTAAGTCTGAGTAGCATCCTTCTCATAGATAGCTCTGATGGTCTTACCTTCTGTAAGAGCGGTAATCTCATCGTTTGTAAGAGCCCAGCCCTTGAATGTATAACCAGGATAGATAGGAGCAGTTGCAGGAACATCAATGTTTGCACCGCTTATTACTTCCTGAGTTGATACAACGTTACCGTACATATCAATGAATACAACAACGAATGTTGATTCAGCTGTTTCTGTAAATACAGGAGTTACCTCTGTATCAGCAACTGCTGTGAATGAATATGTTTCGTTAGTTGAAACGAGCTTGTTAGCAACCTTCCAACCTACGAACTCTGCACCCTCATTAGCCTGAGCTGTAAGAGTTACAGTTGAGTTAGCAAGAACCTTAGTAGTCTTACCGTTTGTTGCGTCCTCGCTGTTAAGAGTTGTTGTACCGTAAGCAGTCTTAGTAACTGTGATATCATAACCCTTAAGCTGAGGAAGAACCTTAGTTTCGAGAACCTGACCGCAAATTGTACAGCTTGTAACTTCTGAGCCCGGCTTATCAAGTGTAGGCTCTGTTACAACAGGTTTACCCTTTGTGCAATCTTCTGTTACAACATTAGCAACTTCGTCATAGTTAGCGTTTGCTGTTACAGCAGAAACTGCCGGCCAGCTATAAGTTGTATGGCTGTGCTGTTTATTACCTGCCGGTGTAGCAGCTGTATCAGCAGTATTTGCCTTTGGAACTACAGGAGTAGCGCCTGCAGCAAGCTTCTGAGTATCAACTACAGTGCCTGCAGCGTTTGTAAATGTGATTGTATAAACCTCAACAAGAACAAGACCCTTAACTGCATCTTCAAGAGCAGTTGCAGCAGCAGTTACCTGTGCCTGATCTGTATAAGCTTCAACAGTATCCTTAGCGTTAGCTTCAAGAGCAGCTGTTACCTTAGCATAAGATTCAGCTGTGTACTTAGAACCGTCAACTGCCTTTGCAGCATCAAGTGCAGCATAGTAAGCTGTACCGTCAAGCTTATCGTCCTTAGTCTGAGTATCTACATGTTTACATACAGTACATGTTCCTGTAAGAACAGAACCTGAAAGAAGTGTATGCTTGCTTGTCTCTGCATAAGTAATGTTACAATCTTCCTCAGCTGTAGTAGCAACCTCTTTGTAAGTTGCATCTGCAGTAGCAGCTGATACTGCCGGCCATGAGTAAGTTGTTACTTCGTGCTTATTATCGCTCTTATAATTTACAGTTGCAGCAGTATTTGTTGAAGGAACTGTTGGAGTTTCGCCTTCTTTAACTGTCTGCGTATCAACAGGCTTGCCGTTGATGTCATTAAATGTAATAGTATAAGTCTTAGCTTCAGGTGTTGAATCCTTTGCATAATCTGTCCAAATTAATGCCCAGTTAGCAAAGGTTCTTGCTGAATCGTCACCTGTAACAAGATACAAATTCGGATCTTGCATATCAAATAATGAATCTCTGTAATAAGGTTCAAATTCTGTACCAAAATCGTCTCTGTCAAATGTAAATACTTCCGAAAGGTCGCAATCCTTAATTACTTCGAATGCATAAGTATAGCAAGCCATACCGTACTTACCGAATTTTGATGTGCCATCAAGACCAACTCCAAAGAAGTTGGAAGTATTTTGGTTACCATTTCCGGCAGCTACGCCTGTAATAGCACCATACCAAATACCTTCTTCATTATTATACGTTGAGCTATTAAACTGCATTGCATCTCCATAGATTGAAACGCCGTTTTTAATTGCGCCCTTGGCAGTTGTATTAATTTTCCAATTATCACGTACCTTAGTAAGACTTCCCGGAGTGGATGCCTGAAGATATTCAGTGTTGAATTTACCTTTGAACTGACCTGATTGGATAACATCAAATCCGCCGATTTCAACTGTAATAGCAATACGCTGACCTGCTTTAACATGAGCAGGGTTTACAATATTACCTGCTGCTTTAACAGCCTCATAAGTATGTGAAGCACTTACGCCATAATATTGGTTAATGTACTGCTTGTTGTATTTAGCGAATGTACCGTCTGCTATGGCAGCTTCAGCATCTTGTTTTGAACCCAAGTTTGAAACTGTTGCTGCAACTACAGGCTTATAGTCATTACGATGGTCTTCGAGTCCATTGCTCGCATAATCTGCGATTTCACCACCGAAATCTACCGAACCACCACTAACGTCATCATTAGCATAGCCACGATATTCAGGAGTTGACTGAAGCTTTTCAAGGCTTGCATCAACGCCATCATCAACCCACCATTTTCTGTTCTGAGTAACAGTATAATCTGTTGAACCGAACATATCAGCTACACCATTAGTGGCAGCTAAAGCAGAAAACGGAACGGAGAATGCAACCATAAGAACTGCAAGAAGAACAGCTATTGCTTTTCTAAATGTCTTTTTCACTTAGAAATCCCCTTTATTTATTTTGAAAAAAATCACTTTATCTCTAATCCGTTATAATAATTGGAACCGGATGCACAAGCATAGACAATCGTAGCATCTGTTGCAGATATGCCCCCATCACCATTCAAGTCAAATAGCAATGATGGGTTCTTAGATGTAGCAGCTTTATATACGGGTGTAGCATCTGTTGCAGATATACCACCGTCCCCGTTAAAATCGCAAGCCATCATAGGAATAACCGCATTAGTAATATCGGCACCGTTTACAATAACGGTAACGTCATTACGAGCTATTGCATAATCAGATGAGATTGAAAGATAGTAGGTTCCATCCTTTAACGAATCAATAGAGAAAGCGTTTACACCATCTTTAAGAGATGATGTGGTTGTACCGACAAGCTCGGTACGAGCTGAATCGGAATATACGTTAACCGTATATTCGCCGTAAACAGGACTGTTGGCAGTATTGCCTTTCGCATCTGTCATAATAACAAGCGAGCCGTTTACGCTATGACCGGTTGACGGTGAAACGTCACAGGTCATTAAATATAGAGAACCGGGATAATCGGCAGATTTGGTAACAAGAGCATACTCATCGTCAAATCCGTCATTATAATTAGCCATAATGAAAGTCTTATTTGGGTCTGTTGAAACCGAAATAACATCAGCGGCGTCACAATCCTTTGCAAAAGCAACCGAGAAGGTTGCAAGCAACGTGCCGTCCTTTGTTACAGATGAACAAGTGTCAGCATCTGAAGCAAAGCCGAATACCAAATTAGAATCATTCGTTACGGTTCCCATCGAAGATACGCCGGCAACCTTATCAGAAAGAAGAGCCTTAGGCTCACTTTGCACCGATACATCCGAAGAATAGGTTGATGTAACCTGCACAACCGATAACTCGGTAACGCCCTCTAAATAAAAGCTGACGTCGTATGTACCGGCAGGTAACTTATCACCGTCGTATTGTTTGCCGTTAGAATCTGTGTATGTGCAATAAACGTTCGGGCTCTCCGTTCCGAGCGCAGCAGCATACGAAGTACGAGGAAGGCACACAACAAGCGCAACAAAAACCAAAAACGCAAGTGTACCGAAAATAACACCTACTCGTTTTTTTGCAATTGTATTCATTGGTGTTACCTCCTTGTTAAAAAAATTGCTTAATTTGGGGAGAAGCAGAATCGCCGTGAAGGGCAAAGACAAAATCGGTCAGAAAACACAAAAATATGAAACCAAGCAACTTTGGCAAAAGCCAAACATTGTGAAACATTAAACATTTACTAAACGAAACTGCCCATAGCCTCCCCGCCCAAAGCGGGCATAGTATATAAACGGCGAAAGCCGAATATATCAAGACAAAGCAAAGCCATAGCTCTGCTTAATTAAATAATAACACAAGTTATCGTAATTTTCAAGTAAAACTTCTTAGGGACTTTCGCCCCTAAGAAGTATAGAAACTAATATTACTTAATAGTAACAGCAGGAAGTGAAATAGCTGATGATGCAATAGCATAAACAGTTGTAGCATCAGTACCAGATATACCACCGTCGCCATTAAGGTCGAATGCTAAATTCTTTTGAGATGCAGTTACCTCTTTGTATACAAGAGTAGCATCAGTAGCTGAAATGCCTTTATCCTTGTTGTAATCGCAAACAACCATTGCAATTGCAGGACCTGCAATATCAGCGTCACCAACAACAATGCTTACTGTACGTGTAATAGCGAATTCAGAAGTAATTGTTGCTGTATATGTGCCAGGTGCAAGGTCAAGACTAATCTCGTTTGCAGCAGCTGTAAGGTCAAATGACTTTTCAAGAACAGGAGCGTTTGCACTGTCATAAACAGTTACTTTATATGTTCCGTTTACGCCCTTATTGTTAGTAGCGCCCTTTGAAGATGTTGCTACAACAAGTGAAGCAGTAACATTATGAGTTGACGGAGCCAATGACTCAACCGAAGGAACGATTGTAGTATTGCCTGTAACAGTAAGCTCATATGGGAATGCTGTTGCTGTATCGTCAAATGTAAGTTTGTCGCCGTTAACAGTAAGTTCAGGTTTAAGAGTATAACCTTCCTCTGCTGTTACATTGATTGAAACAACCTGACCCTTTTCTACAGCTACAGGACCTGAGTAAGCAACACCGTCGATTGTTACTTTAGCACCTGCAACAGGAGTTACAGTAAGCTCACAGCTCTCAAACTCGGTAAGACCGATTTCAGCTGCCTGAAGTTCAGTATCAACATTGTAAATCTTAGCAAGCTGAGCGTCATAGTTCTTACGGTCATTGATATTGAATGTGCCGGAATTCTTATACTTATAAGAACCGTTACCATAGTTAGCAAGGTCAACTGCGGCAGCAAGAGCTCTCACGTATCTGTTCCAAGATGCTGATGAGTACTTTGTTGTGCCTTCGTTAACAAGCTTACCTGTTGCATCAAATGCACCAAAGCGTGGGTTAGCTGCTACGCCGCCATTCTTAGATACGGTTGCTTCAGTAGCAACTGTACCGTCCTCATTGTATGTAGCAGGTGTTGCCTTGAGCATTGAGTAAGCATTACCCGATGCACACTTGATTTCATTTTCAAGCTGCTTACCCTGGTAACCACGTTCAATAACTGCAGAAGCGAATATGTTAAAGAGTTTAACGTATTCTTTTGCCTGAACAGAAGATACTTCAGAAGCTGTGGTATAAGTAAACTTAGTACCTGCATTCTTGAGGTCATTCATAAGCTTAGCAGCGTCAACATAAGACATACCGTTTCTTTCAACAGTCTTGCCTGTTGTTGCATCAACGTAATCAACGTCAACTGTATACTGCTGTTCAGCCTTCTTTGCATATTCTACCATCTTATTATATGTAAGAATATCAAAGTTAATTTCTTCAAGACCATTTCTAAGCTCAGAAATCTCATTGTAGAGTGTTGATGATGAGCTGATAAGGTGAGACTTAACTACGCTAAGAACATATTCAAGTCTGTCATTAGCCTGAGTAGCAATACCACGATTATCTACTGAGTCCATCTCGCCTGAGTTAGGAATGAGCTGATACTCAGCTGATGGGAACTTACATGCCCAATTATCGCCTGAGTTGCACTTTTTGCCTTCAGCATTTCTGTATACATATTGAACCTGATTATAAAGAGGCTCGTTATCTTTGTTTGTATCCTGAGTAGATGTCGGTCTCTGCCATGGGCCGCCAGGATATGTATCGAGATCCCATTTTGTAGCATACTTAACTGAGTTAGTAAGGTAATAGTTACCGTCCTGACCGAGTGTTACATTAGCCAATGCAGCATCCTTGCCATTCTTAACATCTGATGATGTAAGTGGCTTTGGTGAGTAAATAGGCATTGTACATTTCTCATCGGAATAGTAAATTCCCTTTACGCCGCCACTGGTTGCACCTGTTGTAGCGTCTACTGTGCCACCGACATAAGCAGTTGCTTTAACCGATTCAGGGATTGTGTAGCTTACCTGAGTACCCTTTACAGTAAATGTTACTGTTTCGTTAGAGGTTGAGTAAGGAACGTATGCACGATCGCCTGTTGCGGAAGTTGTAACTGAAGTTGTAACTGCATACTCTGTTTTATCTGACTGAGTAAGAGCTGATTCAGCAGTGTAAGGAGCTGACTGAACGCTAAGTACATTCATGAGAGCATCCTTAGCCAAATCATAAACTGAACCGATAGATGCATCCTCTTTGAAGTCGGATGTTTTATAGTTAGCCATGATATTGGCAAGTTCTTTATAGTTCTTATCAAGTGAGCCGGCTGAACCGCTTTCACCGATAACAAGCTGGAAGCTGCCTGTCTTATAAGAACCTGAATTATAGAAGTTAACATTAACATCATAAGTGCCGGTCTTAACAGTAGCCTCACCGTCGAAACCAAACGGTCTGTAGTTATTAACAGCATTTGAACCAAATGTTTGCTTTGAGGTATTTATATAGATAGCATCAATACCAGTACCGAGTGTAACCATATTAAAGATGTTATCATAGTTATATTTACCACCGGTCTTAAGATACATTGTATCATAAATACCGCTTTCATTGATATGGTAACCGGCAATAATCTTAGCATCAAGTGCTTCCTGAAGAGTGAATGCAACGTGAGTTCTTGTTTCAATCTCCTTGCCCTCATTTTGCTTTGAAATGTTACCGATTTCCTCAGAAGTATAACCTCTGTAGTAGTCAACAGCATCAAGGCCGCTACCTGTAGAAGCGTTTGTATGGTTACGCTGCCATTCGCCGAATTCGCCTGAGCCTGCAGATGTTTCTACACGATAGTCATACATACCAATCTTAAGAAGATCACCTGTTGACTTATCCCAACGAGCAATAGCGTTATTTTCGCCGATATTTACTGTTGTTAAATTAGAATCATCGAATGACTTAGCTGCAGTAGTAAGGTTATTTGATTCATAGCCGGATTTTCTGTCAAAGAAGAATACACCGTCAATGCTCTTTTCCTTACTGCCGCCCTTCATAAAGAATGAATACTGAGCGATTTCGTTAAGCTTGTTAGAAGCGATAACCATCTTATCAGGATAGTTTGCAGAGATATTACCGCCGATACCTGTAAGAGAATGAACGGTTACACCGTTTTCTTCTCTGTCAGTGCCGTCTGTCTGCTGGAATGTAGAGTTGAAGTTATAATCAGCATCATAAAGAGCATTTCTGAAGCTTACTTCACTTGTAAGAAGCTTATAAGCTGTTACAGTATTGCCTCCATAAAGAACATTGCCCTGATCATCAACGATATCATAATTTACAACAACACGGCATGTGTTTGTTGTATCAGAACCTGAAACATCGAACGGAACTGAAATATTAATTTTAGCACTCTTACCCGGATCAATAGGAGTTGCAGGGAAATCTATTGTATCATCAGGCATTTCTTGGTTGTAAACATCATATTGAAGCACGCTTGTAATCTTTACATAGTAACGTGAAAGCTGAGTAGCCTTGCCGTCCTTGATGTACGATGCATTGATACCTACCGAGTTGTTTGTAACAGTAAGTACATCATCATAAGGTTCACCTGAAGTACAGCCTGTTACGGTGTTAGAACCGAACGAAGCAGTAGCCATCTTGAGCTGATGCTGACCAAGTGTAGTCAATGCATTAGGAAGGAAGCTGTTAACTGCCTGTACTGCGAAACAGATACCTCTGATAATAGAATCAGAGTAGGTCTTAGGACCGTTTGTACCGTATCCGCCGAACTCTACAAAGTTACAGATAAGCTTTTGGAATGCACCCAAGTTCTTACCGTCTGTACCTGCGAGTACCTTAACCTGGAAGAAATCATCAAACGGATGAGTAGTTGTAGCATCAGGAACGATTGTCTTAAAGCTCTGTCCGCTGTAACGTGCGCCAAACAATCCGTTAATGAGATCCTTAAGTAAATCATAAATTGTTACGACGATTGAAGTCTTTTGGATAGGCTCTGCAGAAACAATTGTAAATAACTGGTTAAGGAAGTTAGATACGCCGCAAAGACCTGTCTTTGAATTTTCTTTACCAATATCAAGGAATGAAAGAACAATGTTGTTCCAAATAAGTTCCTCTGAATTGAATTTAGCATAACCTGTACCCTGAAGTGTACCGAGAACAGGCATAAGCTTATTAGCTATTGCATTAATGTTTTCCCAAAGAGTATTCTTTGTTGTGATAAGGCTGTTGCCGTTTCCATCACAAATACCGAGGAGAGCACCTACGCCCATAGCTCTTTCGCCCTTGTTTACAGCCTTCTCCATTGCATGGTCGCCACCGTAGTAGCAAACTACAGAATTAAGAAGGTCAAAGAGTGTTGTTTTAGAATCAACAGCTGCTGACTCTGTCTTCCAAGTATTGCCGTTTTCGTCCTCAAGAGGAACGTAAGCCTCAATTACATAAGCAACTGCGTCACGAGCCATTGGAAGAATTGTGCCTTCAAGTGTTGCATTGATTGTTCCGTCGCTGTCAATCTTTACAAGCTTTGAATAATCCTTGTTAGGCATTGAGTATGATAAATACTCCTTAAGGCATACATAAGCTACTGCTTCTGCATCCTTACATCCGTCCCAATCAGAAGGATGGATAATTTTCTCAAGCTTGCCTGCGCCAAGATTTACCTGACCGATACAAGCAACGAGCATAGGAATCATTGCTTCTTCAAGATTCTTCTCTGTAAGAGCAGCGCTGGCGCCGTTCTTTGCGTAGAAAGCTTTAAGAATGTTAGCGTCTGTAGCGTCTGCTGTGTACTGAACCATCTTGCAAGCGTTGCCAACGAGTGTTGAAACGATTGACTTAATTGCTGCTGCGTCAATAGTTGCAAAATCACCGGTTGTTGTCATTTCAGGACGTGTGCCGATAACGTTGCCGCTCTGCGGGAACAAGTCCTTAACTGCTGCAACAAGTGCGTCATTAAAGCCTGCTACCATTGAGCTGTACTTTGAATAGCTTCCGCTAAAGAACTTATCGAGGTTTGGAGTACCTGTTTCTGCAAAGTAAAGATTGATAGGACCTGTTGTTACTTTAAAGCCGTAATCAGCAAGTGGGCTGTATCTTAACTTAGCAAAAAGTCTCGTTGCGTCGATATCTTTCCAAGAACCTGTTGAGTTCTCGGCAGCTGTACGGTCATAAGTTACCGTCTTCTTAACATAAGCAAGGAAATCCTTTGCAGAATCAAACTTATAATCCTTATATACTGCATTTGCCCATTGATCGAGCTTAGCCTGTGTATAGTTTGCAGCAACATCATTATCATTCCACTCTCCCTTTTGGTCGAAGAAATAATAATAGTTGTTATCAAAGTTAGCGCCGTGACCCTTATCAAATCCATCATTTACGTGAAGGAGTTTGACTGTACCCTTGAGAACTGTATCCCAAGCAAGGTCAAGAGCTCTATAACCGAAATCAAAAAGATTATCGGTTGCCTTAAGTGTTACCTTTGTGGTTGATGCTGTTGCATAACCGTTTTTGTCAGGAGCACCATAAGCAAAAAGAAGAACGTTAAGAGGATTACCCTCATCGTCTTTAAATTCATCTGAATATATAAGGTTAGGGTCATAACCAAGCTTTGCAGCTGCAGTAGCGTAGTCAGAACCGCTTGCCTTCATTTCAGCTTTAATCTTCAAATAACGTGTAGCCGATGTATCCTGAATTGCTGTTTGCGAATCAGCATCTGTGTATTCTTGATTATATGTAACAAGTACGCTAATCTTATCAAGAAGTTCTGTTGTGAGTTTATTAATAAGCTGGTCATCATAAACCCATGTTGCAGTACCGTTTTTGAAATTATTAATTTCATCTTCCGTATACCAATTAGTATATTGGAAAATAAGGTTTTGAGCAACATTGTATACTAAGTTTGTTTTATACTTTGTATCTGTAAAGCCCAAAAGATTACCTATGATTTTATATACATCAAGGTTTGCAACGTTACCGAGAGTACCAAGGGTAAAGTTACCTCTAAGCACCTGACCTAAAATATCAGCGCCGTTATAATCGCAAGAAAGGTTTTGGAAAATACCGATTACCCTTCTTAAAATATCGGTTGAAGATGCAGTTTCTCTTGTGATATTCCAATCCTTAGTAGCAACAGCCTTAAAGTTAAGGTTGCCGGCATCACCGAGTAAGTTACCATATGAGTCAAGAAGAGAAGCAACACCCTGAAGTGTATAGAAAATTTCATCAACACTGTGAGTACGTACCGGAATGTCTTTTTTAATAAGACCAAAAGCATTAAGCTTAAGGGTACGGCTGTTGCTGTCCCATGTGATATACTGGGTAATACTTGAAGGAAGGTTTTCAAGAAGCTTATCAATCTGCGGACCGTATTCGGCAAGCATCAAATCAGCATAGTCAAGTAAAGCTGTAGCTACCTGTTCATCGGAAAGAATAGCCCACGCCAAATCGTTATATTCGATTGAGTCGTCGGCATACGTCTTTTCACTGCTCATAGTATCAGCATAAGCAGTTAAAGCACCGGTAAAGCAGGAAGCTGCCATAAGCACTGCCATAAACAATGCCAGAAGCTTATGTGAAAACTTTTTTGCCTTCGTTTTCATTTTTTACCTCCATTAAATTTAAAATTAATTGAATAATAAAGTGTTAACATATTGCGTGGGAGCCTGTCACAATCTCTGACCATCAGGCAATCTGAATTAGACTGAAGGTCGGCAAAGCCAAACCGTTGCACCAAAAACTGCGCAATATGTGCTTTAAACACATTATAATTATTACATAAGGCAACAAAAAAGTCAATAAAGACAAACGACAAATGATATTTTTGTAACAATGTCCAAAAAAGCAAACTTATTTTTGACACCTTGCACAAATTATTAACTAAATGTTTACAATTTGTTTATAATTCGGCGCTAAAAAACGCTTGATTTTCCGCAAGTAAAGCTATGATACTTTACACAAAATTTACATTTGTAAAGATGTTTGCCTTTACAAATCGAACAGAATTTTACTCGACTTTATATGGATTATATTACGTTTTACAGTCAATTTTCTGTCGAATTATGTTTGTTAGACTTTTTATGTTGTATTGCCTATTTTGCAACTCTCTATCGTCAAAAATCAATGCGAAAATATGTGAAAATTCACAATAAATTCAAAATATGTTATAAAATTATTGACTTATAAGTTTTTATTTGTTATAAATATATTGTATTTGTTAATACGCGTGTGGATATCCTGCGCCTAAAAAGCAGTTTTTTGTGTAGAAACTGTGAACAAATACTGCTCGGCGCATTATCCAAAAAATGCGTTACCATACGACAAGTTCGTAAATCATATGTAAAGGAGAGAGAGATTTATATGAGAACGAGCAAAAAGATACTCAGCTTTTTCTTAGCTGTAGTAATGGTCGTGACCACATGCTCAGTTGGATTTACTGCGTTCGCCAAGAGTAATGACAACCCGCTTTGGAAAACGACAAATGTTGACGCCGATTCGGCATTCGACACACTTAACAAATTGGCAGACCAGCTGCCTTCCCTTCTCATGGGCATTGAGGCAATAAGCAAGCCTGTTTATGAAAAGGGTGCTAAAAAGTTAGGTAAGACCGCAGCGGAACTTACCACCAAAGAAAAAGAGCAAATCGTAAGTGAAACAACACTTCAGGATTTACTCGGCGTATTGCAGCCGACTCTTATCGGCGCACTTGCAAAGACAAGCCAGTCAGACTTTGTAACAAGTTATATTCAGAAAGGTATGGGTAATCCTGAAGATTATAACTACTTAAGCGGTTCAACGGGCGCAATTGATTATTTTTCACTTACTGCCCTTTGCTTAAAGTACAAAGACAACAAAGACTTATCTAAAGACACGAGAGATCAGCTTGACGAATGGTTATACGGTAAAGAAAGCGAACGTACCGTTTCAGGCTACAATGCCGCAGGTCAAACTATCAAGTTCTCAACAAACAGCCTTTGGTATTTAGCCGACCTTTATGCTCAAAAGATAAAGCAAGGTACAGACAGTGATAAGGTAGAAGCAATTGCTAAGCGTTATACCGAAGCTGTAAAAAGCGGTGCTGTTGAAACAGTTAAGCTTAACGGCGAAGCTATCGGTGACACTGATGATACTGCCACACTTTACCAGTTGAAGAACTTTGATTTTAAGCTCACAGCTGATGAGCAAGCCGTTGTTAACAACTATATGGGCACACTTAACATTAAGTATGCAACATACGGTATCAATGTTAAGCTTAACGATTTGGCTGACGTTATTTACTACGACTTCGGTGTCGGTCAGAGCTTCATCTCAGCAAGCGAATTTATCAGATTGATAAGCGACGGCGGTGCAACATTTAACCAAACAGTTGACAGCACATCGCTTTATCAGGTTCCTATGACATTTAAGGGCTTCACAGTAAGCGACACTGAAAACAATGTTTATGACACTGTTAAGGAAATCGCAAGAAAAGCTGTTGCCGCTAAATTAGGTGTTGCCGAAGATGCTTCTTTCGAGACTCTTGCACAAAAAGAGGGCATGACAACAGATTACCAAATCGAGTCATATATCGAATATGTAGTAGGCAACACTATTATGACCGATTTGTGCAAAAAAGCACTTATGAACGGTAATGTCGACACAACCACTTCTCCGTATTACACTGATATTCTTAAGGGTATGGTTGTACGTTTCGGTAATAACGGAAACGGCGTTGACCTCAACAAGCTTAATTCCGAAATCAATGCTAAGCTTCCAAAAGGATACGATGCAAATTGGCAAGAGGGTGACAGTTTCTTCATCAGCGATGACGAACTTACTCAGTTGCGTGCGTTCTTCTCCAGCGTCGGCGCTACAAACAGCACCACTAAAGTTGTAACAAACTACTTTAAGGACGGCGAAGTTACCTTTAACGATAAATTTGGCGACAAAAAGAACAAGACAGTAATTGTTCCTGCTTCACTTAAAGGCAGTTACACTTCGGAATTCTGGTCTCTTATTGCAGCTAACCAAAAAAATAATTCAACAAATTACATGAATTTGTTGAATTCATTTGCAGGCGACTATGCAAGAAACCGTACACATATTGACAAAACAAAATACTTGCCTGTTAATTCACTTGTTGATGCTTCACGTTCAGACCCGGGTGTCGGCATTAACGCACTTAAGTCTGACTCTGTAACTAATTCAAATAATTACAGCAAGTCATCAATCAATGAATGGGTTGCTGCTTCTTACGACTACATTGTTACTAAGATTGCATCTGAATACTTAGGCGTTGATACAAACGACCTTGGCACTAATAACACTACTTATACATACAGCTATAAGTATTCTTTCAAATTCCTTCTTAACGTTCAGATCGTACTTGATGATATTGTAAAGAAAAAAACTTCTCAAACTTCAGGTATCGTTCTTACCGACGCTCAAAAGGAAATTCTCAACGGTAAAAATGTTGACCTTACAGGTTCGGCAGGTACCGAGATTACAAACCTTATTCTCAACAACACAATCGGCGATATTGTTGACCCTAATACAGAAATGGGCAGCGTTGTAGACAGCGTTCTTAAGTCACTTCTTAAGACAAAAGTAAATCTTCAGGACGCTCTTACAGATGTTTGGAAGAATCTTGTTAACGACCCGATT
>OGME01001255.1_pt1 | contig 16433 bp, 6 predicted proteins | sample 1572981 | NCBI WGS metagenome assembly OGME01 (sample SAMEA2581902, study PRJEB24529) | metagenome | biome: Human gut stool | place: China | collected 2011
GCAAAAGCCAGGGCAACTATTTTCAGTAGAAGTCAGGCTGTGACACGCCTGCTGCCACTGCGCGATAACGGGTAAAAATTTAAAGTAAAAATTGATGATGAAGGAGTGAGACAGTTGTCTAAATCCAAAAAGTGTGCTTTGGAAAGAAAGATCATAATTTTTCTGAGCAGCGGTTTATTCGCTATCTCGGGATTCTGTGCGCCTGATGTACAGGCTGCAGCTGTTTTTTCGGATGGAACAGGAACCAATTCTACAGTAGCCGGTGTAAATAATAACGCGCAGGGCGAAAACGCCAGTGCTGTAGGCTATAATAACCATGCTGTTTCTGATGACACCAATGCGATCGGCGCGAATAATCAGGCTCTAGCCGAAGATTCCAATGCCATCGGCAGTAAAAACAATACTTATGCCAGCGAGTCGAATGCTATCGGCAGCGGGAATATGACTAACGGTGTGGGATCCAGTGCTGTCGGCGCAGACAATGTGGCCAACGGTCTGGACAGCAATGCTTTCGGGCACGGCAACAAGGCCCTGGCCGACAGCGCTAATGCTTTCGGCACCGGGAATATAATATCAGCGACTGCTGTCAGTTCCAGCGCTTTTGGTGTTTTGAATAGTATTGAAGGCAAAGAATCTGTGGCTTTCGGCTTCGGCAACAGTATTGCTTATTTAGCTGACGGAGCTTCGGCAGTCGGTCACAAGAATACTGTTAATGGTACGGGTGGCAGCGCGATCGGCAATAATAACGGTGCGCTGGCGATGTATACCACGGCTGTCGGCAATAATAACTCTACCGTAGGGCATAATTCCAGTGCTGTAGGCCAAGATAATATTATCAATGGCGGCGCTGATAATTCTATGGCTTTTGGTAATGCTAACACTGTTTCCGCTGTTTATGGCGGGGCAGTAGGTATGAATAACACAGTCAGCGGTGAAAATGCTCAGGCCTACGGTTTTAAAAATGAGGCATCCGGTGACGATGCGCAGGCCTTTGGCGCTTTAAACAAAGCGACAGAGCGTTATGCCAGCGCTTTTGGTCATGAAAATGAAGCCGGCGGTTATGCGGGCAGCGCTTTGGGCGTAAAAAATATCGTTACAGGCAGCTTCGCTTCGGCCGTCGGTTATAATAACCAGGCTTCCAATTATCTGGCGAATGCCATGGGTACTTCTAACATAGCGGCCGGTTCTTATGCTAATGCCTTTGGTGTTTATAACCAGGCCAACGCGCATTATTCCAACGCTATCGGTTATGAGAACATTACCAATGGCGAGTTTTCGACCGCTGTTGGTTATACTAATACCACTACGGGTGAGTATGCCAGTATCCTGGGTTCCAACAATACGGCGGCTTACCGCAGTAATGCTGTCGGTGATCGTAATACGGCAACGGGTGAGTATGCCAATACTTTTGGTTATAATAACAGTGCGACAGCCAATTATACCAATGCTATCGGTTACAATAACCAGGCGCAGGCCTTTGCGTCTTCGGCGATCGGCTATCAGAATACGGCAACTGCCGGCGCGGTTTCTGCCAGCGCTTTCGGCCGCTCTAATACTGTAAGCAACGAATATGCTAACGCTTTTGGCGCGCTGAACACGGCTTCCGGTTCTTCCGCCAGTGCTTTGGGAGTCCAAAATACTGCTTCCGGCTCTTTTGCCAGTGCGGCAGGTTATAAAAACACAGCGGAGGGTTATCTGGGCAGCGCTTTCGGCGCCAGTAATAAGGCTGTGGCTAACTATGCCAACGCTCTGGGCTACGGCAATACGGCGTCCGGCTATGTAAGCAGCGCTCTCGGTGCTATGAATACGGCCTCAGGCAGCTATGCCAGTGCTGTCGGCTACAATAACAATGTATCCGGCACTAAGGCCAATGCTTTGGGCAACGATAATACAGCCTCGGAAGAATATGCCAACGCTTTCGGCGCGGGTAATCAAGCTACCGGCTACGCGTCCAGCGCGATCGGCAACAATAACCAGGTGACGTCTGATTTTGCCAGCGCTTTCGGGCACAGCAATAATATCAGCGGCTATGTCTCCAACGCCCTTGGCTATGATAATAATGTCAGCGGCGGTTATGCTACGGCTGTCGGCCTTTTCAATAATATTACGGCTAATGGCAGTTCGGCTGTCGGCAACGGCAATACCATCAGCGCCGAGAATTCCATTGCGCTTGGTAACGATACAGTTGTTTCGCTGGACGGCAGCGTCGCTTTGGGCAGTAATTCTGTTGCGGCTGCGATCAACAGCGTTACCGGTAACAGCAATTATACTAAATGGGCGGGCGTCAGTGATGTGACTGGCGTAGTCAGCGTAGGCAAGGCCGGTGCGACCAGACAGATCCAAAACGTAGCCGCTGGCCGCGTAGCTGCTGATTCTACTGATGCTGTCAACGGCAGTCAGCTGTATGCAGTACAGCAGGCGGCGTCTAAGGAAGCTTCTGTTTCGGCAGGCGACAGTAATGTCGTAGTGACGGAAACAGTAAATTCTTCCGGCGGCACTGATTATGAAGTGAAGCTGAATGACGAGCTGCAGATCGGCACGGGCGTCAATGTGGACGGTACCGGTGACGGTAAGATCGACGTCGGCAACGGCAATGTCGTTATCGACGGCAGCGACGGCTCGATCACAGCGGGCGGCGTTACTATCAATAAAGATGACGAAGGCACGATCAACGGCCTGACTAATACTACCTGGGACCCGGACAACTATGTTTCCGGCCAGGCGGCTACCGAAGACCAGCTGAAAGCGATCCACGATAAAGCTAATGAAGCGGTGGAGCTGGCGGCCAAGCATACCTCTATGGAAGCTGTCGATAACAATATCCTGATCGAAAAAAGCACTAACGCTGACGGCGGCGACCATCACGAACTGAAATTGAATGATGTTGTTGAGATTGGCAGCGGCACCAATAAAGTCACTATCGACGGCAATAACGGTACGGTCAGCACCGGCAATATCAATATGAACGGTACCAACGGCAAGATCAGTGCCGATAAGATCACGATCGACGGCGGCGCCGGGACTATCGGCGGCCTGACCAATACTACCTGGGACGCCGGTAATATCACCAGCGGCCAGGCAGCTACTGAAGACCAGCTTAAGGTCGTACATGATACTGCTGTAAAATATGATGTGGACAGCAGCGGCACTATCAATAAAAACAAGATCACGCTGGAGGGCGCAGGCGGTACGACTATCGGTAATGTAGCCGCAGGCGAAGTCAGCGCGACTTCGATGGAAGCCGTTAACGGCAGCCAACTGTACGGCGTGCAGCAGGACATCACCAATATCCATCAGGATATCACCAAGCTGGGCGACGAGATCGACACTGTCGGCGCTTTGTCGGCAGCGATGGCAGGCCTGCATCCGCGTTTCCAGGACGGAAATAAAGGTGAGCTGGCCATGGCTTACGGCGGTTACGGCGGCAAAAGCGCTTTAGCAGTGGGCGGCTTCTATGCCCCTAACGAAAAAGTGATGTTCTCGCTGGGCCTGGGTATTTCTGAGGGCGGCAGTAAAATGGGCAACTTTGGTATCAACTTTGCGCTGGACCGCGCCAAAGACCGTAAAAAAGAACCCAGAGATATCGTCTACACTCGTAAGGAAGTAGACAGCTCTTTGGAAGCACAGGATAAAAAGATCCAGCTGCTGCTGGCAAAATTAGAAGAGCAGAGTCTGGAAATAGAAAATTTAAAAGCAAAAGTCAACGCTGAATAACAGCAAAAAGCAGCCCCGGTCTTTGCAGACTGGGGCTGCTTTTGCATCAGTATAAGAAATGGCTGCTTTTCTGAAAGATAAGGAATTTTTTACAGATAGTATTTACATCAAAATATAGGAGCAGAGTAATCTGCGATGAACTGAGAAAAGATATACAGAAAATCATAAGAGATTTATGTAAATGTAATTGGATAAAAATAGCAGGGCATATGATGCCGGATTATGTAAGGCCATTACTGTCACATGACGAAATTAGAGGAAAGTCGTTGAAGTTTACCTTTGCACTTCGATGGAAACTTGTGTTAGATAGTCTTGATAGGTTGAAGCAAGCCAATAATTTTTTAGAGGCAAAATATACAAGTCACCGATGATTTGAAGTTGATTTTTGGCAGCAAAGTTTTTTATTTGCTCGGCAACACGTTTGGCATTGCTGTAGTAAGTTCCGGGAAAATTGATGGATAGATATAACCCAGCTGCTTTAACTTGGAAATATTCGTTTTTTACAGGTTTACTTATTTCGGTAAAGCATCTGTCGGTGTAATAATATTTTCCGTCTAAGAATTTTTGGTTATTTAATATCCAGCCCGTTGTACGCTTTTTAAAATCTTTTTTTGAATAAGCACGTCTGTTATGCTGCATCATAATCATCAATCTATCCTTGCTTAGCATATCATCGTCCAAATCATCGCTTGTCAGTATATATTTTTCTTCTTGATATCCTAACGAAATCTGACTGGGTTGAATAGATTTGATAGAATCTAAAACATTATCAGCTTGTTGTAAGGTCTTTTTTAGATTTTGCAGCCGCCGTATTTCAAGCTCGCACTTTTTTTCCTGCGTAGTGATGGCAATATGCAAATTTTCCAGACTCTTTTTTTCCAGGTATTTTTTTATATCATTGATAGAAAAATCAAGCTTGCGTAAATTAACAATTATCTCTAATTGAAAATACTGTTTTAGTGAATAGTAGCGGTAACCATTTTCGGCAATATATTCAGGCACCAGCAAATTATGCCGGTTATAAAATAAGAGAGCTTGTTTGCTTATATTAAATAATGCTGCTAATTCACCAGGCGTAAATAATTCAGTTTTATTAATTCCCATGGATATTCCTCCTGCAATCTGCTTGTTGACTGAATACCAAGTATATAGTTTATTATAGCATAGGATATTAAAAAGCAAATATAATTATATGGTTGACAAGGTGTCTAACTTAAAAGTAAAACGGTGCAAAACCGTACGATCCCGTCGCTGTAACAGCAAGCAAATTCAAGCGCTGCAGTCAGCAACTGCCTTGTTATGGTTACTATGGCCCTGCGAGAGATAAGGCTGTAATCGCATGCTGCATTACTGATGCGGTATTTAAGCCTTTTCGCAGAGCGGGAAGGCTTTTGTATTTAAGAAAGGGTGGAGCAGGTGGCAGAAATAGTTATTTTTACTAATGTCGAAAGGCAGTTCCAAAGGTTGGAACAGGCCAGAAAAATTTTAGAAAATGACAATTTATCAACCAGCAGCTGTAAAAGTGTGTTTTTTGGCAGTGAATCTTGCTGGAATAAAAATTATGAACGCTTGATTTCTTCTGCCTCTGTCGTTATTTTTTGTTGGCAGGGAGCTATATACCCTAACGATTTAAGTACAAAAAGTAAAATGTTTTTGCAGAGTCACAATACGAAATTTGCCATGCTTTCGATTACCGAACCGGAAGTTGATGATCAAAAAGGGTTTCAAGAAACTGATCTGGAGCTTATTCGCCAATACATTGCATATAGTGGGCTTGAAAATTATAAACAATTATGGTTGTGGCTGCAGGCGGGCTTTACCAGCGGCCAGTACCAGTATAAAAGGCCGGCAACGTTGCCGTGGCACGGTATTTGTAATTTTTCAGGAGCTTCCCCTTCGGCAGCTGCTCAAAAAGCAGTTATCGGTATTTTATTTTCGCGTGAAAATTGGATCTGGCAGGAAACAGCTTATTTGCAAGAACTGGTTAAAGTAATTGAAGCAAAGGAGATGCAGGCTCTGCCGGTATTCTGCTTGTGGAGCGACAATGAAATCCAAAACGCGCCCGGAGTATCCAAGGCGGTAAAACAATATTTTTATAAGGATGGCCGCTGCATTGTTGACGCAGTAATAAACACCTTTAAGGTAGGTCTGACGCAAAGTAGTTTAAACGAAAAAGATTTTCTGAAAAAACTTAACGTACCTGTTTTGCAAGGCTACAACCTGCTGCGAGAATACGGTCAATGGTGGGACTCGTTTACCGGTATGGACCCTGTCGAACTGTCGTGTAATGTGGTGCAGCCGGAATTTGATGGAGTGCTGCACGGTCTGCCGCTTTCCAGTAAGGAAGCAGATGTTAAAGGAATCGCATTTTATGCGCCGATACAGGAACGGATCGAAAAGTTTGTAGCGAAGGTAGAAAAATGGGCTGTTTTGCACGCTAAAAATAACAGTGATAAAAAAATTGCAATCATTTTCCATAATTATCCGCCTACCAATGATAGCATCGGCAGTGCTCAAGGATTGGACTCGCCTGCCAGCGTCGCCGCTTTATTACAAAAAATGCAGGCAGACGGTTACCAAACAGGCTCACTGCCTCAAGATGGTCAACAGCTGATTGAAATGATCGTCGCCGGAGTTACTAACGACAGACGGTTTTTGACTGAAGCTCAGATGAAAAAAGCTGTTGGTTCGGTTGCAAAAAAAGATTATTGTGACTGGTTTGAGCGTCAGGACCCTTTAGTGCAGGTTGAAATGGAACGTGAATGGGGCCCGGCGCCCGGAAATGTTTTTTATTATGGCAATAAGCTGTTGATACCCGGCATAGAAAGCGGGAATATTTATGTAGGTATGCAGCCGCCACGAGGTTTTGGCGAAGAACCCGGCAAAATAATCCATTCACCAGTCTGCCCGCCGCCACATCATTATCTGGCCTTCTATGGCTGGCTGCGTGATATCTGGCAAGCTGACGCGGTTATCCACGTTGGTACGCACGGTTCTTTGGAATGGCTGCCTGGCAAAAATGCAGGTCTGTCCTGCAAATGCTATCCTGACCTGGCTTTAGGCGATCTGCCTGATATTTATCCTTATTATGTGACTATAGTAGGTGAAGGTATTCAGGCCAAACGGAGAGGGGCGGCCTGCCTGATTGGGCATCTTAACCCACCCAGCAGTCATGCTGATACTTATGAAGAGCTGGCCGAGCTGGAAAAGCTGCTGGATGAGTATACCCAGTTCAAAGTGGAGCACCCTGCCAGTGTTGGTATAGTGGAAGAGCAGATCATCGATAAAATTGCTGAAATGCATTTGGACGAAGATATACCACGTTATGAACTTGATGCCGACAGCTACATTTTAAAGATTCATGCCTATGTGGAGCAGCTTAAACATATGCAGATCAGGACCGGCTTGCATATTTTAGGAAAAGCACCTGAAGGTGAAGAACTGCTGGACTTTATTTTAGTTTTAACGCGGGTTGAAAACGGCTCCATACCCTCGTTGCCGCAGACTATTGCTGCTGCTTGTGGTTTTGACTATTATGAACTGGAAGCACGCAGCGGCGAAGTCTTGGCAAACGGTCAAAGCGGTGCCGCACTGATAGATAAAATATGGAATGACTGTAAAGCGGTGATACAGCATCTGCAAGCTGCAGCTTTTAGCAAAGCAGGGCTCGACAGTCTTTTGGAGATCGAAGCGGTCCAAGTGCTGTCTCTTAGTGAAGCTCAGCAGGAAAAGCTGAAAATCACAGCGGCATATATTTGTGATGTCATAGCACCTAATCTGGCACTGACCAGACAGGAGATAACAAATACTCTCAGAGCTTTGAACGGAGAGTACATCGAACCAGGTCCCGGTGGAGCACCTACCAGCGGTCGGGCTGATATTTTACCGACAGGCCGCAACTTTTTTGGCGTTGATCCCAATAACCTGCCTACACCTGCGGCCTGGGAACTTGGAAAATTGCTGGCTGACCAGGTGATCGCCCGTTACATCAGCGAAGAAAATAAATACCCTGAAAGCATTGGCATCGTTTTATGGTCTGATTCAAATATGCGCAGCAACGGGCAATGTATTGCCGAATTTTTATATTTGCTCGGTGTTAAACCTGTCTGGCAAAGAGGCAGCCAAAGAGTCATCGATTTAGAAATAATACCGCTGGCAGAATTGCAGCGCCCGCGTATAGACATCATGGCGCGGATCAGCGGTTTATTTAGAGACTCGATGGCAGCGGCCGTAGAATTATTAGAACAAGCAGTCGAAATGGCTGCCGGGCTTGATGAAACAACAGAAGAAAATTTTGTCAAAAAACATATCCAAAGTGATGCAGAAGCCTTGACCAGAGAAGGATTGACGGCAGAAGAAGCCGTCAGACAGGCATCTTACCGTATTTTCGGCTGTCCGCCGGGTGGCTATGGGGCAGGTGTAGCGCACCTTATCGAAGAAAAAAACTGGGAAAACATTGCTGACTTAGCCGATGTCTATGTACGATGGGGCGCCCATGCCTATGGTAAAAATAACAACGGTGATTTTGTCCCGCAGTTGTTTCGCAGACGCTTGAGTAATATAGATATCACTATCAAAAATATGGATAACCACGAAGTACATTTACTCAATTCAGATGATTTCAATGCCTACTGTGGTGGGATGAACGCAGCAGTACGCAGTATTCGCGGCAAAATGCCCAAATGCTATATTGGCGATAGCGCCGACAAAGCCCATACAGAAACCAAAAGCCTTGATGAAGAATTTCGCAGGGTGTTTAGAGGCGAATCCATGAACCCTAAATATTTGGAAGGAATGAAAAAACACGGCTACAAAGGCGCGTCTGACCTGGCGGCATTGGTAGCACATGCCTATGGCTGGGATGTTACCAGCTCGGTAATGGAAGACTGGATGTACGAAGGCTTTGCCGGAAAACTGGTTTTGGATGAAGATATGCGGCAATGGATGCAGGAAGTAAATCCATGGGCCCTGCAAAGAATAACTGAAAAACTGTTAGAAGCAGAGCAACGTCAGCTGTGGTCGCCACTGCCTGAAACAAAAGCTGCCCTCGAAAAAATCTATCTTAATATCGAAGGTGAGCTGGAAGAGAAAAGTGATTTTTAAACAAAATATTCCGGTCACTGAGCCATAAGCTAGGCGGAGAATGATCAAGAACATGAAAATAGCAAAAATTATGCTGTGCTGTATCTTTTTAGGTTGGTCAGCGACAAACAGGCTGTTGAAAGCGTGTTGTATACCGATAATTACGGCGGCAAATACAGCGGCCGTTACCGTTATGGCTTTCAGACCACGCTGAACGAACCGGGCCGCAGCGGCGACAAATTATTTGTCGGCGGGATGCTGACCAGCGAACAGACCCATAACTACAACCTGGGCTACGAACTGCCTCTGGGCAGCCGCGGGACAAGGCTGGGCATCAGCTACAGCCAGATGGACTATACTTTGGGCGACTATTTTTCTGTACTGAACGCAGTAGGCACAGCCAGGACCTTCAGCATCTATGCTTCGACACCGCTGGTCAATACCAGCAGCGACTATCTGGGCGCAGTATATGGCTACGATAACCGGCAGCTGAAAGATGAAATGAGAAGCTTCGGCGACCTGGGCAGCAGGAAGAAACACAGCAATGCGCTGCACGGAGGCCTTTTAGGCAGCCATAAAAGCGCAGGACGATATACAGGCTACAGCGTTTTATATTATTTGGGTAACCTCAGCTGCAGCTCAGACGCCGATATAATAACAGAAGGAACTTTTTCCAAGCTGAACGCTGATGTCAACCATATCCGCAGGTTAGGCAACGCCGTCAACCTGCATCTCAATTTCCACAGCCAGCTGGCCAGTAAAGATCTGGACGGCAGCGAACAATTCAGCTTAGGCGGCGCTGACGGCGTACGCGCTTATCCTCAGGGGGAAGCCAGCGGTGACAGCGGCTGCCAGGCTACGGCCGAGCTGCGCTGCCAGACGCCTCTGCCATACCTTACGCTGGCGGCCTTTGCCGACTGGGGTGAAGTAACCCTGAGCAAGAGCTATGGTCAGCACCGTAATTTATCGGGCTGGGGCTTAGGGGTGGAGTACGCCCGCCCCAACGATTATTACCTGCGGCTGGACTATGCCCGCAAAATAAACGGCGAAACATTTCAAAGTGAAGACCATGATAAAAACGGCAGGCTATGGTTTTTAGCCTATAAAGTATTTTGAGTGCAGCTAAGGGAGGCAAAAAGAATGAATAAAGCAGGCAGGCTATTACAGAAACGGATACTGGCGGCTCTCATCAGCGGGGGACTGCTGCTTCTGCCCAGCTGTGGTTATACGCTGCCCAGCGGCGGTGCTGTGGTAAACGGCAGCGGCAGTATAACCTCGGGCGGCGGTACGATGGATATTACCGGCAGCGGTAATGTAGCTATCAACTGGGACAGCTTTAATATCGCGCAAAACGAAACAGTGAATTTCAAAAATATGCAGGCTGTATTGAATTATGTCAGCGGCAGCGGCAAAAGCGAGATCTTCGGCAAACTGAACGGCAGCGGTGTCAATGTATTTCTGATAAACCCGAATGGGATCCTGTTCGGTAAAACAGCGCAGGTCAACGTAGGGCAGCTGACGGCATCGACACGGAAACTGGACGCTAATGCCCTGAAAGGCTTTAACGGCAGCCTGGCAGGCTTGAATGCGACAGAAGCCGCTGACGTCAGGGGCGATATCATCAATCTGGGCAGGCTGACGGCAGGCAGGCTGGTTCTGGAGGGCAGCAATCTTTCTATTATCGGTGCGGACAGTCTTGAGGTGGCTGATAAAAAGAACATAACCCTGAGAGCGAATGAGAACATCAACGTCGGTTATGAGGTAACGGCTAAAACGACGATAGATGTTGGCGACGGCCAGGGCAATACACATGCAGTAAGCGATTACAAGGACGGCAGCGGCAGTAAGGCAAGCGACGTACTGAGCGGCGCAACAGTAACTGACCTTACAGGCGGCGGCAAGAGCATCAACGACGCTATGCTGGTCCATGATGTGTATGAGCTGCAGGCGATAAATAATAATGCAGAAGAAAAACGTAATGATAAAAACTTTGTTTATAAATATGTGCATGGTAATTATATGCTGGCCAACGATATAGATGCGTCTGCCACCAGCACCTGGAACAGCGGCAAAGGGTTCGAGAGCATCGGCCAGCTGACGCAGATGACGATGGGCACACCGAAAGGCTTTCAGGGCGGCTTTACAGGGGTGCTGGATGGAGCAGGTTACACAGTAAAGGATCTGTCAATAAACAGAAGTGACGAAGTATATGTGGGTCTGTTTGGCGGCCTTACCGAAACCGCCGCAGTAATGAATCTGAACCTGACAGGCAATATTTTGGGCAAGAACAATGTTGGCGGGATCGCCGCCAGGAATTTCGGCATGATCAGAAATGTTGTTAATAAGGCTAACGTTAGCGGCGAGTCATCGGTCGGTGGTATCACCAATATGAATTATGGCAGACTGGCATTTGTATCTAATAGCGGTGATGTGACAGGAACGGGACAGAGCAGCGGCGCGCCCGGGGCCAGTGTCGGCGGCATAGCTGCTTATAACGGAGAATCGGTTTCTAAAACGGGAACTATTGACAGCGCAGAGAATACGGGTAAGATTACCGGCGGCGGCCAGATAGGGGGGATTGCCGGCTCTAATGGGGCTGGAAGTACGATCGAGAATGTCAGCAACAGAGGCGCCGTCACAAGTAATGTTGCTGAAGGACAAAACTTTGGAGGAATCAACGGCTCAAATGCCGGCACTATCAAAAATGCTTATAATTATGGCGATGTGACTGCTGATACGGGCTCCGGTATGGGCGGTAATTCTGTAGGCGGTATCAGCGGCTATAATAAAGACGGCGGGACGATAGAAAAAACCGGCAACACTGGGGTTATCAAAGGCGGTTTAGCCGTGGGCGGCATCGTAGGCGAAAATTCCAGCAGGATTGTTGACAGTAACAATAGCGGCGATGTTAACAGCCGGGTAAGTTCTGCTGGCGGAATAGCAGGGCGCAACAGGGTAAATACCGGGTATATATCACGCGCCACTAATACTGGAAATATCGCAGGCAGCGCCTATGTAGCCGGAATAGTTGGCACTAATAACGGCGGGACAGTAGAAGATGTTTCTAATAAAGGGAAGATAACTGGCTCGCAGCAGGTAGTAGGCGGCATTGTCGGGCAGAACAAAAACAGCGGTAAAATATCTAAAGCCAGTAATGAAGGCAATGTCAGCAGCGGTAACGCGCAGGGCGCCAGTTTTATTGGGGGAATCGTCGGGTTTAATGATAAAAGCACAGTTACCAATGTTTCTAACAGCGGCAGTATAACAGGCACCGGTGACTATGTTGGCGGTATCTGCGGTGCCAATGGCAATGCGTCGATCAATATTGCGTATAATACAGGCACTGTACAAGGTGCAAATCAGGTTGGCGGGATAGCCGGATATGACGGAAATGATAACCAGGTTGCCCAAAGCAGCGTTAAAAACGCTTATAATACAGGCGTTGTCAGCGGTCGAGAAAACATTGGCGGGATCTTAGGATTAGGCGAATATGCTGCAGTAAAAAATGTTTATAATTTAGGGGCAGTCAGCGGCGATAGCGCTGTAGGCTATGTTATGGGTGCTTCTGATGCTGATGCAGTTTCTACTGTGGTTAATGCTTATTATAAAACGGATACCGGTTATAAAAAATTAGACGACAATACGGAATACAGCAGCGTCAAAGACTTCAATCAGGCTTTTCTTGACGGTATGCAGGAGGGTGATAAAGCCTTGTGGCTGACCTATGGCGATAAAACGACGCCGCTGCTGCGCGGGCTGCTCCAATCGCTTAACATAGACGTCGGCGATATCGAGGTGGAATATAGTGGCAGCGCCTATGAAGGGCTGGTACAGGCTGTTGCCGACAAGCTGGCAGAGCAGGGCATTATCATAGATACAGATAAATTGCTGGCTGAAGGAAAAACAGAGGTCGGTGAATATGCTCTTAGTGACCTGCTGTATTCGCTGCAGGACGGTTATGACATTACAGCATCGGGTAAACTGATCATTAAAGAAAAGGCAGAGCCGCCGGAACCGTCATATGATGCCGGCAGTGATGGTAAATACAGTGCTGCGCTGGCAAAGCTGCATGCAGAAAAGGCGTATCAGGAGGAACATCGGGTGATGGACAAGCGGCGTAAAAATATGTTTGTCCAGACAGAGGTGGTAATAGAAGAGGAAGGTATTAAGCTGGAAGAAGAGTAAGCTTCCGACCTGAGCAAATATATTAAGAAATAAAAAACAAAGGCCGAACCAGATCATGGATCTGTTCGGTCTTTGACTTATTTACAGGCAGCGCTGAAAAAAGAAATCAAATATAATGTTTATTGAGTAGCCTGACTGCAAGAGCAGACCCCCGGGGTTTGCTCTTTTTTTACGCTCGGCTAGGCCTGGATTGAAAGGGTCTGACCGTCTGCCAGCACCGGCTTCGGCGGCTGGCAAAACGTAAGGGCAATAATGCAGCCAGGCTGCGGCGCAAAAAAGTTCTCGAATGTCTTGCGGGGGGGGTACAAATGTGGTAATATGATGTATAAGATGCGGAATAATTAAAAAATATTAAGAAAAGCAATTGTTCTGGATCTTGCCCATCAAAGTTTTCGTCAGTGTAATGTATCAAAACATAAGCTTTACAGGCTGGGGGTTAAATAAAAGTCTGTTGTTTGGGCGCAACCTTCGCCCTTTAGAAAACTGATAATTTTATTGAGGAAGGTGCAGGATTATGTTGAACAAAACAAGAAAACGTTTAGCAGTACAAATAACACTGGGGCTGACGGCGGCTTTAGCCGCAGGCTTCAGCTGCAATACCGGACTGGCTGCCGATCAGATAGGCAGTTATGAAGATCTGCTGGTTAAACCTAATGTAGTAGATGAACAGTATTTGTATCACGGCGAACGCAGCTATACTGCTAATTTGAGCAGTGTAGTCTTAGAAAAAAATGACAGTAAAACGGTTTATGGTGTGTTTTCCTGTGATAAAGCCGTAGTTGATGCTTTTTCTGATAATATCAATGTTGCGGTAACTAATAATAACGGTGCAGCTTATGCTGTCAGTGCAGGTGTCTTTAATGATAGTAAAGGACATCTGATACATGGCGGGACAATAAATCTTGGCGATGAGGACACTAAGGATATCAATATCAAAGTTGCTGCCCAAGGAGATGCGACTGGCTTAAGCGCGATTCGTTCTATCAACAACAGCCAGGTGGAGCCTTGTTTTATCAATGTGAAGGGCGAAAACATAAATATCGAAGCGCACTCAGCCGATGGCTATGCCGCTGGCATCTGGGTGCAGAATAACACCACTGTCTCCGGTGAGGACAATTCTGCTGTCACGATAGATGCGGCCAATACTTATATCAAAGTTACCTCTGACAACAATAATAAAGTCAATGGCGAATGTAATAATATCGGCATCGTTAATTACAGCGGGGGCAAAGTGTCTATCAACGGCAATTTGACGGTAGATGCAGGTACGTTTTTAAGTACTCGCGGCAGCGCGACTACCGAAATCAATAAAGACGGTACAGGCACAGTAAAAATCAACGGCGATATCAATTTCAATTATGATGAACCGACTTCCGGAACCTCTGTCGATGCTGTTGTCGATATAAATTTGAATAATAAAGAATCAGTTTTTAACGGCAATATCTTTGTCAACGGTAATCCTTATCCGCCGGATGGAAAAAAAGATGTCGGCGGGATGACTTTGGGTGTGTCTAATGGAGCGACTTGGAATACCGATGCCAGCAGCTTTGTGAACACGCTTGATTTTAATGATGGTATCATCAATGTCAATGGCGGCGCCGCGCAGGAAGTTCAGATCGGTTCACTGCAGGGCAGCGGCGGCACAGTCAACATGAAAACTTCTGCCGATCTTGCTGCAGGCAAACTGAAAATAGGTATGGATGGCAGTGAAGGGCCTACAAACGCAAAATTAGCGGTTAATTTTACGGGCATTACAGCCGATGACCTGGAAGGTCAGGTTAATGCGCTGAATACCTTGGCGGGGCATGTCAGTGTTAGCGGCAATGAAGGGCTGAAAGCTACTGCCAATGTTGCTGAAGGCCTGCTGAAAGGCGCTGTCAGCGCGGAAATGGAGAAAACTGCCGACGGTGGCAGTTCCTCGATGACGATAAACAATGCAACAGTCAAGCAGTCGCAGGAAAGTTCTACAATGACTTCTATGCGCAATGTTGCCAGTGTGGCGATCGTTTCCTGGCGGCAGGAGGACAGCACGCTGGGCCAACGTTTGGGCGAACTGCGCAGCAGCGCAGGCGATCAGGGCATTTGGGCGCGGATGAACCGCGGTGAGTTTGAATACAGCGGCGCTTATAAGAACCAGTATAATTTCTTTCAATTGGGATATGATAAAGCTTTTGGCAGCTGGCACTACGGCGCAGCAGTAAGCCATAATGACGGTAAAACTACTTATGACAATGGCAAAGGCGAGAACAAAAGCACTTCCTTATCCTTGTATGGGACCTGGCTGGGAGACAAAGGTCATTATGCTGATATAGTTTTGAAGCAGGGCCGCCTGTCTAACGAATACGATAATTATGCCGCAGCAGGGCATACTCATGGCGATTATAATGCTTGGGGAACTTCCTTGAGCGGCGAATATGGGATGAAGGTCGGTCTGGATAACGGCTGGTATGTAACGCCGCAGGCCCAGCTGACCTTGATGCGTATCGGCGGCGAAGACTATACTACTAATAATGGAATCCATGTCAGCCAGGATACATTGAAAAGCTGTGTCGGACGGATCGGGTTCGAAGCTGGTAAAGCAGTCGGCAGTAAGGGCAGTATCTATGCTAAGGCTTCTCTGCTGCATGAATTTGCAGGTAATGCCGATACTTATCTGAGTCTGAACGGTATCAGCAACAGCTACAGTCAGGATATCGGCGGTACCTGGTACGAAGCCGGCTTAGGTTTCAACTTTAAAACTACTGCCAACAGCTATGTTTACGCTGATGTCGTTAAAACCTTCGGTGATGATATAAAAACACCGTGGCAGTGGAACGTCGGCGCACGCTGGACTTTCTAAAAAACATTAAAATTAAGGTCGCAATGGAGAATTTGATTAATAGAGGTTAAGTAAAAATAAAACACTCACAATAAAGTTTGATACTATTATTGTGAGTGTTTTAAATTGATTTTATTTTGTTATGATACGCAGTAAGAAGCGTAACATGCAAAATATTTTTTTGATTTTGATATTTTTATTGACCCTCCTTTTCTTTGCTGATGATGGCTCTGCTAAGTTCGTTCAGGCAGTGGGTAAGGCGGTCGAGCCGCTGTTCCATACGCAGCAGCAGATACCAGCTCAGGACCATCGGGAAACCGAAGTTAGAGGCAGCGCTGAAAAGCTCTTTGGTATCCATAGCCGTCAGGCCAGCACGGAAACAGTAACGGTTTTGATGCGCGCTTCCACAAAAGCGGTCAGGGCTTCGCCGCTGCTGATGAGGACGCCCGCTTCGATGATCTTAGCGGCTGCGCTCTGCGCTTCGGCTAAGGTAACGCCTTCGCGCGGGTCGGCGATGCTGAGGGTCTTTTTGCTGCCGTCGCCTTTGGCGAAGACCAGTTCTAAAGTTTTTTCCATGTGTGTTCTCCTTTACATTAGATTTTTGTTTGCAGGTGGGTGTTATTCTGCTTTGTCG
>OGME01001299.1_pt1 | contig 15927 bp, 15 predicted proteins | sample 1572981 | NCBI WGS metagenome assembly OGME01 (sample SAMEA2581902, study PRJEB24529) | metagenome | biome: Human gut stool | place: China | collected 2011
CCCCGCGCGTCTGCGGGCTTTCGCATCAGGCAAAAGGCAGACTGCATACAGGTGGCCTGCCTTTTCTTCCACCAGATGGTTAGAATTAACTAACCATGTATAAAACAGAAAGGACTTCAGAACTTGAACAAGGAAAAGGAGATCGAAACCGTTACCCTCATGGTGCGCCGGTATTGTTGGGGCGTGCATGGGACAAGGGGCGAGGCGCTTTGTCCGGCGTGCAATGCACTGCTGGAATACGCCAGAGAGCGGCGGGACAGATGCCTGCACGGGAAAATTTAGTGGCACTTTGAATCCTTTCCGAGAGGCACAATGCGGCAAAAAATAAAGAAGAGATAAGGGCAACGGCTATGAAAGAACGAAAGACCTTCTGGGACAAAAATGCCGGTCGTTACGACCGCTTTATGCGAAAGGATCGGGCGGCGTATGAGGAGATGTATACGCTGATCCGGCCGGTCGTGAAAGCCAAGACGGTGCTGGAGCTTGCTACCGGCACGGGATTGATTGCAAAGCACATTGTAAACGCGGCGGCACACATCGAGGCGACGGACGCCTCCCTGGAGATGATTGCCGAGGCAAAACGGAACAACCGATCGGCGAAGCTGCACTTTTCCGTGCAGGATATGTTCTGCCTGCCCTATGCGGACAAGTCCTTCGACGTGGTGATCGTGTCCAACGCGCTGCACATTGTGCCGCAGCCGGAAAAGGCCCTTGCCGAGATCGAGCGGGTGCTGAAGGACGACGGCGTGCTCATCGCGCCTGCCTTCACCCATGCGGGAAATTCTTTTTCCGGCAAGGTCAAAGCATTTTTCATGAAGCTGGCAGGCTTCCCTCTCCACAGCAGGTGGACGAGCGAGGAGTACCTGCGCTTCCTGCGGCAGAACGGCTGGACGGTGCGGAAAAGCGCTGTTCTAAAGGCTTCCTTCCCGCTGACCTATGCGGAATGTGTGAAATCGGAGGTGTGATATGTCATTCTTTGAAAACACTCGCAAGCCCGTGGGCTTTGGTGGGAAAATTATGGTCGCCATGATGAATGTCGGGCACAGCGCCGTGGCCCGGTGGGGGCTTCAATTTCTGAATGCTGCGCCGGACGCCAGGGTGCTGGACTGCGGCTGCGGCGGCGGGGCGAACATCCGACGGCTGCTGAAAAAATGCCCACAGGGCGTCGTCAAGGGCATCGACTATTCGCCCGTCAGCGTGGAGAAATCCAAAAAGGTCAACGAAGCCGCCATCGCGGAGGGTCGCTGCGCCGTTCTGCAGGGCAGTGTGGCGGATATGGTGTTTGCGGACGACTGGTTCGATGCGGTCACAGCCTTTGAGACCGTCTATTTCTGGCCTGACCTGCCGCAGTGCTTCCGAGAGGTTTACCGGGTGCTGAAGCCCGGCGGAACATTTCTCATCTGCAACGAAGCAAACGGCGACACGGATAAGGACGAAAAGTGGACGGAGATCATCGGCGGCATGACCATCTATAAGGACACCGAGCTGAGGGCATATCTGGAGCAGGCGGGGTTTCACGATATTCAAATTCATAAAAAGAAAAGCTGGCTCTGTATCACGGCGCGGAAATGAGGGAGAGGCAGACAGATGAAGGACAAGAAGCTCCTATTTGACCGCAGTTGCCATGTGCTGTATTCCCGCCCCTGCAAGAAGGAGATACGGGCGAAGATCGCCCTGCACTATCCTGCGGTAGAGCGGGAGGTGGTTTGGGAAAAAGTACAGCGGCAGTATGCGGAATTTCTCTCCGACTGGCGCACGGATTTGGGCGGCAAGCGGAACTTCCACAACGGCGTAGGCGGCACCTACGACTGCATCGCCATCATGAGCTACTACACAGTCTGCAAAGCCGTCACATCCTTCCGTGAGATCGAGGGGATGGAGGAAAACCTGATCCTGCCGATCTTCCGCAGGCTGCGGTTTGTGGACTGCAACAAGCCGCTCTGGAGGAAGCTGATGTACAGGGCGTTTGTACGGGCGAAACGCGGCTGCGATAAATGGCACGATTACGAGATGACGGTTGCGCCTTATGAAACCAAAAAGCCTATTTATTATGAGTTTACATCGTGTCCGGCAGCGGAGTTTGCTATCAAGCACGGTCTTACGGATATTATGCCCGCCCTGTGTAATGTGGACTTTGCGTCTATGGAGCTGCTCCATGCAAGGCTTATACGGACGAACACCTGCGTGGACGGCTGCCGATGCGATTATACCATCTGCGGTGATAAAGGCCCATACTTAAAGGAACATCCCGAATACCGGGACGAGGCGGGGTTCAGGCGAAACAAATAATACTGCAATACAAAGGCGGTGAGACGAATGGAAACTTTTATTGGAATCATGATCCCTTTCTTGGGTACAACACTGGGCTCGGCCTGCGTGTTCTTCATGAAGAGATCCCTTGGCGATCTGGTGCAGCGCTCGCTCGCAGGCTTTGCCGCCGGAGTAATGGTGGCGGCGTCGATATGGAGTCTGCTGATCCCCGCCATCGATCAGTCGGAGGGCATGGGCAAGCTGTCCTTCCTCCCTGCATTTGTCGGCTTCTGGGTCGGCGTGCTGTTTTTGCTCCTGCTCGACCATCTGATTCCCCACCTTCATGTGGGAAGTGATCAGGCGGAGGGGCCGAAAAGCAGGCTGAGCCGCACCACCATGATGGTGTTGGCGGTGACCCTGCATAACATCCCGGAGGGAATGGCGGTAGGCGTCATGTACGCGGGCTTCCTCGCAGGGAACGCGCAGATCACGGCGGCAAGCGCGCTTGTCCTGTCCCTTGGCATCGCCATTCAGAATTTTCCCGAGGGAGCGATCATCTCCATGCCCCTGCGGGCGGAGGGCGAGGGCAAGGGCAAGGCGTTTTTCGGCGGCGTGCTCTCCGGCGTGGTGGAGCCCATCGGCGCGGTGCTGACGATTCTTGCGGCGCAGCTGGTGATCCCGGCGCTGCCGTATTTTCTGAGCTTTGCGGCGGGCGCCATGCTCTATGTGGTGGTGGAGGAGCTGATCCCAGAGATGTCACAGGGAAAGCACTCCAACATCGGCACGATTTTCTTTGCCGTCGGTTTCAGCGTGATGATGACGCTGGATGTGGCGCTGGGATAGGCGCGGAGGCATTTATGAAATATAAAATCGAGAAAAACACGGTACAGGAGACGCTGATCATTCCGCTGTATGCGCGGAAGGTCTGCTCAGAACTATACCCAAACCTTTTTCAAGATGAAACGGCGGTACGCTTGATCGATCAGATCGACTACGATTTTTCGGAGACGGAAAAGAAATCCCACAGCCTGACGCAGCGCTTTGGCTCGCTGGAGGTGGCTATGCGGCAGTATGATCTTGCCTTTGAGGTGCGGGATTACCTGAAAAACCATCCCAATGCGGCGGTGGTCAATCTGGGCTGCGGGTTGGATTGCACCGGCAGATCCTGCGACAACGGCAGCTGCAAAATTTATAATCTGGACTTTCCAGATGTCATCACCGTGCGCAACGAGCTTTTACCCGCTGGAGATCGGGAACAAAACATTCCCTGCGATTTGAATGACACGGCGTGGTTCTCCAAAATCAACGCAACCGGCGGGGCAATATTTTTTGCCTCCGGTGTGTTCTACTATTTTCTGACCGAGCAGGTCAAGGTGCTGGTGCAGTCCATAGCAGATGCCTTCCCCGGCGGCGTGCTGGTGTTTGACGCAGCAAATCGGACGGCGGTAAAGATGATCGCAAAGGCATGGCTCAAAAGTGCGAAAATTCAGGATGTGGGCGCGTATTTCGCGGTTTCGGACGCTCCCAAAGAGATTGGCCCGTGGGATAGCCGCTTGCAGGTCACGAGCCGCAGCTATATGCTGGGCTACAACGATTTGAAGGCCCCGTCCGTCAGCGGCTTTTTCCGTTTTCTCGCCAGAGTCGGCGACAGAATGATGAAAATGCAGATCGTGAGGATTAAATTTGCCATCAGATAATAAAATGCGCCGGGATGCCTTGGGGCGTGTGGACGCTGCTTGCGCTGCTTTGCGCCGCCGGAGGCGTGGTGTGCTATGCGCGCCGCATGCCGACTGTGCCGATGCTTGCAGGCCTAACCTTGCTTGCAGTCGTGATCTACATAAAAACGCTCCGGATTTCGCTTTGGAAATCCGGAACGATTGCGTTGTCCGTCTGTGCGGTATTTGCCTGTATCAACAGCCTTTCAAGAGCGATCAACGCCGCTATGCTGGCCGGTTTGCCGCAGGCGCAGGCTGCGCCATGGTTCTGTCTGCGGTCTGCGGTTTGCTATCATGCGATCTGCTGGCTGTTTGCTGCCATCGCCTATTATCCTGCGACGCACAGCGTGCGGAGAATGGTCGAGGATGATAATTTCGCGCAGACCTGGTATGTGTTCTGGGTGCTGCCGCTGGTGTTCATTGCGCTGAATCTGTTTATGATTCCCAAGTATGCGGACACGCTCTATACCGGGCGTGTTTTGCAGGGGTATTTTGTGATCAGTATCACACTTTTGTTTTTGATGCTTTTCTTCAACGCAATCTTCCTTCTGATGGCGATCAGCATCAACCGGAATGTGAGATTGCAGCAGGAGAACCAGCTGCTTTCCATACCTGCGGCGGCAAAGGCACTGTCATAGAGTGCGCCCCGGCACATCTGTGTCTCCGGCGCAGAGAAGATGGACGAATACATCCAGCCGTGGCTGTACGCCTCAACCATGGCGACGTAGCTCATTTCTTCCCATGTGTCGCCCTCAATGGGCAATCCATAGGCGCGGCATAGCATGACCGACCATTGGCGGACGGTCACGGGTGCGTCCGGGGAGAAGGTGTCCGCGCCGGTGCCGTTGGTAATGCCATGCTCTACCAGATAGGCGATGCTCTCAGCATAGGGTGCGTCCGGGGCAACATCGGAAAAGGAACTGTCCGCCGCAAACGTTGGAACGGTCATCAGCAGGGGCAGTAGGAATGTCGTGCAAAGTACAGATAGTTTTTTTCGCATAAAGTTCTCCCTTCAAAGTGATAGCCGGTGCTGCTGCACCGGCTATCGGATAAATAAATGTTTCTTTGCGGGGGGGCAAACTATAAGGAAATTTATGTCGCTTTCAAGATCCAAGACGGTTACGAAAGATCACCACTTGCTCATGATCTTGCCGTACATCTGGAGCTTTTCCTGATCGTAGCGCTGCACCATCAGCATGACGTGCTCGCCCACCATGAAGTCCGCATCCTCGTGCTGATAGGAGTAGTTACACATACAGGTCACGCCATCAGGGAGGTTGCAGAACACGCCGCCGCCATATTTTCCGGAGATCATCGCAAAGCGGCGGGAGCCTACAGGGTGACGCTCCTCCGCACCAAAGAAGGGGTTGACTTCCGTTTCTTTCGCGGAAACAATCAGTTCACCGGTACGGGGGTGATACTCCTTTACAATGCAGTCGATCTCCGAGCCCGGGTGGAACTCCGTGCGAAGATCCGGGATGGCCGCGTAGCGGATCTCTCTCTGCGTCATATCAAGGTCGTAGCCATAGCAGTCCACAAGGCAGCGGCGGGGGCCGACCGCCAGCATCCTGCAGGTAATGCGGGAGCCGGCGGTATGAAGATCCTCACGGGCAGCAAAAAAGCGGCGCTGGCTGCGACTGGCCTGACGGCGGGACGCCTGTGCACGGTTAGCGGTACGCTCCACCTTGGTGACAATCACATCGATGCTGGCCCCCACCATATTTCGAAGCACGAAGTCGGGTCGCTCCTCTCCCAGTTCCCACATTTCGGACTCGCGGATCAGAATGGGGATGCGATATGGCACCACAACGGCACAGAGCTCCCGCTTATTTTCAAGCATTCTTGCCTCGCTGCGCGGAAGGTATCTTGCGTAGAGATCCACACCGATGATCGTTCCGGTAATGGCGCTGCGGCCGCGGAAAGAGGCATAGATGGAGTTCCATTCTTTCCGTTCCTCTTCGCTCAGCCCCCGATCCAGTTCATTGAAGTCCAGCTCGTAGAAGAGCGTGCGCTCGCTCTTTTCATCCGACGCATCAAGCGTTTCGGCGTTATCTGCTGCCAGGTATTCATCCTCCGCAGGTTCTGCAGCGGCTTCTTCCGTGACCGGCTCTTCAAAGCCCCAATCCGCTCCATCGGCCTCAGAACCATGCGGCGCAGATGCGGGCAGATTTGAATGCAAATCCTCTGCTGCCTCAAGAAATTCCGACGTCTCTTCGTGCAGTTCCGCTTCTTCCGCTCTCTTCTCAACAGTATCATTTTCTTCTTGGGATGCAGTTTTTTCTGCTGCAGATAGTCCAAACGGCTTCGCCTCGGCTGCCTCCATTGCAGGAAGCGTCTCCGACTGCTCTGCCGTTTCCTCCGCAGAAAGATCCCCCTCCGGCAGCTCTGCGGGAACGTCGCCGGTATCTGCGCCTGCCTCGTCATGCAGCACGCTACCCGCAGGGACGCTCCCCAGAGCGGTTCCTTCAACAGCAGTATTTACGATCTCTTCTTCAGGGGTAACTTTTTTCCTTGCCATATAATGTTCCTCCTAAGTGTTATATTTTTTCCGGCTCATTGGAGCCAAAAAAGCGATGGGTGCCGTTCTCCTGACGGGCGGCAAAAAAGTGGTGCCGGGGCAGATCGATTTCTCCAAAGGAACCGCTCTCGGAAATCCAGATGATCCGCTCGCCCTTCATACGGGGAACGGTTGCAATGTGAGTAGCGGCGTCCAGCCATGCCACGCTGAAAAGGTATCCGGCCCCCTTTCCGTTTCCGGTAAAGCGCAGGAGAAATGGTTCATGCAGTCCGTCTTTCGAGTAAAATCCGGGCTGCACCCTTGTAAGCTCCAGCATAACGTCCAGTGCTTCCAATAGCCGAGGGTCTATCCTGCGGTCTCCGTAAGAAACCACATCACCCCGCAGCCAGACATAATTGGTGCCTGTGCGCATCTGGCGAAGCATGATCTCCATGCGCCTTTCGTCAATTTTGATTCCCTGTGTACGGTAATGGGCCTGCACCAGAGCATGAAGCTGGCGGACACGCAGGTACTTAAACTCCTTGAGTATTTCGAGAATATACTTTTGCTGATTGGATAGCAGCATTGTTTTCCCTCCCTTCAAACGGCCGCGCAGATGGTGTTGAGATATGGGTCGATCATAAGATCGCTCTCACTTTCGGCAATGCAGTTGAACAGCACTGCCATGGTGTAGGCCGTGCTGTTTTTTACATTCCGCTCCTGATTGGCGCGGAGCTTACTCTCTGCCTCCCGCAGGATCATGCCGTCCAGCCGTCTGAGCTTTGCCCGCACACGGCTTTGCGGAAGCGTGGCATTGCCAATACGGAAGCTGTCGGCATAAAAAAGCCGCTCAATGGCGTTTTCAAACACCAGAGCGGTTTCCGGTGCGAAGCATTCAAGCTCGCAGCCGTCCAAAATATCCAAAAGTTCTTCTTCCGCGTCCCCGTCAGTCTGTCCGTCCTGCGCCGAGGTGCTGACAGACGGACGGACTTCCATATGACTTTGATCAATCTTTCTTTTTTCTTTCTTACTTGGCGTCAATTTCTGCGGTTCTGGGAACGCGGATTCTGCAGTTCTTGAAGCGCGATCTTCACGATTCTTGGACAGCAGATTCTGCGGTTCTTGGCATGCTGCTGAGGTTTCCCCGTCAGCAAGACTCTCCAGATCCGAGGTTCTTGAACCGCGTACTTCCGATTCATCCTCCGTGATAAACGGCGCACAGGAATAGTCCGGATCTTCGATCGGTGTGACACGGGCAAGATAGATCTGATTGGCATCACCTCGCCCGCAGCGTTTTTCCCATACCAGCTTGAGCTCCACCAACTTCTTAAAAGCTGCCGTGACCCGCTGCTCACAGATGCGCAGCTCTTTGGCAAGCGCTTTGCGAGGAAAGATCACAAAGACCTCGCCGCGGTCATTGACCCAACCGTTTTTGCGGGAAAGCTGGAAACGGTTTAAGAGAAAGGTGTAGGTCACCTTGGCATCCAGGCTCATCTCGCAGTAACGTGGATCAGAAAATAACCAGCGCGGCATCTGCATATGATAAATACTCTGCACATCTGTCTGGCACATCAGTTGGAAAGTTGGACGCTCTTTCATTTTCGCTGCCCTCATAACGGGCACCTCCTCTTTCTTTTTCGATATAGGCAATGGGGCGTTTCTATTGACGCCATGAAGCGAGAGTACGGTCAGACAGCACGCTGACAATGGAATATCTTCTTCAAAAGAGGCCGATTGCTCGACCTCTTTTTCATATTCCGCGCCCGGGTGGAATGCGCGTGGGATCGTCCATCTCTTCCAGTTCCGGGTCATCGCCTTCCAGAATAGCTTCGCAGGTCATCTCCACAAGACCGATCTCCTCCGGAGTCATGTTGTCATTTCCGCAGGAGATTCCGCTGGCTGCGGCTTCTTCGGTGGGAGAAGTCTGGGGCTGCCGTTTCCCCGATGCAGGCGACGGCTGTGGTGCGGGCGGAGCGGCCGATGTGCGATTTCCTGCCGTGCGACGCTTTGCACCCTCTTCTTCTCTCTTTTTCCATTCCGGCACATAGTCAAAGACGCTGCATTTTTTCAGCTTTTTGTATTCCGGCAGTTCCTCCAGCATGATCTTATAGAGCTGGGCGGGCTTATAGTGGTTGAACATCACAATGCACAGAAACTTATTGAGCCGCAGGAATTCATCGGGCTGGAGGAGGTCTCGCTGGGTGTTGCTTCGCGTCTGGGAATAGGGGCGGGTGGTACTGTAGATGGGAGAAAACAGCGGTGCCAAGGGAAACTGATTGTTGGTGACGGAGATCGTAACCTTGCCGCACTTTTTAGCAAAGTATTCCGCACTCGTCATATCGTTGCAGCCCATGTAGAGAGTCATATCAAAAGAACCGAGCTGATTTTCCCATTCCTTCCCCGGATACTTTTCCTGCCATTGGGAGAGGGACTGCACCGCCACCTGCACAGACATATTGAAGCCGCGGATGGAGTTGAAAACATCAGAGATGCCCTCCATGTAGCCGATGTTGAGATATTCTTCCAAGCAGAAGTTTGTCAGTACGGGAAGCCGCCCGCCATGGAGACGGGCGTAATTGGAGAGCTGCGGGAAGGTCAGGGAGAAAAAGAGGGAGCTTAAAAATCGATAGGCGCTATCCTGCGCGGAGATGATGACAAAGTACGCACAGGGCTTTTGCCCGGGAAGAAGCAGGTCTACATCGTGGTTGCGGGTGATCTTGTCCACCAGCGGATTTTGAAAGACCGCGAGCCGGTTGCCAAGGCCGATGATGATGTTGCCCCAGAGGTTTTCTCTTGCCTTCAGAAAGAGGCCGTGGGGGCCTTTGGCGGGATGCTCCGGCGGCAGCTCCGCAAGGATGCGGTTGATCTCGTTGACGCTTTTATAGGCGAGGATCTTATAGACGTCTCCGAGGCTGCGCTGCTCCAACGGAAGAAGATTGCCGCGGGCATCCTTCAGATTGCAGACATAGTGGATAAGTGCCATCAGGAGGTTCAATTCCGCACGGCTCCAGAAGTCATCCGCCTCCTTGGGGCCAGAGGTGTTTTGAATGATGGTGTTGGCCACGGTGGTTACAAGGTCAGGATTTGCTTCCAGTCCCGCAAGGCAGTTCCAACCGTCAGAGTGCGCCATATCGAGGAAATTGACCGCCTTGACATAGAAGCCATGCTCCCGAAAATACGGCGCAAGGTTTTCAAAGAGTTCGCCTTTGGGGTCGGTCACAACAACGGATTCAGGGTGTCCGCCGCTGCTTCGCTGCGCGCAGCCCATGAGGAAGGGAATGATAAAGCCTCTGGACTTATAGGAGCCGGGTGCGCCGATGCAGAGGATATTATTGTTTTCCCCGGGCTTCATGCGGTGCGCCACGTAGGTAGCGTATTTTTCCGGATCATCCGGCCGCGCCTTAATGCGTCCAAGCAGCATTCCGGTAACTTCTTCAGCGCTGCCGAGCTCCAGATGCTCAGCAAGCTCCTTTTTTGTCGCAAATCCAGAGGTACCGTGAGTGCCGTCCGGCAGAATGTCAAAGCCACGGGCGTCCCGGGTAAATTTGTAGCCTGAAAACCAACTGTAGCCTTTTTTCGTAATAAGGCAGACCATAAGGGCAATGAAAGCAGTCACGCCAATGCCAAAGGGCGTAAAAACAGCGAAGAGATTTTTGAAGGGGTTGAATACCCAGATGCTCTCGATCACTTCACCGGTGGTATTGAATACGGATTTCTTTCCCAGCTTGAGGGAGTTGAGGAACATTCCGTAGAGATACCAGCCGATGCCGCCCAGCACCGCATACAGCGGTACGCGGGCCTTATTTCGTTCATACCAGCACCCCCATTTATTTGCGAGGCAATCTTCTATCTTTTCGATCAACTTGGATAAGCGGGGCATCCACCACTGCTCCTTTCTTCGTCAGATATTGTGTGCAAGGGGGAAGATAGAGCGACGGCGGACGGCCAAACAGCCCCGTCAGAACGCTCTCTGTCACCTTATAGATGACGGCGTAGCCGGTATCTTTATAGCGCCGCAACAGCACCGCGTCACCCTGAGCATCCAAGGCGGCCAGTGAAATCGGCAGGCATCCCCTCTTTTTTGCGCTTGCGATGGCGGCATCGATCCGCCGCAGGTTCATATCCGCTCCAATGACGAAGGGACGGTTCTGGTAGGTGGCATCCCATGCGGGAGCATCCTCCGGCGGAGGGCGGTAAGCGGAGCGCAGCATCAGCTTTGAAAGCTTCACGCGGTAGTCCGGAACAGCCATGATCTGAAGCTGACGCGCGCCTGTTTCATCACAGGAGAGCAGATGGACGGGATAGTGAAGTCCCCGATAGGCTTCGCTGTATCGGATCAACTTGGCATCCCGCTTTTCATCACGCGCCTTGAGTTCTTCCATGATGTCAGCGTAGGAAGCTCCGGCAAAAAGAAAGGCGCGCTGCGTGTCTTTGCCGAAATTGGTGTGATTATGAAACGCTGCCAGTTCGTCATTGACCGCCATGCGGCCGATTCCAGAATAGATATAATGTACCGCGTAGTAAGTGCTGCCCAGATGTGCAATCGCCCCGACGCGGGCGCTGCCCCATGGATTGTGTCCGCGGCTTCTTGTAATCGCAGTAATAAACAGCGTGGAAGGCTCCGCCAGACCGTTCGCTGTTATTGTGAATACATTGATCCCCGCATGGTAAGCAGTCATCATCAGAGAGGAAAGCCGCACACGCCGCTCAATCGCCGCATCATGGTACGAGAGCGTCAAGTTTGGAACATCACCCTCTAAGGCTGCCTGCAAAAAGGCTCTACCGCTGTTTGTGAGAAGCAGCGTGTCACTTCGTTGATGGCGTTTGATCAAGCCCAGCGTTATCAAGTTTTCACGCTCTGTTTCTGTAGAGATACTGCTCAAATCATCGGGACGCACATTTTGACACCAGCAGAGAAGCCTCAGAACATCCATATCTCTTACGCTCATAAGCACACATGAACCACTCCCTTCCCAATTCCTGCGAACGCCGAAATCGCCCTTGCGCCGAAAGCGGCGCAAGAACAATTTCGGCGTCCTTACGAGCCGCTATGTGGGCGCAGCCTGTTGCCCCCACATAGTAGACAGGTCAGTATGCGAAAACCGGCCAAAAACACTTCTCAAAAAAGCTGTTGTTTCAAGCCTTCCAAGCCCGCTGACACCCAACAGGCCAGCCGCGCTGCAAAGCAGCTCCAAGGCGCTTGAAATCAGGCAGCAATCTGTTGGGTGTTTTCGCAGCTTTTTCACCTGCTTTGCCCATCAGCACCATCCACCGAAATAGAAGTTTCCGGGGGCATAGTCACTGGAATGTGCGGAGAAAAAGTCATGAGCATCGGACAGGGGCAGGACGGTGATATGACAGCACTCCTGGCTTTGCACTGCCGTAGAAAGAAGGGCGACTGCCAGCGTATGCTGGTCATCATCCGGAATAAGTCTTCCTTTGATGGCGTTGCTGACCGCCTTCCACCCCTTGTTGTCCTGATCGAAAATATGCCGGCCTTCCATGGCGGTATGCTCATCAATGATCAGCATGGCCCGCTCAAAAAACGGCAATTCCTTTCCACACGCCTCATAGCTGTCCAGCAGCCGCCGAATGGTATCGCTGAGCCAGTTTGGGCTTTGATACCGGCAATGGGGCAGCAGCGTATTGATCGTGATATGGAGCCAGCCATAGCCAAAGGCCTCCACGCTGCCCGTTACATCCATGGATGGCAGAATCGGCTTTTTCGCAAAGCCCCCGCTTCCCGGTGCGTACCGCTCGCAGAGTTTTCGCAGTTCCAGAGTGGCTGCTTCAAATTGTTCCATCGTCTGCTCCAATGTCTTTTGCAGCTTGTTTGGATTCATCTGCCCGCCGTCTGTCAGGGCAACCAGAGAGCCGGTCTGTCGGAAGGCATTGCCGATCAGCTCCTGAATCCGCATCATATCCCGCTTTAGATCATTCATCGATTTGCCCCGTTCGCTTTATGCGCAGATCGGTGGGTGAAGTGGTAATGGCTTCATATTCCTTTGGTGTCGTGTGGAACGCAATGGGAACATGGTTGTAGCCGATGCAGAGAAGTCCCTCGCCGCGCCGAAAGCGGGTGATCTGCCGAACCTCATCTTCGGAAAGGTTCAGCTTATCCTGAATGAGCCGTGCCTCCTGCTCCTCCATCTGCATAACCAGTTTAATGCGGCTGGAATCGAGGATTCCTTTGCCGTAACTCCCGCCCTCCAGACTGAAAAGGTCCTGCATTCCCTGGGTGCTGGTAACTGCGATCCCGCCAAGGCCACGGATGGTCTTTACCATTTCCAGCACAAACCCGGCCGCCTGCGGGTTTGCCGTAGCACCCACAAGACTCCATAACTCGTCTGCCAGAAGCGCCGAGAGTTCGTCCTCACAGTTCATAATGAGGTCGTAGGCGATGCTGGTGGCCCAGAAGGTGCCGTCCGCGATCATATCATCCGGCATACCAGAGAGGTCGAGGACAATGTACTTATTGTTAAGTTCAATGTCGTTTCGGCCTGCCATTGCCGCAGCCGAGCCAGTGACATAGCGAGAGAGCACTACTGCCAGATGCCGCGTGTCCTGCTCTTGATAAAGAATCTCATACCAGTCCGAGAGAATGGGCATGGTGCGGAAATTTCCGTTCTCATCGACAATGGTGCTGTTGTCGAAGGTAATGCCGTAGCGCTTATAAACCTCCACCAGCGAGGAGTCAAGGCGGCTCTTATCCTCTTCGTTCAGATCCTTTTTCTTCAGAGAAAACCAGATGATCAGCTGCGCGATCTTGTCTGCCAGCACAGAGTCATCCCGCGCGGCGATATTTTTGAGCTTTGCGTAGGAGTCCAGCGATTTCCGCCGAATCGCCATCAGATTCGGACAGTCCTTTGAGGATGGCGACATCCGCAAATACAGCCCGCCCAGGCGCTCACAGAGGGGGCGGAACTCATGCCCTTTCTTGGGAACGATGATGATGACCCGCTTGCCCTGTTCCCGCAGCCGCCCACCGAGACATTGCAGCGTCACCGTCTTGCCTGCACCGGTAGAGCCGCCGATCCACCAGTTGCCGCTGGTGTACTTATAATCATCATAGGGATTGAGAAATACCGGAGAGCGGTTGTAGAGGTTCAGTCCCAGAAAGATCCCGTCATGGTCGCTCAGCTCATAGGAAACAAACGGAAAGGCCGCCGCTACGCCGGAGGTCAGCGCATTGCGGCGTGCCTTACGCTCAATATCCGGATCAAGCGCCAGAATGGGAAGGGCCGAGAGAAACGCCTGCTCGTTTTTATAGTCGCAGCGCCGTGCGATCATATCCACGGATACGCACAACTTCTCCACCTCTGTGACGCGCTGTTCCAGCGTTTCAGGATCAGGCGCCGTCACCTCGATCAAGGTGTGCATATAATAGAAATTCTCGCCTTGCCGGTTCATTACATCCTTGAGATAGAGGCCAGAGCTGATCGCACTATCCAGTTCCTCGTAGTCCTGCCGCGTATCGCCCACATCCCGCATCCGGGAGCGGTTGACCATGGTGGTCTGAGCAATTTTGGAGAGGATCTTTTCCTTGGGCTGACGCTTGACGAGAAAACTCAGGTTGATCCCCTCGCCAGCCTCCACCAAAGGCGCAAGCCAGCAGGTGCCAACCGTGGTGGTGTAACCGTAGCCCGTGATATAGAGATAAGCATGATACACGTCGTCTACGATGATGTAGTCACGGCTTTTTGTATCCACCGTGGTGGGAGAGAGAATGTCAAGAATGGTGGTGGAGCCTGCTTCAAGCTCACTGAGATCCGGCTTTTCCTCGCCAAAGAGCATCCGCTTCAAAAAAGGCTGCTTTTTGATCTGACCCTCCCCAGGCTGTTTTTTCTTTCTGGACTTCTCTGGAACTGCTTTTGCAGTTTTTTTCGGTTTTTTCTTTACTTGCATCGTCTTACTCCTCATAAATGCCGTGAACGGCCGTTGTCATATCGTAAACGCCCTCCGGCAGACGCACACGCTGGCTGGTTTTCTTGTTCAAAATCTCATAGAGCAGCTTGAGCACAAAATTATCGGAATACTGAGGCTCCAATACCTCCAGTTCACATAGATCCAGATACCGCCTTGCGGTGTCGGCCTCTTCGTTGAGCCGCTGGATGATGGCCTGCACCGTGTTGCGCTTGGCCCGCATGGAGGGTTCATACTGAAACACAAGGAAAAAGCGATGCCGCATGGCGCCGCCGGCGATGCCATGACCGATCTCCCGAATGTTATCCTCGATCATCTCCCGGCGCGCTTCGTTTTCCTCCTGTTCTGCATAGCGCTGCATCTGCTCTACATACGCCTGCGTGTCCGCGGGCAGCGTGCGGGCGATCATCTGCAGTTCATCCGGCGCGATCTGCAAATACGATGCAAAGGATGAGATAATATTCTGCCGGTCAATGGCAGACTTCAGATAGATGTTGACAGGCAGCACTTCCATGATCTTCACAAAGCGGTTATCTTTGGTGATGACTACGCCGCCGATGATATTTTTGATTGGAAGCCACGCCTGCACGCTGTCACGGTATACGCCGCCGCTGCCGCCGGTATGGACGCCTTCGCCAAAAATCAGTTCCTTGAGATTCATTTTCTGACCTCCCCTCGAAATAAGATAATCCGGCGGGATCTCCGCCATTTCCACCAGCTTCCCAGCCACCGTGTCATACTGTCATCACTGATGCCGATCAGCCCAAAGCCGCCCAGCGGCACAATGATCGTCAGCGTCACTATGATTTTCGGAGTCAGATCCAGCGGAAGAAAAGCAATGCAAAGATACAGTGCCGGGAGCGTCAGGAGGACAGCCTCCACCAGATTCCGCAGCTCAAAGAGTCCCATAACGCGGCCTGCATCTGTAAAATTGGTAGGAATGTGATAGACCTCATAGTTCATTCGGATCCACCTCCACGGCATCTAACAGATGTCCTTTGTGCTCATAGCAAATCTGTGCCAGCTTCATCAGCTCCTCTGCACGGGAGAGAATGATATCCAGCATGGCACGGTCCAGCGTTTCCGCATTTCTGGGCGTACAGTTTGCCCTGCCCAGTTCCAGCAGGCTCAAATACTGGTTGCTGAAGCTGCTGTGCTCTTCCAATTCCATCAGCGTAATGCCGCATTTCTGCCGTATATAGCGTAAATAGGTTGTCTCTGCCAATTACTCCACCTCCAGATAGTCGATATAGGGCAGCTTACACCACCCCTGCCAGCCGCGTCCGCTGACTTCGGTTTTCACAACACCTTTTCGCGTTCCCATGGCTTCTATTGCGTAAATGATGCCGCAAGTTTAGCCATGAGGGGAACCGACTGACTGACGGTATTAAGAAAGTCCGGTCGTACAGAAATCACATACTTTAGGCTTGATGAAAACAGCTTCGCAAAATAAAAAAGCGGGAGTACAGCTAATCGGACGAACCGAAAAGCTGTACTCCCGTTTTGCGTAACAGAAAGTGTTTGAAATCAAGCCTTTTTCTC
>OGME01001302.1_pt1 | contig 15887 bp, 16 predicted proteins | sample 1572981 | NCBI WGS metagenome assembly OGME01 (sample SAMEA2581902, study PRJEB24529) | metagenome | biome: Human gut stool | place: China | collected 2011
CGAGCGCTGCATCCTGTCCGGCATCGCCAAGTGGTTCAAGCCGGAGGACCTGATCGGCAAGAAGATCGGCATCGTGTGCAACCTGGCACCCCGCCCGATGATGAAGGGCAAATACGTCAGCGAGGGCATGATCTTTGCTGCCGACACCGCCGACGGCGGCTGCTCCATCGCTTTCTACGGTGACGACGTGCCTGTGGGCAGCCGCATCCACTAAGCCATGGAGAAAACGACGCTTTCCCGTGCAGAAAAGCTGGACCGGATCTTCGGCACGCCGGTATATGCCGTGCTGCTGGCCATTTTCTGCAATGTACTGTGGGGTTCGGCGTTCCCGTTCATCAAGATGGGCTACCGCCTGTTTTCCATTGATTCCGGCAACACCGCCTCCATCTTCTGCTTTGCAGGAGTACGGTTCATGCTGGGCAGCTTTTTGGTGCTGCTGGGCAGTGTCCTGCTGCAGAACCGGGTGCCCAAACTCCCCCGCGGCAAGGTGGCGGCCGAGTGCTGCGCCCTGGGCCTGTGGCAGACCACGACCCAGTACGCGTTCTACTACATCGCCGTTGCCATGCTGACGGGTGCCTTCGGCGGCATCCTGAACAGCACCCAGAGCTTTCTGGGCGTCATCTTTGCCCACTTTCTGTATGGCAAAAACGACCGCATGACCCCCGCCAAGCTGCTGGGCTGTGTGCTGGGTTTTGCCGGAGTGCTCATCGGCACCCTGGGCAACCACGGCGGCGGCAGCAGCTGGGGCATCTTCTGCATGCTGCTGGCCACGGTCATCTTTACCCTGTCCGGCCCGTGGAACAAGGCCGTGACCAAAAAGGCCGACAGCTTTGCGGTCTGCTTTATCAACCTGTTTGTGGGCGGCGCAGCCCTGTTTGTGCTGGGCACTGCGCTGGGCGGACATCTGGGCAGTGTGAACCCGCTGGGCATCCTGGTGCTGCTGTATCTGGCCTTCATCTGCGGAGCCGGCTATGTGCTGTGGGCCCTGCTGATGAAAAACAACCCTGTAAGCCGCATTGCCATCTTCGGATTCGTAAATCTGGTGGTGAACGTGCTGCTGAGTGCTGTGCTCAACGGCGAGCCCCTGTTCCGCTGGCAGTATCTGGCAGCTCTGGTGTTCGTGTGTGTGGGCATCTGGCTGGTGAACAAGGCTCCTGCAAAAAAGGAGGCCCTATGACCGGCCCGATTTTTGACACCCATGCTCATTACAGCGCCCGCGCCTTTGACGCCGACCGCTTTGCCCTGCTGGACAGTCTGCCCGCAAAGGGCGTGGTAGGCGTGTGCGAGCAGGCCACCCACTCCGGGGACGCCCCCCGGGTGCTGGAACTGGCCCACCGCTACCCCTGGGTGGTGGCGGCCATTGGCATCCACCCGGAAAGCCTGCTGCCTGCCGCCGACTGCGGCGAAGATGGCCCCGCCCCCACGGTGTCGGTATACGGCGGCGACTGGGCGGCCGAGATGCGCGCCCTTGCCCCCTGCTACGAGGACCCCAAGGTGGTGGCCGTGGGCGAATGCGGGCTGGACTACCACTGGCCCGTGCCCAAGGACGCCCAGCTGGCCCTGTTTGAAGCCGAGATCCGTCTGGCGCTGGAACTGGACAAGCCCATTATCGTGCACGACCGGCAGGCCCACGCGGATGTCTATGCCCTGCTGAAAAAGTACCGGCCCAAGGGCATCGTGCACTGCTATTCCGGCAGTGCGGATGACGCCGTGTGGCTGGCACAGCAGGGTCTGTACATTGGCTTTGGCGGTGCCTGCACCTTCCAGGGAGCCAAGCGAGCGGCAAAAGCCATTGCCGCCCTGCCGCTGGAAGCCATCGTGCTGGAGACGGACTGCCCCTATATGGCCCCGGAGCCGGTGCGCGGCACCCGCTGCGACAGCAGCCTCATCCGCTATGTGGGTGAGTACATCGCCCAGCTGAAGGGCATTTCTGCGGAAGAGGTGTTCCGCACCACGGCCGAGAACGCCCGCCAGGTGTACAGTCTGTAATATTTTCCCGCAAGATACAGGGTCTGTGCCCTGTTTCTGGATAAATTAAGCTTTAGAATCCATACTGTTATAAGGAGATTTCTATCATGAAAGCACGCATTCCCAAACACCGCGAGTTCATCATCAACTTCCCCGACAGCATCGACAACGCCAAGGCCAACGAGGGCTGGGCAAAGCTGCAGCAGATCGTGGAGGACTACAAGAAGGCCCACAACGGCGCTTCTGTTTACGCTCCCACCTTCATCGAGGACTGCGAGCCCGAGGTCAAGAAGCTGCAGGAAGAGTACGGCTTCGAGTACACCGTCGAGTACGTTCAGTAATTTTTGACTAAAAAGCTCCCCTCTGTGCACTGCACGGAGGGGAGCTTTTTTGCGTTGTTTTGGAAAGACCGTCTTTTACTGTTCCACCTTGCTGAGCAGGATGCGGTCGTTGTCCAGCGTCTTGCCGGCGTTCTCGCGGAACTTTTCCAGCAGGTCGTCCACGGTCATCCGGCTGCGCTCTTCGCCCTGCACGTCGAACACAACGCGGCCCGCGTCCATCATCAGGGTGCGGTTGCCCAGTTCCAGCGCCTGATGCATGTTGTGAGTGACCATCAGGCAGGTGATCTTCTTTTCGGCCACGATGTTCCGGGTCAGCTCCAGCACCTTTTCCGCCGTGGCGGGGTCCAGAGCGGCGGTGTGCTCGTCCAGCAGCAGCAATTTGGGGGTGACCAGCGTAGCCATGAGCAACGTCAGCGCCTGCCGCTGGCCGCCGGACAGCAGGCCCACCGGCTGTTTCATGCGGTCCTCCAGGCCCATGTCCAGCAGAGAGAGCTTCTCGCGGAACAGTTCTTTATCCTTGCGGGAGATGCGGGAGAAAATGGCGTGAGGTGCGGTCCCGGCACGCAGGTAGGCCAGCGCAAGGTTTTCCTCAATGGTCATATTGGGGGCTGTGCCTTTGAGGGGATCCTGGAACAGGTGGCCGATGACCTTGCTGCGCTGGTGCTCCGGCTCAAAGGTGATGTCCTGCCCGCCCAGCACGATGCTGCCCTCGTCGGCGATGAACCCGCCGGTGATGGCATTGAACAGGGTGGACTTGCCCGCGCCGTTGGAACCCACGATGGTGGCAAAGTCCCCGGCTTCCATGTGCAGGCTCACTCCGTTCAGAGCCACCTTTTCGTTCACAGTACCGGGGTTGAAGGTCTTATGCAGGTCGTTCAGCTGCAGCATTTCCATCTTACTTTCCCTCCTTCACGGCCGCGGCGCGGCGGGCACGGGCGGCATGTTTGCGCTTTTCAAAGGCAAAATGCTCCCGGATGGCCGGCATCGAAATGGCCACGGCCACAATGATGGCCGACACCAGCTTCATGGCAGCGGCCGGCACATTGAAGCGCAGGGCCACAGCCACGATAAAGCGGTACAGGCAGCTGCCGAACACCACGCCGATGATCCGGCGCAGCATGGTGCGCTTACCAAGCAGAGTCTCGCCGATGATGAGGGAAGCCAGTGCGATGGTCACCATGCCGGTGCCCACATTGATATCGCAGCTCTTCTGATACTGTGCCAGCAGGCCGCCGGAGAGGGCGCACAATGCGCCGGAAATGCACAGGCCCACCGTAATGGTGAAAGCCGGGTTAATACTGGAAGCACGCACCATGGCAGCGTTGTCACCGGTGGCGCGGATGGACAGGCCCAGCCGGGTGCCGAGGAAGCCCAGCATCGCCGCACTGGCAAGCAGGATCATGGCCAGCGCGATGGCCAGCTTATACCAGCCGCCAAGGAAGCTCAGTGAGCCCTTTGCCAGCGAGAAAACAGTGTCGGTCTTGACCAGCGACATGGTGGAGGAAAAGCCCATCACGGCCAGATTGATGGTGTAAAGGCCGGTGTTGACGATGATGCCTGCCATGATGCTCTCCACGCCAAGGCGGGTCTGCAGAAAAGCCGTAACAAAGCCGGAGCACACACCTGCCGCCATGGCTGCGAACAGGGCCAGAATGGGGTGGCCGGTCAGTGCTACCTGACAGGCCACGGCGCAGCCCAGCGTGAAGCAGCCGTCAGTGGAAAGATCTGCGATGTTCAGGATGGAATAGCTCAGGAACAGTGCCAGCGCCACCAGGGCATAGATACAGCCCAGTTCCAGCGCCGTCTGTAGGACGTTGAGCGAAAAGATACTCGCCAGCATGTGTGTGCTCCTTTGAAATGTAATGATAAAGCAAACCCTCTCAGGCCGCTTCGCGTCCAGCTCTCCCGATGGGCGAGCTTTTTTGTGCTGATCTTCAACCTTTCCCTGCCAAAAGCTCCCCCTTTCGGGAGAGCTGGCAAAACCGTCAGGTTTTGACGGAGAGGGTTTCCTCCGATTGAGGTTCAGGAGAAGTTCTCCGCCGTGGTCACTTCCACGATTTCGGTGCAGTAGGGTTTGAAGGCTTCCTTCAGGACGTCCAGCTTGTCACCCTCAAAGCCCAGGGCGGCGGCGGTCTCGGTGTTGATGGTCACAATGCCGTTGTCAAAGGTCTGGTAGGGCATCTCGGTGGCACTCTTGCCATCGCACAGGATCTCGGCCACCATGTCGGCGGTGGCCTCGCCCAGCTGGACGTAATCCACGCCGTAACCCACAAAGGCACCGTTCAGGGCAAAGCTGTCGGCGCCGGTGAAGTGCATCACGCCGGCCTCGGTGAAGGTCTCGTAGATGGACAGCTCCGCGGTCATGATGGTGTTGTCGGTGGGGGTGAACACGGCCTTGACCCCGGCAGCCACCAGGGCTTCGGCGGCCATCTGCACCTCGGCGGTGGTGGTGCCGTTCTTTTCAATGTACTGGATGCCCTTTTCGTCGCAGAAAGCCTTGGCATCGGCAATGGCCTGCGTGGAGGAATCCTCGCTCAGGTCATACAGCAGGCCGATGGTGTCGATCTCCGGGTCTGCGGCAAGGATCAGGTTCATGATGGCGGCGGTGTTCAGGGCGTCGGAGGTGCCGGTCATGTTCTCGCCGCCGTCAAAGCCTGCAGCAGCGGGGTCGGTGACGGCGGAGTACACCACCGGGATCTCGGTATCTTCCACAGCGGCCAGCATGGTGGCGGCGGTGGGGGTGGCCACAGCCACGATCACGTCCACGCCATCGGCCACCAGGTCGGCGCCGATCTGGTTCAGGTTGCTCTGGTCGGCCTGCGCGTTGGCGTAGTAATCAGCGTAGTCAAAGGTGACGCCCTTTTCCTTGCCCAGCTCGTCCAGACGGCTCTCCACGGATGCCACGATCTGGTTGAGGGAAGCATGATCCACATAGTTGACGATGCCCACCTTGAAGGTCTCACCGGCCACGGCGCTGGAAGCGGCCTCGGAGGAAGCGGCTGCACCGGATGCGGTGCTGGCGGTGGAAGACGCTGCGCCGCCGCAGCCGGTCAGAGCCAGCGCGGAAACGGTGGAAGCTGCCATGGCGGCCTTCAGGAATCTGCGGCGGGAGATCATGTTCATGGTTTTCATAGTGGTTAACTCCTTTCCCGGAGCAGGCGGCATAAAAAAGACCCGCTCCCTTTGCGGGACGGGTCTTTCCAACGAAAAACGACCCTGTCCCTGTGTGTTATCCACAAGGACAGGATCGGTAAAATACGATTCTGCGGTGCCACCTTGCTTGCCCTGCTGTGAACGCAGAGCCTCTCACGGAGAGCCAACACTCCCCTGCCCTGTAACGGAGGCTTCCGTCCCAAGCTACTGGGGAACTTTCCCGTTTGCCCGGCCCTCGGCGGCCCACGAAACTCTGCCCCGCTCTCGCCCGTTTGCACTGTCCGGGCTCACTGCAGATGCGCTGTGCAGGTCCTCTTCCGCCTCATCGGTTTGATTGCATTATACACTTTATCTGCGTAAAGTCAAGAGGCAATGCAAAAATTTTTTTGCAGGTTTCCGGCAAAGTCACACTTTGCTCTTTTTACGCTTGCGCCACACAAAGTATGCCGTGTACACCAGCCATACCGGCAGGGCGGCCAGCGTTCCCGTGCGGCTCAGGGCAAGGCCGTCGGCCTGATACACAAAGTCGATGCTGCTGGTGCCCGCCGGGCACAGCACCGCCATCATACCGTCATCCACCCGCACAATGTCGGTCTGCTCCCCATTGACATAGGCCGTAAAGCCGTCATCGTAGGGCACCGAGAAGAACACGAGGTTTGCATTCTCCAGCGTGATCTCCGCGTGGAAGCCGGCATTGTTCATCTGGAACATGCTGCACGCCTGGGCGCGGCGGTCGGCACAGTCCTGCACATAGGCGTCGTAGGTCAGCTCGCTCTGCTTTTCCTCCGGCAGTTCGGTGAGGTACTGCCCGTAGGCGGCAGCGTCCTCATCACTGAGCACCATTGCCCGCATCAGCAGGTTGGCGCGGGAGTTCTTGTTCACCTGCCCGTAGGTCTCCTCGGTCACATAGTAATCGTAGGTAAAGCCCATGGGAACGTAATTTTTATTCTTGTACAGCACAAAACCGTCCAGCTCGTCATAATAGGCCCAGCCGTCGTCGGCCTGGCTCTCAAAGTCCGCCTGCTGTTCCGGCGTGGTGATGAGATATTCCACACTCAGCAGGCCCCGCAGGGCATAATTGGAGAGTTCCGGTTCACTGCGCACATCCCGCTTGACGCCCAGGGCCGGGTAAAAGCTGAGGATGCTGGGGGCCGCCGTGCTGCCGAAATATTGCAGGCAGCTCTTGTCCAGCCACATGCCGATGTTGTCGTGGATCTTGTAGGTGTCCACGCGGTAATCGCCTTCCGGCAGATCCTCCTTCAGCAGCAGGGCGTTGTTGTCCTGCTCCACAAGATCGCTGTCGGTGTACCATTGGCCGAACTTGCCGATGCCGATGTGCACCATACTGAACACGCAGGCAAAGGCCACCACCGCCGCCGTCATGCGCTGGGCAAAGCGGCTGTCTGCCCGCCATTTCTGGCAGATCAGACGGTAGAGCAGCAATCCGCCCAGGCCAAAGCCCAGCACCACGAAATACTGGCCGGGGTTCTTGAGTACACCCAGAGACCAGGTGCCGGTGTCGTTGTCCAGCACGGGCACCAGTGCAAAGGCCAGCGTAGCCAGCATGATCCAGCCAAGGCCCCGGGCCGGGGTGTCCAGATCGGTGTTGTGATCTTCCAGCGCATTCACGGTCATCGCCGCGAGGATGAGCACCGGCATATAGTACCAGCGGGCATAGTAGCTGGAGTTGAGAGCGTAGAATGCGCTGTTCAGGATGGGCACCAGCGCGCACACGGCGCACACCGCCACAATGCGCTTTTTGCTGTCGCCATGGCGGGCACGCCAGTAGGCCAGCGCACCTGCCAGACTGCACAGGGGCAGATAGGCCGACATGCTGGTCCACTTGATGACGCCTTCCGACCAGATGGAGGTCAGGTAGGGAGAATCCGGCGGCATCACCCAGCTGAGCAGGATGGCCAGATACTGCTGCACCTTGCCGTAGGTCAGAAAGCCCCATCCGGACGCAAGGTCGATGGTGCGCGGGTTCTGCAGCAGGCTCAGCACCGCCGGGATCAGCAGCAGGCAGCCCATGGCCACACCCAGCAGGCTTTCAAACGCCAGCTGCACAAACCGCTTCACGGTCAGGCGGTAGTCGCCGGTGGTGAGCTTGCACACAAAGTAGATGGCCAGGAACACCACCTGCCCGGCAAAAAAGAAGTAGTTGTTGAGCAGGTTCACCGCCGCCCAGAAGGCAAACAGCCCGTGACGCTTGTTGTACATGGCCTCGTCCAGCGCCCACAGCAGGTACGGGAACAGCGCCACCACATCCACAAAGTGGTTGAAGAACACGTTGTACACCGCAAAGCCGGACAGTGCATACAGGCAGGCACCCAGCACGGCGTAATCCCAGTTCTTGACGTAGCGCTTCAGGTACAGGTACGCACCGCCGCCCGCCACGCCGAACTTGAGCACCAGCAGCGGCACCATCAGGTAGGGCAGCCACCGCTGCGGGAACAGCAGCGAGAACCAGAAGAAGGGCGAGCCGTACAGGTAGAAGGAGTAGGCATTCATGGCACCGCTGCCCAGGTCCGTTGCCCAGGAGAAGGTGTTGCGGGGTGCCCCGGCAAAGGTGCTGTCCGGGTAGCCTGCCCCCTTCAAAAAGCCGTTCATGTACCGGTAAAAGCTGATCTGCTGGCTGTTGAAGTCGCCTGCATAGTGGAAAAATCCGCCGTCCATGATGTAGAACGGCAGGAAAAAAACGGCTGCGGTGAGCGCACACAGCACCACCGCCCGCCAGAACCGATCCTTTTGCTGCCCGGGCAGCCGCAGCTGCCGGGACATTCCGAATTGTTCCATGGGACCCTCTTTCTCCGCCGCCGGGGCGGAAGCTGCTTTTTTATCAGTATACCACGCAGGTCGGCCCGAAAAAAGGACGTCTCTTCACCGCTGCCCCTTGACAAGCGCCTGCCGGGCAGGTATGGTGGAGAAAACACATCCAAGGAGGGTTCCCCGCCATGCTGTATCCGTTCAATGCCCTGCTGGCACGTATGAAGTATATCACCCGCTGGAGCCTGATGCACTCCACCCGGGCCGAGTCGCTCAGTGAGCACACCTGCGACACTGCCCTGCTGGCCCATACCCTGTGCCTGATCGCGCGGCGGTACACCGGCACCCCCTGCCGCCCCAAAACGGTGGCGGTAGCGGCGCTGTACCACGATGCCCCGGAGATCATCACCGGGGACCTGCCCACGCCGGTCAAGTATCACAGCGCCACCCTGCGCGACGCCTACAAGGCCATGGAGCGGGAGAGCGTGGCCAGCATGACGGCCATGCTGCCGGACGAGCTGGCCGAAGAGGTCGCGCCCTTCCTCACCGGAGAGCTGCTCACGGCAGAGGAAACCAAGCTGCTCAAGGCCGCCGACCGGCTGAGTGCCCTGGTCAAGTGCCTGGAAGAGCAGCGCAGCGGCAACCACGAGTTTGACGCGGCACTGGCCCAGCAGAAAGCCGTGCTGGAAGCCATGCACTGCCCGGAGGCCGACTGGTTCATGGCCCACTGCCTGCCCTGCTACACCCAGAATCTGGATGAGCTGACCCGGCAGGACGGATAATATTTTTTACGGGAACGGCACTTCCCGCACGTCGTCGGGGTCCAGGCCAGCCTTGCGCTGCTCTTCAAAGACAGCGTCGATCAGCTCGTCCAGATCTTCCAGATGGGTCAGGGTGCAGCAGTAGCGCCGCAGGGCGGCAGCGCCCTTCAGCCCCTTCATATAATGCATGGTCTGGGCACGGGCCTGCGGCATCGCCACAAATTCCCCCTTCTGCTCCACCATCTCTTCCACCTGACGGCGCAGGGCATTCATGCGGGCCTGCAGGTTGGGGGCCTTGGGTTCCGGGGTGCCCTCGATGGCGGCATTCACCCGCTCAAACAGCCACGGGTCGCCCAGCGCAGCACGGGCGATCATCACGCCGTCGCAGCCGGTCTGCTGCATCATGGCCACGGCATCTTCGGCCGAATGGATGTCGCCGTTGCCCAGCACCGGCACATGGACTGCCTGCTTTACCCGGGCAATGATCTCCGGGTCGATGCCCGGGGTGTACATCTGCTCACGAGTGCGGGCGTGTACCGCAATGAGGGCCGCGCCCGCCTGCTCGCAGGCCTTTGCGCACTCCACGGCGGTCACATGGTCGGCGTCCCAGCCCTTGCGCATCTTGACCGTGACCGGGCGGCTGGTGTGGGCCACCACCTGCTCCACGATGCGGCCGCAGCGGTCCGGGTCCAGCATCAGCTTGCTGCCCGCGCCGCCGGACACGATCTTGGGGGCCGGGCAGCCCATGTTGATGTCCACAAAGTCGAACTCATACTGTTCCATAGCGGCGGTGGCTTCGCCCATGATCTGGGGCACCTCGCCAAAGATCTGCACGCCATAGGGTGCCCCGTTGGGCGCGGCCTTCAGCAGGCTGACCGTCTTGTGGTCGCCGTACACCAGTGCCCGGCTGGACACCATTTCGCTGACCGTAAAGCCTGCACCGTGCTGCGCCATCAGGCGGCGGCAGGGCGCGTCAGTAAAGCCCGCCATTGGTCCGAATACTGCCCGGTGGGGCAGAACGATGTTTCCGATTTTCAAAGGTTCCATTGGTGTTCCTCGATTGTTCTGAATGACCAGAGAGAAAACGATTTTGAATTGCCTCCGCTGCGCTCTGGCAATCACAGCGGAATTTTGTTTTTATAAGAGCAATTCCGGGCAGCCTGCGGGCTGCCCGGAATTGCATTTTCACAAAAAAGGCTGCAACCGTAAAATGCAGGTTTCACGCAAAGCCGTTTCTGTCTGCTTATGCTCCGGCCATCTGTCCGGTGTTTTACATCTTCTCGGGCACAGTGATTTTGAACATGGTCAGCACGTTGAAGATGACGTTCTTCACGCCGATGCACAGAGCCAGACGGGCCTGCTGCACAGCAGGGTCTGCACCCTGGATGCGGCAGCTGCCGTAGAAGCGGTGGAAGGCACTGGCCAGATCAATGACAAAGCGGTTGATGCGGCTGGGGTCGTACTTCTCGGCCGCCATGACGATCTCCTGCGGGAAGGCAGCCAGCATCCGGATCAGATCCATCTCGGAAGGCTCGGTGAGCAGTGTGGCATCCACCTTCTCGGCACCGGCAAACTGCACGCCCTCGCTCTCCATCTTTTTCAGGATGGAGCAGATGCGGGCATGGGCATACTGCACATAGTACACGGGGTTATCGTTGTCGGTCTTGACAGCCTGATCGAGGTCAAAATCGATGCCGCTGCCTGCGTCGTGCATATTGAACAGGAAGCGTGCGCTGTCGATGGGCACTTCCTCCAGCAGGTCGGTCAGGGTGATGGCGTTGCCGGTGCGCTTGGACATACGGACAGGCTGACCGTCCCGCATCAGGTTGACCATCTGCATCAGCACAACGTCCAGATCTTCGCCGTTCAGGCCGATGGCATCCATGGCACCCTTCATGCGGGCCACATGGCCGTGATGGTCTGCACCCCAGACATCGATGGCCTTGGCAAAGCCGCGGGTGGCCAGCTTATTGTAGTGGTAGGCGATATCGGCGGCAAAGTAGGTGGGGATGCCGTTGGCACGGACGAGCACTTCGTCCTTGGCTTCCTCCTCGGTTCCGTCCTCGGTCTTTTTCTTGTTCACCGTGCCGTACTTGGCAGCGTACTGGGCGCTGCGGTACATGATGGCACCGTCCTCTGCCTTATAGCATGCGCCCAGCTCCAGCAGCTTATCCACCACGGCCTTCACCGCGCCGGACTCGTGCAGGGTGCTCTCATGGAACCACACATCGTAGTCGATGCGGTACTTGCCCAGATCGCGCTTGAGGGCAGCAATGTTCTTGGGCAGAGCGTAGGCCACCAGTGCGTCCTTCAGGGCGGCAAAGGCCTCGCTCTCGAACAAAGTCTCCCCGTCCATTCCCTTGCAAGCGGCAACGTACTTGTCGCCGTTCAGCTCGGCAAACTCACCGGCCAGCACCTTGATGTCGCCGCCCTGATAGCACTCGGCGGGCAGCGGATAGGCTTCCTCGCCGCAATACTTCTGCAGGTAGCGCACAGCCAGACTCTTGCCGAACTTCTGGATCTGGTTGCCGGCATCGTTGATGTAAAACTCGCGGGTCACATCGTAGCCGGACCAGTCCAGCACAGCGGCCAGGCAGTCGCCCAGAGCGCCGCCGCGGGCATTGCCCATGTGCATGGGGCCGGTGGGGTTGGCAGAAACGAACTCCACATTATACTTGGCACCCTTGCCGTGGTCGGTGCGGCCATACTCCTTGTTGGCGCAGGCCCCCAGTACCACACCGGCCCAGTAAGCCGGGGACAGGAACAGGTTGATGAAACCGGGGCCGGCGATCTCGACCTTGGCAAACACGCTGTCGGTCAGGTCGGGCAGGTGAGCCAGCAGGGCCTCTGCGATCATTCTGGGGGCCTTGCGCCAGGTACGGGCACCGGCCATGGCCAGGTTGGAGGCGATGTCGCCGTTCTTCACGTCGGCGGGGATCTCCACGATAAAGGCGGGCAGCTCGGCTTCCGGCAGGGTGCCGTCGGCCATGGCGGCTTTTGCCGCAGCGGTCAGCAGCGCACGGGCCTCGTCCAGTGCAGCCTGCCGGGGATTGTAATTCTGGTAGGTCTTTTCAAATTCAGTCATTGGTCGGATTCCTTTCACAGTATTGGCAGATTCAGTTCACATGGGTCACGGTCACTTCCAGGCGGTTGCGGCTCACAAGGTCGGCGCTGTTGGCATCCAGCAGATAGGCGAACCGCACGGTGCCGCCCTTCTCGGTCAGTTCGTTCACGATCTCGTCGGCGGTCACGCCCAGGGTCATAGAGCCGAAGCCCGTCTCGTAATGGCACAGGTTGCGCTTGCCTTTTTCGATCTGCAGCTGGGTGCCCACCCCGCCGTTTTTGCCGAACCGCAGCATGACCACCCGGCTGCCGTCCACCGCGATCTTCAGCGTGGTGGTGCAGCCCTCGTAGCCGGTGGTCTCGGTCTCTTTATAGGTAATATAGTAGCTGCCGCCCTTCTGCACGAACTGGCCGCGGGTCATCAGCTCCACAAACTCTTCTTTTTCCTCATCCTCCATCGGCTCGTCGATGTGCTGTTCAATGCGGCTCTTGATGCGGATGATGTAATCTTCCTTCAGCGGTTTACTCACGTTGCTATCCCTTGTCAATATTTGTCAATGGCGATCTGCTCCACCGGGCCGCCTTTGTACTCGCCCAGGAACAGATCTGCCGTCTGCACAAAGCTGTCCGGCACATCGCTGACGTAAAAATGTGCCTGGCCTTCGTTTTCCTGCGCCGCGCGCAGGCCCCGCTCCGACAGCATCCGCTCCAGATGGTGGGCTGCCGTCTTGGCCGGGTCCACCAGTGTGACCGACTGTCCCATGAACTCCCCGATCATGGTCTTGAGCAGCGGGTAGTGGGTACAGCCCAGGATCAGGGTGTCCACCCCGGCGTCCCGCACCTCGGTGAGGTACTGGGCGATCACCAGGCGGGTGACCTGCTGCTTTTCCTCTTCGCTGTGATCCACATACCCGGCTTCCACCAGCGGCACGAACAGCGGGCAGGGGCGGGCGGTGATCTCCACGCCCGGCACCAGTTTGCGCAGCAGCGTCTCATAGCTGCGGGAGCGGATGGTGGCCGCAGTGCCGATGACACCGATGCGGCGGTTGCGGGTGGCAAAGGCAGCCTCCCGGGCGGCGGCATCCACCACGCCCAGATAGGGCACCGGCAGCCGGGCCGCCTCGGCAGCCGGGTAGGTGCTGGACACCGTACCGCAGGCCGCCATGATGCATTTTACGTTCTGGGACAGCAAAAAAGCGATGTCCTGCCGTGCATACTGCAGGATGGTCTCCGGGCTGCGGCTGCCATAGGGCACACGGCCGGTGTCGCCAAAGTAGACGATCTCCTCATGGGGCAGGCGCTTGCGCAGCTCCCGCACGCCGGTCAGGCCGCCAAGGCCGCTGTCAAATACGCCGATGGGGCGGTTATCCATGCTGTTTTTCCGTCCTTTCCAGGGCAAGTTCGATCAGCCGGTCGATCAGGGCCGGCACCGGCAGGCCCTCGTGCTCCATGAGCTTGGGGTACATACTGATGGACGTAAAGCCGGGGAAGGTGTTGATCTCGTTGATCATCACCCGACCGGTGCCCTTTTCCACAAAGAAGTCGCAGCGGGCCAGACCCTCGCAGCCCAGGGCCGTGTAGGCCATGGCGGCGTAGGTCTTGACCTCGTCCAGCTTTTCTTCGGGCAGGTGGGCCGGGATCACGGTCTGGCTCACGCCGTTCTTGTATTTGTCATCGTAGGTGTAGAACTCAGCACCGGCCAGGATCTCGCCCGGACGGGTGGCCACGGCGGGGTCGGAGCCGATGACGGCACATTCCACTTCCTGGCCGTCCACAAAGGCTTCAAACACCACCTTGCGGTCGTTTTCCAGAGCCAGTGCGATGGCCTTTTTCAGCTCCTCACGGTTGGACACCTTAGAAATACCCACGCTGGAACCGGCGTTGGCGGGCTTGACGAACACGGGCCAGCCCAGCTTTGCCTCCACACCAGCGCACACACCCTCCAGGTCACTCTCGATCTGCCAGCGGTTGGCGGCCAGCCACTTGGTGTGCGGGATGTCGTTGGCTTCAAACAGGGCGTTGGCCACCCCCTTGTCCATGCAGGCCGCACTTGCCAGCACGCCGCAGCCCACATAGGGGATGCCGGCCAGCTCCAGCAGCCCCTGCACCGTGCCGTCCTCGCCCCACAGGCCGTGCAGCACCGGGATCACCACATCCACATGCAGCTTTTCCACATGACCTTCCGGGGTGAACAGCACCATGCCGTGGTCGGCGCGGTCCGGGCTGAGGATGCAGGGCATGTTGCCGGCCAGCTCTTCCCAGCTGCCGTCTGCCATCTGTGCGGCAGTTGCCTCGGTATAGAGCCAGCGGCCCTCCTTTGTGATGCCCACTGCGAGCACCTCATACTTGGTACGGTCAATATTGTTGACAAAGTTTCCGACCGAAACGCGGCTGACCTCATGCTCACTGGACATACCACCGAACAGCAGGACAACGCACAGCTTGTTTTCAGACTGCATGATCACTCTCTCCTATTTATAAAGCCCGCAGCGGGGCGGAATCAAACCGGTAAAAACGCCGTTTCGCTTTATTATACAATATCTATGCGCACGATGCAAGCGAAATGCAAAAATGCCGTCCCGGCCGCCCGGCCGGAAAGTCTACAAAAAATTTTCCGGAAATCGCAATTTTCCGCTTGACGGATGGAAAAAGGCGTGATACAATGATATCACCTCTTTTGCGGGGTTATTAAGTGCGCCTGTTTTACAGGTGCTCCCGCAACCCGAGGGAGGTTCAAAACAACCGTTATAATGGAGGTGTCAACAAATGACCGTTAAAATCACTCTGGCCTGCACCGAGTGCAAGCAGCGCAACTACAACACCACGAAGAACAAGAAGAACAACCCCGATCGTCTCGAGATGAAGAAGTACTGCCGTTTCTGCAAGAAGCACACCGTTCATCGCGAAACCAAGTAAAAGAAAGGCGGAGCATAATGGCAGACAAAACCGAGAAAAAGCCGGGCTTTGTGGCCAAAGCTAAAGCCGCTGTCAAAGGCTTCTGCGCACGGGTCGCAAAGTTCTTCCGCGATACCAAGAGCGAGCTGAAGAAGGTGGTCTGGCCGTCCAAGCAGGACGTCAAGACCAACACCATCGTCGTGCTTGTGACCGTCGCGATCGCAGCGGTTGTGATGATCCTGCTGGATGCCATCTTTGGTGGTATTCTGGGCCTGATCATCGGCGCCTGAGAATCATCTTGAAACGGAGGGTCAACCAAAATGGAAGAATCAACCAAGCTGGTAGATGAGTCCACTGAGGCTCTTTGGTATGTTGTGCATACCTATTCCGGTTACGAGAACAAGGTCGCCAACGACCTGCAGACCATGGTGGAGAACCGTCACCTGCAGGAGCTGATCTGCGACATCAAGGTTCCCGTCGAGATGGTTCCTGAGATCGACAAGAACGGTAAGCAGAAGATGGTGGAGCACAAGCTGTTCCCCGGCTACGTTCTGGTCAAAATGGTGATGAACGACGATACCTGGTATGTCGTGCGCAATACGCGCGGCTGCACCGGCTTCGTCGGCCCCGCCTCCAAGCCCGTTCCGCTGACCGCTGAGGAAGTGGAGAAGATGGGCGTGGAGAAGGCTGCACCGCTGAGCGTCGATTTTGCTGTCGGCGATACCGTGCAGATCACCGCCGGTCCTCTGGAAGGCTTTATGGGCCTTGTGGAAGAGATCGACACCGAGAGCTTCAAGGTAAAGCTCAAGGTCAATATGTTCGGCCGCGAGACCCCCGCAGAGGTGGAGATCGGTCAGGTCGAGCTGCCGTAACCAACCGGCAAGTTCCGTTTACCAAGGTAAGACCGCAGTGCGGTTCTTATAGAGCGTGTGCAGCGTGC
>OGME01001303.1_pt1 | contig 15876 bp, 16 predicted proteins | sample 1572981 | NCBI WGS metagenome assembly OGME01 (sample SAMEA2581902, study PRJEB24529) | metagenome | biome: Human gut stool | place: China | collected 2011
AGCTGAGCCTGGACGGCGGCGAGCTGCAGGTGGACGGCCGGGTGGAGGCCCTGACCTATGAGGAGCAGCAGGCTCCCCGGGGCTCCTGGCTGACCCGGCTGCTGGGCTGAGGGGACGGATGGAGAACTATGTGGCCGGTCAGCTGGCCGCCCTGGGAGCCGCCGTGGCCCTGGGAGCCGCCGGGGGCCTGGTATACGACCTGCTGCGGGTGCTGCGGCGCAGGCGGCCGGGGCTGACCCATGCCGCCGACGCGGTGTTCGGCGGCATGTGCCTGCTGGGGGCCCTGTGGGCCCTGACCCGGGTAGGCGACGGCGAGCCCCAGCTGTATCTGCTGCTGGGAGCCGGGGCGGGGATGCTGCTGTATCTGCTGGCGGCTGCGCCGCTGCTGCGGCCCCTGTGGGAATTCTGGGCCGATGTGGCCGGAGAGCTGGCGCGGCTTTTGCGGCTGCCCCTGGATTTTTGCCGCCATCAGGCAAAAAAATTGCTGCCGGAAGCAAAAAAGGGCTTCCATTCTGCGGCAAAGTACGCTATACTAAATACATATAGGTGGAAGTGTTTTCTACGACCAAAAGATGACGCACGGAAGGGAGTCCGCAGACATGGCAAGAAGCAAGAAAAAACCCGTCAGCCGCAGCCGCGTGGCGGCTCTGCTGGTGATCGTGGTGCTGGTGGCCGCCGCAGGGGCAGGCATCGTCCGGATATACGGCAGCCGTCTGCCGGAGCTTCGCAGCAAGAGCCAGGCGCTGGAGGCCCAGATCCAGCAGACCGAAAAGCAGAATGACGCCCTGCGGTCCGACCTGGAGCACCAGGGAGATCAGGACTTCATCCAGGGTCTGGCCCGGGATGATCTGGGCCTGGCCTCCGATGGCGAGCGCATTTTTTACGACGTGAACAACTGACACGCCACACTTTCGAAGGGAGCAGATAGATTCGTTTATGGAATTAACGGTTGGGACCATTATCACCGGGAAGGTGACCAGCATCACCAAATTCGGCGCATTTGTGGCGCTGCCCGATGGAAAATCCGGGCTGGTTCACATCTCTGAGGTGGCCGGCACCTTCGTCAGCGATGTCCACGATTTCCTCACCCAGGGGCAGGAGGTACCCGTGAAGGTGCTGTCCATCTCGCCGGAGGGGAAGATCAGCCTGTCCGTGAAGCAGGCGCAGCCGCCCAAGCCCCGGCCTCCCCATGGCGACCGTCCGGCACGGCCCCGTGGCCCCCGTCCCGCTCCCGCCCGTTCCGCTCCCGCCCAGCCCGCCGCCCCGGCGGAGCTGTCCTTTGAGGACAAGCTCAAGCAGTTCATGTCCGTGTCCGACAGCAAGCAGTCGGAGCTGAACCGCTACATGGCCTCCAAGCGGGGCGGCCGCCGCCGCAAATAATCCTGTCGAAAACCTGCCGCGGGCCACAGCCTGCGGCAGGTTTTTTGATTGTCCCAAAAGGGCTTTGCCCTTTGGGGACATGAATCGGATAGATCGTCTGTAATTGACGGCGGGGCACGCGGGCCCCGCCCTACGGAGTGTGTGCCGATAGAATATCCTGTAGGGCAGGGCCCATGTGCCCTGCCGCCCGAAAGCGCCACATTGGTGGGCCCACGCCCCTACAGGCCCTCTCAGTCACCTTCGGTGACAGCTCTCCCAAAGGGAGAGCCAAGTCCGTAGGGTCCGCCGCCGGTGGTTATCCACCGCCCCCGCTGCCGAATTCGATTGCATTCCGTATATTTCGACCGTAAAATTGCAATACGTATTCAAAATCCCCCATTATCCGCCCCCCGGCTTGCATCCCCGGGGGCGGTATGGTATGATAAAAGGTAAGAAAGAAAGGGGGCAAACCATGCAGCGATGGAGTCCGGAGGTCATCCGCTATCTGCACACGGCGGCGGACCGCAGCCGCTACTATACGGACCTGGCCCGGGAGCTGGGGGCGTTCCTGCACCCGGAGGACCGGGTGTGCGACGCCGGGTGCGGCCTGGGTCTGCTGAGCCGGGCCCTTCTGCCCTACTGCGGACACGTCACCGCCATAGACCGCTCCCCGGCGGCCATCGCCGACCTGACCGCCCGGGGCCATGACCCCCGGCTGACGGCCCTGACCGGGGACATCCGGGACCTGCCGCCCCAAAGGCCCTATGACGCCATGGTGTTCTGCCTGTTCGGCGGCACCGATGAGATTCTGGACATCGCCGCCCGGCAGTGCGGCGGCACAGCCCTGGTGGTGCGGCGAGACTTCCGGCAGCACCAGTTCAGCTCCGGCGTACGCATGGCGGGCCACACCGCCGCCGACATGGAGCAGGAGCTGCGCCGCCGGGGACTGACCTGCACCCTCCGGCGGTTCACCCTGGAATTCGGCCAGCCCTTCCGATCCGTGGAGGACGCCCTGACGTTTTTCCGGCTGTACAGCCGGGACGGGACGGCGCCTGCCCGGCAGGAGCTGGAGGCCCGGCTGGAGCCATCCCCCTGGCCGGACTATCCCCTGTATCTGCCCAATCCCAAGCCCCTGTGCCTGCTGGCCATCCCGGCGGCCCAGCTGAAGGAGGGTTCCCATGGATAAAATACTCATCTGCGGCCCCCGGGGGGTGGGGAAAAGCACCCTCATCCGGCGGCTGACAGCCCTGTATCCCGGCCCAGTGTCGGGCTTTGTCACCAAGCGGGAGACCGTGGCGGACGGCGAGGGCCTGTTCCCCATTTACATTCACCCCGCCGCCTGTCCGGAAGCCCGGCGGCAGTACGGCCCGGAGAATCTGATCGGCCGGTGCGACAGCCGCCGCAGTGTCCGCTGTACCCCGGCCTTTGATGACTGGGGACCCCGGCTGCTGGAGGGGCCGGGCCTGCTGCTGATGGACGAGCTGGGCTTTTTAGAGCGGGACGCCCATCGGTTTCAGGAGGCGGTGCTGGCGGCTTTGCAGGGTGACCAGCCGGTGCTGGCGGCGGTGAAAAACCGGAACGACCCGTTTTTGCAGGCGGTGCGGGGCGTCCCCGGCGTCCGGGTGCTGTATATCACCCGGGAGAACCGGGAGGGGCTGTTCCGCCTGCTGAAGCGGGACCTTGCACAGGCCGAATAATCACAAAAAACAGCGGTGGGCTTTGCCTGCCGCTGTTTTTCATATTGGTTCACAAAGTCAACCACCGGCTCTGCCGGGGGTTGACTTTGTGAACCAATATAAGGCCCCCGCGCAGCGTGCTGCGCGGGGGGCCTTGCTGTTACTCTGTCAGTCAATGGTGCGGGTGAAGCTCATGCCGCTTTTCTGCATATGCACGTCCAGCCGGACCCGGTCGCCCCGGATATAGCTGCGGGTATACTCATAAATGCGGCCGTCCTCGGTGCGGGTGCGGCGCTGGTGATAAAAGGCGCAGCTGCCCGGCTCCACCCCCAGCAGGCTGGCCCGGGGGGCGTCCAGGATCACGGATTCATAGCTGTCCTCGGCGGAAAAGGGTGTGATCCCCACATGATACAGCAGGCTGTAAAAGCTGTGAGTCTGGACCATTTCCCGGGTGAGGTTGGGATAGATGTACTGGGGATAGTAGGAGGTTTCCAGGATCAGCGGCTCCCCGTCCACGTTGCGGACACGGGTGAAGCAATACACCGGGGTTCCCTCCTGCAGGTCCATCCGCTGGCAGATGGCCCGGGTGGGGATCACCACGCCGAAATCCACCAGGGTGGATGACGGCGTCTTGCCCAGGGACGACACCTCCGTGGTGAAGGAATAGCGCACGCCCCGGCGGTTGTTGTTGGGGTCGGCCACAAAGGTGCCCTTGCCCCGCTTGCGGACCACCAGTCCCTCGTCCTCCAGCTCGCCGATGGCCTGGCGGGCGGTGTTTCGGCTGATATCCAGCGCCCGGCACAGCTCCGCCTCCGACGGCAACAGGTCCCCGATTTTCAGCGCGCCGGAGGAGATCTCCCGCTTGATGATGCCCACCAGCTGGGCGTACAGGGGAATGTTGCTGCTCAGGGACAGCTTGCTGTCCAGGATCGCATTGTGTTCCATAAGATAAGACCTACCTTCTCCGGCACCATGTTGTACCGCATACATTTGGGATATTCTGATTGTACCATATACATCCGGAAAAAGATAGCCCCTATTTTACAAATTTATGACATAGATTTTATGTATTTCGCCAATCACCCTCCGGAAGTGGACGGTCTCAGTCTCCCTCCCGCATGCGGTAGCCCACGCCCACCTCGGTGAAGATGTACTGGGGCTGGCCGGGGGTGTCCTCGATCTTGCGGCGGATATTGGCCATGTTCACCCGGAGGATCTGGTTGTCGGCCTTGGCCTTGGGGCCCCACAGCTCCCGGATGATGAAGTCATAGGTCAGCACCTTGCCGGCATATTTGCCCAGCAGGGCCACGATCTTGTATTCGTTCACCGTCAGCTTGGCGTTTTCGCCCCGGATCAGCACCTGGTGCTTGTCATAGTCGATGGTCAGGTCCCCGGCGGTGAATTTGCCGGACTGGGCGATCTGGGAGTTGGCCAGGGTGGTGCGGGTATGGCGGATGGCGGTGCGGATGCGGGCCAGCAGCTCGGAGGTGCCGAAGGGCTTCACCAGATAGTCGTCGGCCCCCATTTCCAGGCCGGTGATCCGGTCGTTGACCTCGCTTTTGGCGGTGAGCATGATGATGGGGGTCTTGGCCTTTTCCCGGATGTGGGCGCACACGGCCCAGCCGTCCATCACCGGCAGCATGATGTCCAGCAGCACCATGTCCGGGGCCTCCCGGTCAAATTCCTCCACGGCCTTGCCGCCGTCGTAGGCGATGCGGACGTCGAACCCCTCTTTTTCCAGGTACATGCGGATCAGGTCGGAGATATTGCGGTCGTCCTCGACCACCAGAATGTTGCGTGCCATGCGCTTTGCCTCCCACTTGTGAGTATCGTTGGTGTTTTTCTTTATTATACCGCCCCGGCCGGGACTTTCCTGAACTTTCTGTAAATTCAGACATACCGGATAGGACAGTATACCACAAAAATCCGGGTTTGTATAGATTTTCGGGGGCTTGAGACTGTCGAAAAAGTCTTTTTTGACAAGCTGAAGCCCCCGGCCGGGGCCGGAGGCTTGGAAAAATCCTTATTCGGCGCTTTTGCGCTTGGTCTTGCCGTAGCCATAGCCATAGCCGTAGCCATACCCATAACCGTAGCCGTAGCCATAGCCGGAGGAGGAGCCCCGGACGTTGGCGGCGCAGTTGAACACAAAGCCGGCCATCCGGGCGTCGGCCCCGGCCAGGGCCTGGATGCCCTCGAAGATCTGGGTGGTGGCGGCGAAATCCTCCCGGATGACGTAGATCACCCGGTCCACATGGCGGCACATGGCCAGGGCGTCGGCCATCATGGCGCAGGGCGGCGTGTCCAGCACGATGTAGTCAAACATGGGGCGCAGGGTGTTTATCAGCGCCTCCAGCTTGTCGTATTGCAGCAGGTTCATGGGGGCGTGGATGGGCTCGCTGCCGGCAAAGACGTACAGGGACGTGTCCTCATAGCGCAGGAAGTGCACCTGGCCCAGGCTGCCGGACAGGCACTGGCCCAGACCCTCGGAGGGCTTGGTGATGCCCAGCAGGGCCTTGTCGCTGGGGCCCCGGAGGTCGCCGTCGATCAGCAGGACCTTTTTTCCCTCCCGGGCCAGGGACAGGGCCAGGTTCACGGACACGGAGCTTTTCCCCTCGGAGGGGATGGAGCTTGTGACCATGATGACCTTGTCCTCGTCCTTCAGCTGCCGCAGCAGCTTCAGCCGCAGCAGGCGATACGCCTCGCAGAAGGCGCTGTCGGTCTGCATGCGGGTGATCAGCAGCCCCTGCTGGGGGCCGTTTTTCCGGCGCTTGGGGGCCGTGCGGGGGATGGAGGCCAGGGCCGTCAGGCTTACCAGGCGCTTGACGTCGCCGGTGGAGGACACCGTCCGCCGCAGGGCGGCGGCCACGATGAGCACCGCCAGCGCCAGCACCACGCCCAGGGCCGCGCCCTTGACGGCGCTGCGCACCCAGGGATCGGCGTTATACGGCGTGTCGGGCAGGGAGGGCTCCTGGTTCACCACCAGCTGCGTTTCGCCCAGGACCAGGCGGTTCACCTGGGGATACACGTCGATGACGGCGCAGAGGATGTCATAGGCGTCCTGGGGGCTGGGGCTTTCCACCGTCAGGACGAAGAAGCTGGTGTCCTTGATGGCGGAGGAGGAGATGACGCCGTTGAGATAGGTGACGCCCAGCCGCTGCAGCAGCAGCTCCTGCATGCGGTCGGAGGTCAGCAGATAGGGGAAGGTGTCCGCCACCTGCTGGGCAGCGGATTTGTTGTAATACTGGCTGTAGCCGGAGAGGTCGGTGCCGCCCACAAAGCTGAGATTCACGGAGAACACCGCCTCGGAGCGGTACATGGGGCGGAAGCTGCGGTGGCCGCGCCAGCCCATCAGGGCGGCGCACAGCACGATCAGCGCCAGGCACACCGGCCACAGGCGCGTCAGCGCCCGGCCCATCCGCCGCAGCAGGACGGACAGGTCGATGGGCTGGACCTCGGTATTGGTATGGGTCGTATGTTGTTCCATAGTGCGCCTCACTGCGTCTTACGGGCGGAGTGCTGCCCGTAGCCGTATTTGTCGTATTTCTTGCCATAGCCGTATCCATAGCCGGAGGACCAGGCGGCCAGATGGGCCATATCGTTGAGGATGCAGCCCAGAAACTCCGCCTTACCGGCCCGCAGAGCGTCGATGGCGTCGTTGATCTCCGGCGCGGGGACGGTGTCCTGCCGCACCACCAGCACCGACGCATCGGACAGGTCCGACAGAAGCTCACTGTCGGAGAAGAAGCCCAGAGGCGGGGAGTCGATGATGACGTAGTCATACCGCTCCCGGGCCAGAGCCACCACCTTGGCCAGCTGGTCCGAGGCCAGCAGCTCGATGACGTCGGTATAGGACTTGGTGCTCAGCAGGGAGTGCAGCCCCGTGGAGGGGTCCGTGACGGCGGCGGAGAGGATCTTCTCCGGGGCGGCGGACTCTGACAGCAGGGTGCCCAGCTCGTTTTTCTGCTTCACGGACAGGCCCAGCATCTCGCTTTGCACCGGGCGGCGCAGGTCCAGGTCGATGAACAGAACGGACACCCCCCGGGAGGCCAGGGAAATGGCCGTGTTGGCGGCCAGGGTGGATTTGCCCTCTGCCGCGGACACGCTGGAAAACAGGAATACCCGGCGGCCCTTGGCGTGCTCATGCTGGAACTTTTCGGCGATGCGGTGGATGGACTCGGTAAAGGCAAAGCTGATGGCCGGGGACGAGATATTCAGGTTCCGGCGCAGGCGCTTGCCGGCCCGGCGGGACCGCCGCTCCCGGCGGTCGTCCATCCAGCCCAGGAGCTTCCGGGTCCGGCGGCCCTCGTGGGGCACGGTGGAGATGAGCTTGGCGTCCAGGTCGCTGCGGGCGCCCTCCTGGGTCTGGACCGTGCCGCTGGTGACGCTGGCCCAGGCAACGCCCAGGGCGGTAAGCGCCGCACCGGCGATGGCGGCCATCAGGCAGATCCTGGGCACGTTATAGCTGCGGGAGGGGGCCACGGACAGGCTGGGGGAGTTAAGCTGGGACAGCACCGCCGTGGAGGACACATGGGCCGACAGGGACCCGTAGTTATCGGACACGGCCTTGAGCAGCACCAGGGCCTGACGGGGGGTGCCGGCGGTGACGGTGACCCGGATGAGGTTGGTCTCCCCCAGCTGCTGGGCGGAAACGGTGCCGTTCAGGGGCATGCCCAGATTCTGCTCCATGGTCTGGCGCAGGACCCGGCTCTGCAGCAGCTGGGAATAGGAGGCAGCCACATCGGCGGCGGCGGTGATATTCGTATAGTACAGGTTGCTGGTGCGGGTGGTGACGGAGAAGGTGGTGGAGCTGGTATACTGCTGGGTCACGAAGCACGTCAGCACGATCCACGCCGCCATGGCGCAGGTGAGGGCCGCCAGCAGCAGCATCCACAGCTGCCGCGCCAGCGCCCGCAGGATGCAGAGGGGCTCGATATGGGACCATTGCAGGCCCTGATTGTTTTCATCCATGACGATCCCTCCTTTATTCCACCACCACCGCCAGATAGACGGTATAGCTCTGGCCCTGGGCGGTGACGCTGTAACCCACATGATACGTTCCGGGGACGGACGTGTCCACCGGGGACTCGATGCTGACCTGTCCGGCGGACAGGGCCGTTCCGTCGGGGGCGGTGACGCTTTGGATATACCCGGCGGCATCAAAGGCCGATCCCCGGGGCAGGTACACCAGATAGTCCGACAGGGTGATCAGCTGCGGCCCGCCGGCGGTGATGACCACCTTCAGCGGCAGCACCACCGTGCTGCCTAGGCGGCTGTCCACCTGAGCGGTGACGCTGTATACCCCGGGCTGGCTGTTGATGACGTTCTGGGAGGTGATGCGGATGCCGCTGCTGATGTCGCCGTCCAGCACGTCCGAGGCGGTGAGCCGGTCCAGCAGGGTCACGGTCTGGCCCGCAGGGTACACCAGGGGCTGAGACAGGGCGAAGCGGGGGGCCTCGTAATCCGTGTAGCGGACGGTGCGGGTGACGGTGGCCATATTGTTGGCGGAGTCAAAAACGATGTAGGTGACCTGGGCGCTGCTGTCGGTCAGGGAGGGGGACACGCCCTTGATGAGGATCTGGTCCGTCAGGTCCCCGTCCCGGTCGTCGGAGGCCATGACCCCCTGCAGCAGGGCCTCCTCTCCGGCGGTGACGCTGACGTCGATGGAATCGGTGGAACAGGTGATCACCGGGGGCGTCACGTCCACGGTGAGGCGGCGGTAGATCCGCAGGCCGCAGAAGGCCAGCAGCACCAGGATGAACAGCGCAGCGATCACGCGCTGCATTTTGCGGATGGCTCTCATAGCTCGTCCTCCCTTGGGGAAAAAATAGGCTCGTCCGTCCCCACCAGGGGGCGGTCCTCTAAAATACGGCGGGGGTTCTCCTCCAGCAGCAGCCGGGGGCAGGCGGGGGAAAAATCCTCGGCCAGGGTGCGGCGCAGCAGCTCCATATGGGTGGTGCGGACGGTGGGCCGGTGGGCGTCGCTGGCGGCGGCGTGAGCCAGCCCCCGCTCCAGCAGCCACAGGGCTGTGTCCTGGGCCCGGCGGCCCAGACGCCCCAGAATGCTGCCCTTGTTCAGCTGGATGACCACGCCCCGCTCAAACCACCGCCGGACCATATAGGGGTCCCGCTGCACGGCATCGTACCGCTCCGGGTGGGCGGCCACCGGAACGAGGCCCCGGCGGCGGATGGCGCGGAAGCACTGCTCCATGAACTCCGCCGACTCGTCAAAATAGAACTCCACCAGCAGATACCGGCCCCCGCCCAGGGTCTGAAGCTGGCGGCGGTCCAGCAGCCGGTCCAGCTCCGGGGTGCAGAACACCTCGGCCCCCGGGTGGATGCCCAGAGGGATCCCCTCCTGCTCCAGGGCCTGCCGCAGCCGGGAAAAGCCCGTGCGCAGGGCGGCGGAGCGGTAATTCTTCGGGCCGTCCCCGGGAAGATTGCAGTGGGGCGTGGCGATGATGTCCGTGACGCCGGAGTCCGCCGCCATGCGGGCCATCTGCAGCGAGTCTTCCATAGAGGGGGACCCATCGTCCACCCCCGGCAGAATGTGGCAGTGAATATCCACCATGGCGGCGCTTCCCCCTCTCCCAAAGCACAATACGCGAAATTATAGTCAAGTATAGCACGTTTCCCCGGGCTTTTCAAGTCGAAGAAAGGCGAATCCCGCCGGTGGACGGCCCGGGCGGAAAAATCCCCTCCGGCGGGGCCGGAGGGGATGCGGACATTTGCCTGGCGGGTCAGAACAGATCGGGATACAGGGCCGACACCTGCCGGTACCAGCTTTGATAATCGGACAGGGTGTCGCCGTCCAGGGAGTATACCTGCCATTGGGCGGCGGAGTCGGCGGTGGTCAGGGCCTGCCCCAGGGGATACTTGCCCCGCTCCAGCTCCGTGGGATAGTACATCCCCGCGTAGTCGGAACCGGCGTCATAGGCGGTGAGGAACAGCAGATAGGGCTTGCCGGTTTCCATAGGCAGATAGCCCCCCTGGGTCCACAGGGCGTCGTCTGCGGTGTAGCACTCCTCGGTGATCACCAGCTGCGCCGGGGCCTGGCCCTTCAGCACCTGGGTCACCTGGCCGGTGGTTTTGGTATAGCCGGAGGCGACGTTGCCGTCGCTGTAGCGGGAGAGGACGTTTTTCTGAGTCTCCGGGGTAAACACCACGATCAGGTCGCTGACCTCCTGCAATTGGGACACCGTTGCCGCCTGGGTCACCCGATCCGCGGACAGCCGGTGGACGGTCTGCTGTCTGGCGCCGCAGGCGGTCAGCATCACCAGGGCCAGCGCCAGCAGACAGGAAAGCAGAGCTTTTGTGCGTCTCATGGAAAAGCCTCCTTTATATAAGATACCATCATTATACCATACCCGGGGTGGAGCACAATTGGCAAATTGCAGAATTTTCCGAACGGAATCTATGGCTTTTCCACAAGAATAAACGGATATTTTGAACAAAATGTGAATTTACAGCGTGGTCACAAACCGCCGCAGGCCGTCGTCCAGCAGCTGGGCGGCCCGGTCCCCCTCTCCGGCGGCGATGAGGTCCGTGAACCGGGCCAGGGTATGCAGGCTCTCCTCCCGGCCCACGGACCGGATATAGCCGGACCAGAACTCCAGGTTCACCTGCATGAAGGCGTTGAACAGCAGGGGGGTGATGGTGTTGCCGCTTAAAAACGTCACCCCCCGGTGATAGCGGAACAGGGCCTGGGCCAGGGCGGCGGTGTCCGGGGCCTCCTCCGCCTGGCGCTGGAGGGCGCGGAGGGTGTCCAGATCGGCGGCGGTGTGGGACGCGGCCAGGTCCCGCAGGGCCGGGGCCTCCAGATAGTACCGCAGGCGCAGGATGCTGCGGGCGGTTTTCTCGTCGGGAAGGCCCCCGTGATAATCCATAATGGCCATCAGCGTTTCCAGGCTGCCGGTCTGGGCATAGTCCGCCACGGTGACGCCCCGGCGGGAGGCGATATCCAGAAAGCCCAGGCGGTGCAGCTCCCGCAGGCCCTCGTGGACCACGGTTTTGCTGATGTGCATGGTGTCGGCCAGCTCCCGCTCCGTGGGCAGCCGGTCCCCGGGCTTCAGCTGCCCGGACAGGATCGCCCCCTCCACCTGCTGGATAAACAGCTCCCGGATAGACGGGGCCACAATGGGACGAAAATCCATGGCATATCCTCCTTTTGGTCCGACCAGGACCATAAAATAGGATACCATAACTTTATAAGAACAGTCAATAGCTTTTTGCCCCGGAAATTGGTATCATTAGGGTGAGTTCATGCAGAAAAATCGCCCTTGAGGCGGAGATAAAGGAGATTTCACATGGGAAAGAACATCAACGGCGACCGGCCCACCGCGTTCCCCCTGGAGCAGGAGAAGCTGCCCTTTACCATCCCCGTGGTGGAGGAGCCCCGGCCCAAGATCGCCAAGCTGGTGGCCATGATCACCGACCGGGTGCCCGCCAAGCTCAAGGGCGTCAAGGGCAACGACCCGGAATACTGGGGCCTGGCGGACCTGATCAGCGACGAAATGGCGGACGTGGCCCTGAAGATGGGGGTCCGCAAGCCCAAGACCATCGGGCAGCTGATGAAGCTGACCAAGCTGGAACGGGAGCCTTTGCAGAAGCTGCTGGACGACATGGCCTGGGTGGGCCTGATCGAGTATAACTGGGAGAATCTGGACGGGAAGAACCCCAACCACGAAAAGCGCTACGTTCTGCCCCAGTTCGTCCCCGGCAGCGCCGAGTTCTTCAACATGCGCCGCAGCCAGATGGACGAGCATCCCCAGGTGGCGGCCTTCTTCGAGCGGATGACCTTCCTGCCCCTGGAAAAGATCACCCCCATGGTGCCTCCCGGAGGCGCCGGCATCGGCATGCACGTGATCCCCGTGGAAAAGGCCATCGAAACGGAGAACGAGGCCGTGGGCCTGGAAAAGATCTCCTATTGGCTGCACAAGTACGAGGGCAAGTACGCCAAGAGCATGTGCTCTTGCCGGGCCAGCCGCCAGTATCTGGGCGAGGGCTGCGGCGACGATCCGGAGAGCTGGTGCATCGCCGTGGGCGACATGGCCACCTATATCGTGGAGACGGGCCGGGGCGAGTACATCACCTATGACGAGGCCATGGAGATCTTCAAGAAGGCCGAGGACAACGGCTTCGTCCATCAGATCACCAACATCGACGGCGAGGACAAGATCTTTGCCGTGTGCAACTGCAACGTCAACGTCTGCAACGCCCTGCGGACCAGCCAGCTGTTCAACACCCCCAACATGTCCCGCAGCGCCTATGTGGCCCGGGTGGAGACGGACCAGTGCGTGGCCTGCGGCCGGTGCGTGGAATACTGTCCCGCCGGTGCGGTGAAGCTGGGCCAGAAGCTGTGCACCAAGGACGGTCCCGTGGAATATCCTCGCCAGGAGCTGCCGGATGCAGCCAAGTGGGGCCCCGAAAAGTGGGCCGTCGACTACCGGGACAAGAACCGCGTCAACTGCTACGACACCGGCACCGCCCCCTGCAAGACCGCCTGTCCTGCCCACATCGCGGTGCAGGGCTATCTGAAGCTGGCGGCCCAGGGCAAGTACCGGGAGGCCCTGCAGCTGATCAAGCGGGAGAATCCCTTCCCCGCCGTGTGCGGCCGCATCTGCAACCGCCGGTGCGAGGACGCCTGCACCCGGGGCACCGTGGACCAGGCGGTGGCCATCGACGAGGTGAAGCGCTTCATCGCCCAGCAGGACCTGGACGCCGCCACCCGGTTCGTGCCGGAGAAGGTGATCCCCAAGGTAGACGGCGCGTTCGATCAGCAGATCGCCATCATCGGCGGCGGCCCGGCGGGCCTGTCCTGCGCCTATTACCTGGCGGAGAAGGGCTATCGCCCCACCGTGTTTGAAAAGGAGCGCCGCCTGGGCGGTATGCTGGAAAACGGCCTGCCCAGCTTCCGGCTGGAGAAGGACGTGGTCCAGGCGGAGATCGACGTGCTGCGGGAGATGGGCGTCCAGTTCCGCTGCGGCGTGGAGGTGGGCAAGGACGTGACCATTGCCCAGCTGCGGGAGCAGGGCTATCAGGGCTTCTATGTGGCCGTGGGCCTGCAGTCCGGCGGCAGACTGAACATCCCCGGCGGCGACGCCCAGGGCGTCACGGCGGGCATCGACTTCATGCGCCGGGTCAACGGCGGTCAGGAGACGAAGCTGGAAGGCCGGGTGGTGGTCATCGGCGGCGGCAACATCGCCGCCGACGTGGCCCGGACGGCGGTGCGCTGCGGCGCGGAGTCCGTGGACCTGTACTGCCTGGAGAGCTATGACGATATGCCCATGGGCCCGGAGGACCGGGGCGAGTGTGAGCGGGACGGCATCACCATCCACGCCGGATGGGGCCAGACGGAGATCGTCACCGAAAACGGCCATGCCGCCGGGATCCGCTTGCGCAAGTGCCTGCGGGTGAAGAACGACCAGGGCCGCTTCGCCCCGGAGTTTGACGACAACGACACCTGCCAGGCCCAGTGCGCCGCGGTGCTGTACTGCATCGGCCAGAAGGTGGATTGGCGGCAGCTGCTGACCGGCACCGCCGTGACCTTCAACCCCAACGGCACCGCCCAGGTGGACCCCGTGACCTATCAGACGGCGGAGCCCGGCATCTTCGCCGGCGGCGACGCCGTCACCGGCCAGAAGTTCGCCATCGACGCCATTGCCGCCGGTAAGGAGGGCGCCATCTCCCTGCACCGGTTCGTCCAGAAGGCCACCCTGACCATCGGCCGCAACCGCCGCCAGTTCGTGGAGCTGGACAAGGAGAACGCCCTGATCCCCGTGGGCTTTGACAACACCCCCCGCCAGCAGATCGGGTATAACGAGGCCCTGCGCCGGACCTTCCGGGACGAGCGCATCGCCTTCACCGCCCAGCAGGTGCAGAAGGAGACGGCCCGCTGCCTCAGCTGCGGCGCCTCCGTGGTGGACCCCAACAAGTGCATCGGCTGCGGCGTGTGCACCACCAAGTGCGCCTTTGACGCCATCCACCTGCACCGGGAGCGTCCGGAGTGCTCCACCATGATCCCCGCCGAGGACAAGATGAAGGCCATCCTGCCCTACATGGTCAAGCGGGAGATCAAGATCCGCAAGGCCGGGAAGAAGTAATGCACGAGCTGGGAATCGTATTTCATGTGATCCGGGCCGTGGAGAACATCGGCCGGGAGCAGGGCCTCACCGACGTGGCGTCGGTGACCCTGGAGCTGGGCCAGGTGTCCGGCGTGGTGCCCCACGAGCTGGAGAGCTGCTGGAAATGGGCTGTGGCCCGGACGGAGCTGATGCCCCGGGCGGCGCTGCGCATCGAAACGGTCCCCGCCGTCACCCACTGCGGCGGCTGCGGCCGGGACTACGACACCGTACCCCAGGGCCGGACCTGCCCCTATTGCGGCAGCGAGGATACCTGGCTGGTGCAGGGGAACGAAGTGAATATCAAGGAGATCGAGGCGCAGTAACGCGCCGTCTGCGCCCCCGCTTGCCGTTGACAAGCGGGGGCGCAGGGCGTATAATGGGGTCACAATCCAATATGGGAATGCATTGAGAGTCTGAGTCATGCGCAGGGAACGTCCGGGAGACCGGGCGGGCTTTGGCGTGGCTCTTTTTTCACGGAAAGGAGAGATCGCTATGTACGATGCCGTCATCATCGGCGGCGGCGCGGTGGGCTGCGCCGTGGCCCGGGAGCTGAGCCGCTGGAAGCTGAAAATCTGTCTGGCGGAGCAGGGGGAGGACGTGTGCGTGGGCACCAGCAAGGCCAATTCCGCCATCGTTCACGCCGGGTTCGACGCCCCCGCCGGCTCTATGAAGGCCCGGTTCAACGTGGAGGGCAGCCGCCGGATGGAGGCGCTGTCCCGGGAGCTGGACTTCCCCTATCGCCGGAACGGGGCCCTGGTGGTGTGCTTTGAGGAGGCGGGCCTGCCCCATCTGGAGGAGCTTCTGCAGCGGGGCCGGGCCAACGGCGTGGAGGGCCTGGAGATCCTCCGGGGCGGCAGGCTCCATGAGCTGGAGCCCGCCCTGTCGGAGAAGGCCGTGGCTGCGCTGTACGCCCCCACCAGCGCCATCATCTGCCCCTTCGGCATGACCATCGCCCTGGCGGAAAACGCCGCCCATAACGGCGTGACCTTCCGCTTCGACACCCGGGTGGAGCGCATCCGCCGGACCGGGGAGGGCTATGTGCTGGAGACGTCCCGGGGGCCGCTGGAGACCCGGGCCGTTATCAGCGCCGCCGGTGTGTGGGGCGACGTGCTCCATAACCAGGTCTGCGGCGACACCGCCCGCATCGTGCCCCGGCGGGGGGAATACTGCCTGCTGGACAGGAAGGACGGCGGCCTGGTGCAGCGGACCGTTTTCCAGCTGCCCGGCCCCATGGGCAAGGGCGTGCTGGTAACGCCCACGGTCCACGGCAACCTGCTGGTGGGCCCCACGGCTGCGGACCAGCCCCAGCGGGACCTGACCGCCACCACGGCGGAGGGACTGGCCTTTGCCCAGGATATGGCCCGCAAGAGCGTGCCGGGTCTGCCGCTGCGGGACGTGATCACCAGCTTCGCCGGGCTGCGGGCCCATCTGGCGGAGGGGGACGACGATTTCCGCGTGGGGCAGCCTGTCCCCGGCTATTTCGAGGCCCTGGGCATCGAGTCCCCGGGGCTGTCCTCGGCTCCGGCCATCGGGGCCTATCTGGCGGAGCAGGCGGCGGAGTATCTGCAGTATGACAGTGTCAGTACAGCGGTTCTCTACCATCGGTGTTGAAATGGAGGAAGTTGTCTGGTGTTTCGTCTGCAGGAAGAGCTTTTAAATGGAAATGGCAGTTATCATAGCCTGTTTACCACCATGGAAAAGGGAGAGGTGGCAGTGATCCTG
>OGME01001325.1_pt1 | contig 15559 bp, 14 predicted proteins | sample 1572981 | NCBI WGS metagenome assembly OGME01 (sample SAMEA2581902, study PRJEB24529) | metagenome | biome: Human gut stool | place: China | collected 2011
CGTCTGATTTTAAACATGCCAAAAACAGAATTTTTTGGCTGTTGATACTGATGTTGTCGGCGGCGATAACGGGAACTATTTTAACAAAATATGAGGACGCGTGTACGGCGATACCTGCGCTTGTATCGTTTATTCCTATGCTTATGAGTACGGGCGGTAACTGCGGTTCGCAAAGCTCAACAATGATAATTCGCGGAATGTCGGTTGACGAAATTAAACTGAAAGACTTCTTAAAGGTCATATTTACCGAATTCAGAATTTCGCTTGTAATATGCGTTATATTGGCAATCGTAAACGGTGTGCGAATATGGATAATGTCAGGTGATTTGCAAATTGCGACTGTGGTGAGTCTGTCGATTATATTTATAGTCATAATTTCGCAGTTTATAGGCTGTTCACTGCCTATGCTTGCAAAGCGTTGTAAACTTGATCCGGCCGTTATGGCGGCACCGCTTATAACGACCATTGTCGATGCAACGAGTATTTTGATATTTTTCAATATCGCAACAAGATTTTTTAATTTATGATTTTGAAAAGTGTACAAAATAAACCAAGAAATTTATGCAAAAGGTAAATTTTTTGTAAAATAGGTTTAAATCATTGAAAAACTGAATATAAAGTGATATAATGTAGTTGTTAGATTGATAATAATTTAACAACTACTTTTTTCTTATTATTAGAGGAGGTTATTTATTATGGGAAGATTTACATTACCAAGAGATTTGTATTACGGAAAGGATTCACTTGAAAACCTAAAGAATATTGACGGTAAAAAAGCTATCGTCGTATCGGGCGGCAGTTCAATGCGTCGCGGCGGTTTTCTTGATAAAGTAGAAGCATATTTAAAAGAAGCAGGAATGGAAGTTAAACTCTTTGAGGGTGTTGAGCCTGACCCATCTGTTGACACAGTTATGAAGGGCGCAGCCGTTATGAGAGAGTTTGAGCCTGACTGGATTGTAGCAATGGGCGGCGGCTCACCGATTGATGCGGCAAAGGCTATGTGGGCATTCTATGAGTATCCTGAAATCACATTTGAGGATCTTATCACTCCGTTCAGCTTCCCTAAATTAAGACAGAAAGCAAAATTCTGTGCTATTCCGTCAACTTCCGGTACAGCTACAGAGGTTACGGCTTTCTCTGTAATTACCGACTACGACAAGGGTATCAAGTATCCGCTTGCCGACTTCAACATTACTCCTGATGTAGCTATTGTTGACCCGTCACTTGCTGAAACAATGCCTAAAAAGCTTACAGCACATACAGGTATGGATGCTATGACACACGCAATTGAGGCATATGTATCTACTCTTAACTGTGATTATACAGATGCTCTTGCACTTCACGCAATTAAGATGATTCACAACGACCTTAAAAAGTCATATGACGGCGATATGGACGCTCGTGATGCTATGCACAATGCACAGTGCCTTGCAGGTATGGCATTCTCAAACGCTCTTCTCGGTATTGTTCACTCAATGGCTCATAAGACAGGTGCTGCATTCTCTGGCGGTCACATTATTCACGGCTGTGCAAATGCTATGTACCTTCCAAAGGTAATTAAATATAATTCCAAAGATGCTACAGCAGCCGAGCGTTATGCACAGATTGCTAAATTCATCGACCTTAAGGGCGAAACGACAGAAGAACTCGTTGACGCACTTATCGCAGAACTTCGCTCAATGAACGATCAGCTCGACATTCCGCAGGCTATTAAGAACTACGGTCCGGGCGGCGTTAAGGCTGATGTAAGCATTATCGACGAAAAAGAGTTTATGGATAAGCTCCCCGAAACAGCTAAGAATGCTATCGCAGACGCTTGCACAGGCTCTAACCCTCGTCAGCCAAGTCAGGAAGAAATGGAAAAACTCCTTAAGGCTTGCTACTATGACCTCGAAATTGATTTCTGATTAATTTCAGATTAATTAAGCAATAAATTTTTTCATTATAATCTCCTTTTCTTTATACTTAATCTATGAATTCTAATTATAATATTGTTTTCATTTGATAACCTCAAAGCCTGCCCTTGCATAATGTAAGGGCAGGCTTTCTGTTTGGATTTATTAAATTAAGTTGATTTACATAATATTACCAATCAGGTAGTTTGGTAAGCCCCTAAATAGTCACGCCATAACTATCGAAAACATCGTCCAGCCCATACTACCCGTTTCTTTTTTGATTGTAAGGCAGGTTGTGGAGCAAGGGAAGTGGAAGATGCACATTACTATTGTACAGATTGCCGTTGTAAGCGTCCAGCCGTTTTGCGTAAGCAATGCAAAAAGTTCCTCATAACTTGCAAAATCAGTCAGCGTACCCGTGGAAAGGTACGACATAATTATTATCGGTATTACAGTTTCATTTGCAGGAAAGCCGAGTACAAAAGCCATTATAATTACACCGTCAAGACCTATGGCTCTGCCGAATGGGTCAAAAAAATCCGTACAATACGAAAGCAGTGAGCTGTCTGCAATATAGATATTTGCAAGCAGCCATATCAGCGCTCCTGCCGGAATTGCTACTATAACCGCTCTGCCAAGCACAAACAAGGTGCGGTCTAAAAACGAGCTGACTATAGTTTTTAGAATTCTCGGCTTGCGGTACGGCGGAAGTTCAAGCGCAAAAGCCGAACGCTCGCCGCTTAACAGCGTTACAGACAATATTTTAGACACAAACATTGTCATCATAACCGCAAAAAGTATCAGTAAAACAAGGATTAACGCTATGCTTATTGAACTTGCAAATACGCAGGCACTGCCCGAAAAGAATATTGTAATCAGCGCAATAAGCATCGGAAATCTTCCGTTGCAGGGCATAAAATTATTTGTAACTGTCGCAATCAGTCTTTCTTTAGGTGATTCTATTATGCGACAGCCCGTAACTCCGCAGGCATTACAGCCGATTCCCATTGCCATAGTCAGACCTTGCTTGCCGTGCGCACCGCATTTTGAAAAGAATTTGTCAAGATTAAATGCTATCCTTGGTAAATAGCCAAAGTCCTCTATCAGCGCAAACAGCGGAAAAAATATCGCCATTGGCGGCAGCATTACCGCAACCACCCAACTGAGTGTCGTGTATATTCCGTTTATAAAAAAGCCTTTTATAAAATCGGGTGCATTAAAAAAATCAAATACATATACCAAACCGACTTTTATATATTCAAACAGTTCGCTCAAAAGACGGCTCGGATAATTTGCGCCGACCGCAGTTATCCAGAAAAGCAAACCGAGCAAAAGTATCATAATAGGTATTCCCGTAATTTTAGAAGTAAGTATTTTATCAAGCTTTTTGGTTTTTTCGCTTGTGTTTTCACCGCATTTTTTTATACAGCGACTGCATATTTCCTTTGACCGAGCGGCAAAAAATTCAGTGTTTTCTTTGTGCTTTTCTTTATTAAAAATATCTATTCCGTCATACAGCCTTGTAACACGAAAGCATTTTGTTTTTTCGGTGCAGACATCGTAAATTTTCTCTCGGATTTTTTCAATATCGCTTTTCTTTGTAGCATTGGTGCTTATAACAGGTATGCCGAGATTAAGCGACAGCTCATCTTCATCAATAACAAAACCGTTTTTACAACATTCGTCGCTAAGATTGAGGCACAGCACCGCTTTTTTCGTTACCGAAAGAACCTGTAGGGTAAACGAAAGATTCCGTTCAAGCACGCTTGAATCAATTACAATAACCGTGCAGTCAATGTCATCTCTGACAAGAAACTGCCGTGAAACTTCTTCTTCGGGTGAAAAAGAAATCATAGAATATGTGCCGGGTAAATCGACGACGGAAAAACTTTTGTCTTTGATTTTTGTGCATCCTTTGGCATACTCAACGGTTTTGCCCGTCCAATTGCCCGTGTGCTGTTTCATACCTGTAAGAGCATTGAAAATCGTGCTTTTTCCGACATTAGGATTGCCGGCAAGTACCACATTGTAGTCTGTATTGTCGCACATTTTTCCGTTTGCCTCTGTTTTACGGCTGTTTCTTGTCAGCAAATAAAAACCTCCCAACTTTTTAATTATTTATGCGTAATCCCGATTTAGGCGTACCGTAATTTTACTGCAATCGCTTTCTCTAAGCGCAATTACCGTTCCTTTTGACAAATACGCTGTCGGGTCGCCAAACGGACTTTTCATTATCGGCACAATTTTCTCACCCTCTGTTATGCCCATATCAAAAATTCTGTTTTTTATGCCGTTGCCGCACTCGATACTGTCTATATAAACCTCGCAATTCAGCGGAATTTTGTCAAGAGTTGTTTTTTCCATTTACTTCACCTGAATTTTCTGTACATCGCATATAGGTGTGCGCCGTACTTACATTTTGATTACTAACAGAGTATTCAGACAAAACTATATAGTTACAATTTTAGTTTTGCCTTTAAATTTTACATTGCCTATGTTATAATTGTTATAAGCAATGCACTCCGCACATAAAAATAAAACGGGGTGTTCGGCTTTATGAAATTTAAGAAAATCTTGTATTTTACAATATGTTTTATTCTTATAATCGCTTTTGTTTTCCTGATTACAACGGCTTATTTTCGCCTTAATATACTGACGAGTGAAAGTAATGTCAGCGAAAACACGCATACTGTAATAATCGACGCAGGTCACGGCGGTGAGGACGGCGGCGCTGTAAATGATAACAATGTGGTGGAAAAAGACCTTAATCTGCAAATATCCGTAAAACTTGCGGATATGCTTACACTGTTCGGCTATAAAACAGAGCAAATCAGAACAGAGGACAAATCCGTATATACGCAAGGCGAAAATGTGCGACAGCGCAAAGTTTCCGATATGAAAAACCGTCTTTCTGTATTTAATTCAAATCCCGAAAATGTGGTAATCAGTATTCATCAGAATAAGTTTACCGAGAGCAAATACAGCGGAACGCAAGTTTTTTATTCACCTAACAATCCGCAGAGCGCCGATCTTGCGGAGAGTATCAGACAATCTGTAAAAACTATGCTCCAGCCTGGCAATGAAAGGGAATGTAAGAAAGCGGATAAAAGCATTTATCTTTTAAAAAATGCGACTGTGCCCGCCGTAATTTGTGAATGCGGATTTATCTCTAACGAAAGCGAATGTGCAAAATTGCAGGACGATACCTATCAACAAAAAATGGCTTATGCGATAGCTGTCGGACTGATGAATGTTTATTAAAGGAAGTTTAATATGGCAAAAATCAAAAGTGTATATATATGCTCGCAGTGCGGCTACGAATCACCGAAATGGTACGGAAAATGTCCGACCTGCGGCGAATGGAACACAATGGAAGAAGAAATCAAAGAAAGCGTGAAAGCTGCCCCTGCCGTAAAAAGAAAGGTAGCTTCTACGGTTTCTTCTCCTTATTCAATTACGGAAATCACCACCGAAAACGAGCACCGCTACGATACGGGCTGCGGCGAACTCAACCGTGTGCTTGGCGGCGGCATTGTAAAGGGCAGTCTTATTTTGCTCGGAGGTGACCCGGGTATCGGCAAATCAACAGTGTTACTGCAAATCTGTCAATATCTCGGCAACTCAATGAAAGTGCTTTATGTGTCAGGCGAAGAATCGCAAAGACAGCTTAAGTTAAGGGCAAACCGACTCGGTGTAAATTCTCCGAATCTTTTTGTAATGACCGAAACCGATGTAGAAGTAGTGTGCGAACAAATCCGTGCTGAAAAGCCCGATATAGTAATGATCGACTCAATTCAGACAATGAATCTTACAGAATTAAGCTCTTCACCGGGCAGTGTAACGCAGGTCAGAGAATCGACAAACTGCCTTATGCGCACGGCAAAGTCGCTTGATATTCCAATGTTTGTGGTAGGTCATGTAAACAAAGAGGGTTCAATTGCTGGTCCGAAAGTGCTTGAGCACATCGTTGATACCGTACTGCACTTTGAAGGTGACAAGCAGATGTCATGCAGAATTTTAAGAGCAGTCAAAAACAGATACGGTTCTACAAACGAAATCGGCGTGTTTGAAATGACCGACACGGGACTTGTGGAAGTGCCCAATCCGTCTGTAATGTTGCTGTCGGGCAGACCGAAAGGCGTATCGGGTACTTGCGTAACCTGTACAATTGAGGGTTCTCGTCCTATTCTTGCGGAGGTTCAGGGACTTGCAACGCAAAGCGGCTACGGCAACGCTCGAAGAATGGCAACGGGCTTTGACTACAACCGACTTTCGCTTTTGCTTGCCGTGCTTGAAAAAAGAGCGGGATATTATTTTTCAAACAATGACGCTTATATAAACATTGTCGGCGGTCTTAGAATTGACGAACCTGCCATTGACCTTGCGGTCGCAATGGCGCTTATCAGCAGTCTGAAAGATGTTCCGATTGACGAGAATGTTGTAGTGTTCGGCGAAATCGGTCTTGCCGGCGAAATCAGGGCGGTTTCTCAAGCTCAATTAAGAGTAAACGAGGCTGTAAGGCTTGGATTTACAAAAATCATTCTTCCGTATCACAATCTGAAAGCCGTAAAATGTGACGGTGCAGAGCTTATCGGGGTTAAAAATATAAGACAGGCCTTTGAGGCAGTCAGCATATGAGCGCCTTTGTAATGTCCGACGAGTACCCGAAACTTTGCAAAGCAATTGAAATTTTGGGGTACGATATTATGCCGTCGGATAAAATTTTACAATTTAATACACCCGAACAGCGGCACATTGATATGCAAATGCTAAAAATCAACAACGATATTTTTCTGCTTAAAGAATGTAATAATTTAAAAAGACTTCTTGAAAACAAAGATTATAATATAATTCTTTGCAAGAACAATATTGACGGTAAATATCCGCATTGCGTGGCACTTAATTGCCTGTATATCAGCGGAAAATTATACGGCAGGGAAGAGGCTATAGATGTTTCAGTCAAAAATTACTGCAAGGAAAACGGCATTGGGATAGTCGATGTAAAACAAGGTTACACACGCTGTTCAACTGCGGTTATCGGTAAAAACAGTGCCATAACCGCCGACAGCACAATCTATAATGCGCTTACCAAAAACGGAATTGATGTTCTGAAAATCGACAGCGGAAGCATAAGACTTGACGGATACGATTACGGATTTATCGGCGGTGCGTGCACAATGATTGATGACGGTACTGTAGCGTTTTTCGGTGATATAAAAACTCACCCGAACTTCCGAAAAATCGAAAGATTTTGTATAATTCATAATGTGAAAATAATTAATTTAGCAGAAAATAAACCGCTTACAGATGTAGGCGGCGCAGTAAAGATATGACAAGCCCCGGCTTTGGAAAAATCAAAGTCGGGGCTGTTTTTTTATTAGCGTCTTTATCAAAAGTTGGGGTAAATTATGGTTTAGATTAAATAATTTTAAAATTTAGGTCAACATTATAACTCGTAATAAATTTTTATTGTTTTTCATCAGATTTTTTATTGGATTTTTGCTTTACCTTAGACAAAGGATTTTTCTCGGCGGCATTTTTCATCTGCTCGGAACTTAAGTGGGTGTAAATCTCGGTTGTGCCGAGGTTTTCGTGACCGAGCACATCTTTTAGCACTCGTATGTCAACTCCGCCGTACTGATACATCAGTGTTGCCGCAGTGTGCCTTAGCTTATGACAGGAGTAGCCCTGTGCATTCAGACCTATTTTTTCAAGATATTTGTACACCATAGCCTGTATGGTTTTTACGCTCATTCTGCGGTGATTTCGGCTGATAAACAGCGCATATTTGTCCTTAACGCCGTCAACGGGCACCCGCATATAATTTTCGATTGCGGAAACGCAGGCGGAATTAAGGTAAATAATTCGTTCTTTGTTGCCCTTGCCGACAACACGCATAGTGTCATCCTGATGAATGTCCGTGTAATTCAAAGACGCCATTTCAGACACACGCAAGCCGCAATTTAAAAACAGCGTGAGAATACAGTAATCACGCTCCTTATAATCACCGTCGACTGCATTCAGCAATTCAAGACTTTGCTCAAGCGTAAGATACTTTGGCAAAGATTTTTTCTTTTTGGGAACTTCAAGCTGTTCAACAGGATTGCTGTCAAGCACGCATTTTTTTGTTGCGAGATAGTTAAAATAACCCTTAAGGCTCGAACATTTACGGGCACGGGTAACATTTTGATTTTTGCGCTCACGCTGAATATAATTCATAAATTCATATGCGTCGTTCAATGTGACGGTTTTCACAAGTTCAAGGTTAACATCAGAAATCGAAATGTTCTCAAATTCAGAATCATTCGGAACAAGTCCACGCTGTAATTTTATAAATCTGAAAAATGTACGCAAATCTATGTAGTACTCATCAACGGTTTTCTGTGATTTTCCTTTGACCGTCTGCATATAAAACAAGTAATCCTTGATTATCTGCGGCGCTTCATCTATGAAAGAAATACTCATTTAAATGCTTCACCTTCCCTCAATTATACAAAATACGCCTTTTGTATAATTAACTATATTTTTATACAAGGGTAGAAAACCTGTAATTCGATTACAGATTGCAGGCCTTCTACCCACTTTCCTTACACATTATTATATCATATGACATATAAAAAGCAAAGCGTTTTCTCAATTGCATTTTACATATCATCTGCGTTGTAAATAGATGTGACCATCTGTACTTTTTCTCCCGGTACCGTCAGTTCCGGATATCTGCGAATTGCCTTCTTCTTACACTTGACAAACTATATCCGTATTTTCTGCTTCTCTTTTTTTATTGGTTCACATCATTTTAACACACACAATAAAAGCGGTATTTGCAAAAATATAATAATTGACTTTTACTGCAAAAAAGACTATAATTTATTGGTATGCTTTTGTCTTTACAATATTGCTACAGTAAATTGTAGGGGCGGACAGTGTTCGCTTGGTCAAAGCTTTTGCCAATTGTCACTTTCCGTCCTTTAGTTATGCAATAAATACAGCATATTAGATTTTTTATGAACAGGGGTGCGTGAATGGAGCAGTCAGAAAAAAATACCATTATATCTTTAAGGGATATATTCGTCCGATTTGACGGAGAGGTAATATTAAACCATATAAATCTTGACTTTAAAGACAAGGAATTTATTACTATTCTCGGGCCGAGCGGCTGCGGAAAAACCACTACCCTAAGAATTATCGGCGGTTTTGTCGAACCTGAAAGCGGAGATGTTCTCTTTGACGGTAAAAGAATCAACGGCACACCGCCAAACAAAAGAAATGTTAATACGGTCTTTCAAAAATATTCGCTTTTCCCACATCTTAATGTGTTTGACAATGTCGCTTTCGGTTTAAAACTGAAAAAACTACCGAAAAACGAAATTAAAGAGCGTGTTTCAAAAATGCTTGCGGTTGTTGACCTTAAAGGATATGAAAAGCGAGCTATCACAAAACTTTCGGGCGGTCAGCAGCAGCGTGTTGCCATTGCAAGGGCTTTGGTGTGTGACCCGGAAGTTATTTTGCTTGACGAACCGCTCGGTGCGCTTGACCTTAAGCTAAGAAAGAGTATGCAGATTGAATTAAAAGAAATTCAGCAAAACTCTCAAAAAACTTTTATATATGTAACACACGATCAGGAAGAGGCTCTTACAATGAGCGATACCGTTATTGTAATGAACAACGGTGTTGTTGAGCAGGTTGGCTCACCTGAAGATATTTACAACGAACCCGTAAATGCGTTTGTTGCGGATTTTATCGGCGAGGCAAATATTCTTAACGGCACAATGCTCGGCGACTGCCGTGTAGAAATTCTCGGCAAACAACTTGAATGTGTTGACAAGGGCTTTGGCGAAAACACACCTGTCGATGTTGTAATCCGTCCCGAGGATATTGAAATTACAACTCCCGAAAAAGGTCAGCTTGCAGGCACTGTAGTAAAATCAACATTTAAGGGTGTTCACTACGAAATGAGCGTAATGTGCGGCAAGTGTGAAATTCTTATACATTCCACTTCTTCCGCAGAAATCGGCAGTCAGATCGGTATGCGGGTAATTCCGTTTAATATTCAGATTATGAATAAACTCCTGCCGTTCTATAATAATGAAATCGAAGTAACGGTTTCTTCCGCAAACGAAGACGAAAATACATTCAGCTTTGAGTTTGAAGACGAAACCATTGAAGTGCCAAATCATTATTTTAAGGAAGGCACAAAGTTAAAAATCATTCTTCCGCCGGACGCACTTTCACTTGCGGGTGACGGCAACGGTGACCTTACGGATTTATATATTGAATCTGTTATTTATAAGGGTGAACATAATGAGATTATCCTTGAGTCGGACACACGAAAATGGCTTATGCTAAGCGACACCGACGAACAGGTTGCCACTTATGTACCTCTCTCGTTTGATTTTGATAAAGCGAAATGTGAAGTTTTATCCGATAAGGAGGGCTAAAGATGAAATCACGCAAGCCCTCTATTCCCTATATAATTTGGATGGCGGTATTTACAATGATACCGATGATAATGGTCGGTATTACAGCTTTTACAGGCAAGAACGGCGGATTTTCGTTGGAGGCTTTTGAAAAGGCTTTCTTTTATAAAGAAGTATTTTTAAGGTCGCTTTGGATTGCATTAATATCAACCGCAATCTGTTTGCTTATTGCTTATCCGCTTGCTTATATGCTTACAAAAATGAAACCGTCAACGCAGAATTTTGTAAATATACTTTTGATGATTCCTATGTGGATGAACTTTTTGCTTAGAATATACGCATGGGTTACGATTTTACAGTCAAACGGTCCGCTCGATACAATTTTATCATTCTTCGGAATACACGGTACATACCTCGGAAATTCGGGTGCGGTTGTGCTCGGTATGGTTTATGAGTATCTTCCGTTTATGATTCTTCCGATTTACACTGTTATGAGTAAAATTGACAAGGGTCTTATTGAGGCGGCTCAAGACCTCGGTTCAAACGGATTTCATGTGTTCAGCAAAGTTGTGCTTCCGCTTAGTATCCCCGGTGTTATTTCGGGTATAACACTTGTTTTTGTTCCGTCGGCAAGTACATTCCTTGTAGCACAGTACCTCGGCGGCACAAACGATATTATGATTGGTGACATTATAGACAAGGTGTTCTGGACAGACCAAAGTACGGGTTCGGCAATTTCGCTGATACTGATGGTATTCATCCTTGTGTTCCTTGTGCTTATGAATTTCTTTGGAGATGAGGAGGCGATTGCATAATGAAAAACAAGCATATTGCCTCAAAGATATATACAACGCTTGTGATGTTGTTTTTATATCTTCCGATTTTTGTACTCATTATATTTTCGTTCAACGAGGGTAAAACTACTGTATGGAAAGGCTTTTCGTTCAAATGGTATGAAGAACTTTTCAGAGATGATAAAATTATAAACGCTCTCGGCAATTCGCTTATAATTGCCGTACTCGCATCAATTTTCGCAACCGTACTCGGCACTGCCGCAGCTATAGGAATAAGCAATTTCAAAGGTAAAAAAAGACTACTTATACAAAGTGCGTCTAACATTCCGATTATCAGCCCTGACATTGTAATGGGCGTATCGCTTATGCTTTTATTTACATTTTTAGGTGTTTTATTTAACTTTGAAATGGGTTTTGTTACCGTGCTTATTGCTCATATATGTTTTTGCGTTCCTTTTGTAGTGCTTAATGTTATGCCGAGAATACACAAGATGGACCAAAGTATTTATGATGCGGCTCTTGACCTTGGCTGTAATCAATGGCAGGCTTTTTACAAGGTGGTAATTCACGAGCTGATGCCGGGTATTTTCTCAGGACTTTTAATGAGCTTTACTTACTCTCTTGACGATTTTATAATCACATATTTTACAAGAGGCGCAAAGTTTCAAAACTTATCAATTGAGATTTACTCAATGACACACAGAAGAATATCGCCGAAAATCAATGCGCTTTCCGCACTTTTGTTTTTAGCGGTACTTATCGTTATGATACTTATAAATATTCGTGACAAACACGAGGAAAAGGTGAAAAAATAAACTGAATAAGGGAGATTGAAAATGAAAAAATTTGGCTGTGTTGTTCTTTCTTTACTCATTGGTACAACGGCTTGCAGTGCAATGGCAGGCTGCGGCAAAAGCTATGACGGCGAAGTTAATGTATATAACTGGGGCGAATACATTGCAAATGGTGAGGACGATACGCTTGATGTAATTGACGAATTTGAAAAAGAGTACAACATCAAGGTAAACTACACCACTTACGAAACCAACGAAGAACTTTACAATATGCTTAAAAACAGCAATGTAAGTTATGATGTTATTATTCCGTCGGATTATATGATAAGCAAGCTCATAAGCGAAAATATGCTGCAGGAACTTGATTACAGCAACATTCCTAACAAAGATAACCTTATGGAACGCTTTAAAAATCTATCCTGCGACCCTGAGGGTAAATACACTGTTTGCTACACCTGGGGCGTTACTTCAATGGTTTATGACAAAACAAAAGTGGCAACAAAGCCAACTTCATGGGAAGCACTTTGGGATAAATCGTTAAGCGGCGACATTCTTATGTTTAACAACAGCCGTGACGCTATGGCAATTGCAATGCAGCTTTGCGGTATTAATCCCGCCAATTGTACCAAAGAGGATGTTGACAAGGCGGCTGCAAAGCTTTCCGAACAAAAGCCTTTGCTTAAGAAATATGTAATGGATCAGGTTTTCACAGAAATGGAAAACAGTCAGTCTGCAATTGCACCGTACTACGCAGGCGATATCGTTATGATGATGGAAAATAATGAAGATTTGGACTATGCAATGCCCGAAAACGGCTCTAACCTTTTCTATGACGCAATGTGTATTCCTACTTGCAGTAAAAACAAAGAGAATGCCGAAAAATTCATTAACTTTATGCAGTCACCTGAAATTGCGGCAGCTAACTTTGAATATCTCTACTACGCAACACCTAATCAGAAAGCATATGACGAGTATCTTGACGAGGATATAAAAAATAACGAACTTATCTTCCCGAGTGACGAATATCTCGACAAATGTTATGTATTTACGAATGTACCCGACGATGTTTACAGCTATATGCAGGAACAGTTCGTAAAAATTCAGGCGGATAAATAATCAAAATCAAAGCAAACAGAGCAGACTTAAAATTACAGTCTGCTCTGTTTTTATGTTTTTATGATTTTGTTATGTATCAGAAATTAAATCAGCATTTTACTTTTTAATATTCTGTCGCATATCAAGCACATATTTTTCTCCTAATCACTTTTCGGTTATTACCTTATAGCAATCCGGGCGTCTGTCACGGAATATTCCCCAGCCGAGTCTGTTTTGAAAAATCTCATCAAGGTCAAACTCTGCTGTAAGCACGGTTTCTTCATCTCTTGACGCAGATTTAATAATCTCTCCCGTTTCGTTTGTAATGAAAGATGAGCCGTAAAAAACAAGTGAGGAGGTCTGATTGCCGTTTTCGTCACAAGGGGTTACATCTTCCCTGCCTATGCGGTTTGCCGCAATTACGGGAATTACATTTGCCGCAGAATGTCCCTGCATACATCTTCTCCAATGCGGCATACTGTCGCACTCAAGTATAGGTTCTGAACCGATAGCGGTCGGATAGAAAATCAATTCGGCGCCATTTAACGCAAGTGCTCTTGCGGTTTCGGGGAACCATTGATCCCAGCAAATGCCTACACCGATTGTACCGAACTTAGTTTTAAAAGTTTTGAACCTTGTATTACACGGGATAAAGTATAATTTTTCCTGATAATAATGGTCGTCGGGAATGTGAGTCTTACGGTATACACCGAGAATTTCGCCGTCTGCATCAATTACCGCAGCACTGTTAAAAAGGCGGTTTCCGTCACGCTCATAAAAGCTGACAGGAATAACAATTTCAAGTTCTTTCGCAAGTTTTGCAAAATGTTTTACAGCGTCGTTTTCAAGGGTAGGCTTAGCAAAATTGTAGTAGTCATATCGTCTTTCCTGACAAAAATACTGTCTTTCAAACAGTTCGGGGAGTAAAACAATATTTGCGCCGTCTTTTTTTGCCTGTCGCACAAAATTTTTCGGCATTTGCTATATTCTCCCAAACATCGGTTGTACATTTCATCTGAACCGCCGATACCTTAACTTTTCTCATATTTTACCTCCCTTATCGGTAAACGGAATTTGTTGTGTAATGCAGTGAATATTGCCTCCGCCGACAATAATATCTCTTGCATAAATCGGAATAATTTTTCTGTCTTTGCAAACTCTTTCAAGAATTTCTGCGGCAACTCTGTCGCTTTCGGCATTTTCACCGCCGAATTGAGGCAAAATCACAGCGCCGTTGCAAAAATAAAAATTAACATACGATGCCGCAAGCCTTTCTCCTACTTCTCTTGTGTCCTCTCCGTCCTCGAATATATATCCTTTTATATCATTTTCGGTAACTGTCACGGGAATTTTCGGAACAGGCAGTTTATGGACCTTAATCTTTCTTCCTTTATTGTCGGTTGAATTTTCAAGAATATCAAGGCACGCTTTTGATATTGCGTATTGCGGGTCGTTTTCATCATCACACCACGCAAGTACAACCTCTGTCGGAGCGACAAATGCGCATATGTTATCTATATGACCGTTGGTTTCGTCATTATAAATACCCTTTGGCAGCCAGATTGTTTTATTTATACCGAGGTATTTATTCAGCTTTTCTTCAATCTCGGCTTTTGTAAGCTTCGGATTTCTGCCTTTGCTTAACAGACATTCTTCTGTTGTAATGAGCGTGCCCTCTCCGTCAGTATGAATTGAGCCGCCCTCAAGCACAAACGGATGTGCGTCATACAACGGGTCGTTCTCGCCGTCGGCGTGGATCGAGCTGCCCTCGCAGATAAAATCACGCTTATCGTAAACGTCATTGCCGAGCAGGTTGCAGAACTTGCGTGCCACGCGGTTGTCGTTCTCCCACGAGGGATACAAGTCGTCCACTTCGCCGCCCCATGCGTTGAATTGCCAGTCGATGGCACGAATTTCGCCGTTATTGTTTACAACAAAAGTCGGGGCGATATCCCTTGCCCATGCATCATCGGAATTTATATTCAAAACTTCCGCATTTTTAACACCTTCAAGGCAAGCCTTTGCGTGAGCAAATTTTTTGTCGCTTGCAAGCACAAATACCTTTTCAAACTCCGCAATTTTTCCTATAATTTCCGCAAAAACCTTTTCGGCAAATTTTGCCTCATAGCACCAACTTCCGGGTCTTTCGGGCCAAATCATAACGGTGGCGGAATGTTTTGAAAATTCAGCAGGCATACAAAAGCCATCGTCAGTCGGAAATTTGTTTTTTATATACTCAAAGCTCATTTATGAAAGCCTCTCTTTAAAATCGTTGTACGAAAATTCTTTTATAACCTCGCAGTTATCTTCATTATGCATAAGCACAATTGACGGCAGCGGCATACCGTTAAATGTATTATTCTTCACCATAGAATAAATCGCCATATCTTCAAAGACCAGACGATCTCCGATCGCTACCGGATGTTCAAAACTGTAATCCCCAATCACATCCCCGGCAAGACAGGTCATGCTGGATAACCGGTACGTATATGTTTTTTCTCCCGGTTCGTACCCGCCCCGCAGAGGCGGACGATAGGGCATTTCCAGTACATCCGGCATATGAC
>OGME01001345.1_pt1 | contig 15285 bp, 23 predicted proteins | sample 1572981 | NCBI WGS metagenome assembly OGME01 (sample SAMEA2581902, study PRJEB24529) | metagenome | biome: Human gut stool | place: China | collected 2011
TTGGCTGGAGACGGCCCGGAAAGATAGGTAGCGCCAACATGAAGAGAAGTCACTCGATAGAGTGACTTCTCTTTCTATTGCATCTTGTAGAATAAAACAGCACAGCGGCCACCGTTAGTGGACGGTGGCCGCCGTATGTGATCTCTATCACGAGCCGTTGTGCCTCTGACGTGAATAGTGGAAAAGAGTTTTCCCAATTTTCTGCTTTTTCAAAATCGAGAGAGTAGAAATCGGTACAATAGGATGCTGCGCTCTTCCACAGTTTTCTGTCGATCCACACTCTTCACTGTGAGTTGAGACAAAATAGAAAAAGAAAAAAGCATCTCAAATGAGATGCTTTTTTCTGGCGCGGAAGAGAGGATTTGAATTCGCAAGCAGGTGTAAAATGCTGTAAATGCGCGTAAAGAAATCCCTGTGTTTTCAAGGCTTTTCTGGTTTTGGTGTAAAATGCTGTAAACGCTTGTAAAAGCTGTTTGGGGTAAACTTAGGGGTCAAAAAAGAGCCCCAGTAAATAGTTACTAAGGCTCGATTTATTTAGAGATTATCGACAATCTGATCAATCTTTATGCTTTTTTCAGCAAGACTTTCAATGAAAAGAATCAGCAAATTATACGTTTCCTCATTCAGTTCTCCAATCACGTCAAACTGTATTTTCTCTTTATTGAAATAATAGAATTGTTCCGCTTTTATGTATCCTTCTTTATCGTTTGCCCAATCTATCATCTTTTCGTCCGATGCTGTAATTGGGAAATTTCCGGGATATCTTAGCTTGCGCCTCTTCTGCTCATCATTCTTAAAAGACGACATCACAAGAGCTATAAAATCAAACGGAACCCCTTGCACTTGTCCTCCCTCATCGTCAATGACGACAAACGAGTGTCGAGGCAAAATGCTTTCGTGATCCTTATAACTCTTAACGAGGATAATGTCGCCTTGCTTACACATCAATCATTCACCTATTCCTTAGTTTTGAGAGGGAAAACCGTTGCTTTTTTATTTCCGTCTACTACGTCCGCACTCCAACGCATCGCTATAACGTCTTTCAGTGCTTGAGATGTTGATAAAGTCTTACCAGAAAAAGTCACCTTATTGGTATCAAGTTTCCGGCGTTTGCTTACTGTTGCTTCCATGTTTTCCTCCTCTCTTTGGTCATAGCAATTCTGATTGTCCCTATCCATATTTAGAATATAACACCCCTTTCACTCAAAATCAATCGACATTTTTAAATGTTCACAATTTTCCTATATATTATGTCCATCTATATGAGTAGTACCCGCATAAGTTGCACGTAAGTGATCAACAAGTCACAAAAAACTCTTAGATAATTGTCGCCTCAATCTCAAATCGAAGCGAGCTTCACTGCTCGGATTTCAAATCGGCGCAGTGACCGTCTGATCTGGACAGTCGCAAGGGTCTCATTTCAGATGAGGCCCTCAATGCACCGAAAGGATCGGATTTCAAATCCGACCTTTAAGACATTTCGCAATATATGTAGCAAGAGCGGAGAGATCGCCCTCCGCTCTTCTATTATCCCTCTCCTTGCCCCTCAGACACCGCAGGAGCGCTTTCGTCGCGCTCTATGGCTTCGTCTATGGCTCGGTTGATAAAGCCGTTTACGCTCTCGCTGTGGGCTTCCGCGTGGGTCTGAATGATTTCTTTTTTACCTTTAGCAACAGTGAGATTGATTCGATCATAAGTTTTTGAAATCCATTTGTTTTGCGCTTTCTGCTGTGCTTTGGACACCGTCAAATAATCACCCCCCATAGTTTGTAGAAAAATTATACTCGCTAGAATCATATTGTGCAATGATAAGAACAGACAAATATCGTTGCGTAATATTGTCATTTCCGTCTATTGATATCGTTGCGCAACGATACTATAATGCTTACATGCAAGGAGGTAAAAGAAAAGCCCTCTGCATCACCGCCGCCCAAAGCCGGATGCAGAGAGCCACCAACCACCACTGGGGAGGCCAGCACTATAATTATATGACCTCTCCACCAGAAAATCAAGGAGGAAATGACAATGAGTAAAAGCAGTGCAATTATGAAATTCGGTGAGATGCTGACCCATGCGGCAAACTTTTACGCCGCGGGAGCGGCCGGGCCGTCCTTTGCGTGGGCCTCCCCTAACGACATTGTGATACTGGGCAAAATCCCGGATGATATTAACGGGCGTGTGTGCCTTGTGAGCCTTCCTGACGATGAAAAGAGGCGTTTTGTGCGTCTGTATCGGCACGGGAACACGATAAAGACCTATTACATGGACGATTACGATTGTAGCGGGGAGTATCCGGCTAACGGCGTGGAAGTTCATGGGGAAGTGCTGGCAATCGTCCATCAGTACGGAGTGGAGCCAGAGGCCCCCAAAGCATCCACGGCGTGGGAAAAGCGTGTGAAAAAGGCATTGAAGGGCCGTTTTATCCCATTCAAGGATCAGGAGCAAATTTTGAAACGGCACACCAACGCCGGACGCTGGACAACCCTAAACGTGGCCTATTGTCTGGGCGCAGAGGCCGGGAGAAAGGAGGCTATGAGCGATGACAAAGGCAGAGCGTGAAATGATGGTACGCATCCACGCCCTCGGTAGAATCCTATCACTCGACGAGGAGCAAGCAGGGCTTATCCTCGCGAGGATTAAGGAAATGTTAGCGGAGCGGGAAGCGGAGGCGAAAAAGCCTTAATTTCTGCACTTCGTGCGCTAAAAATGTGCGCCAAAGTGTACAGTAGCCCGTAAAGTCCGCCGAAGAGCAGCAAAGAATACAGTGTGTGAGTACAGCGAAAGCTGCTTCACCTGTCCTTTATCGGACTGCAAACAGACTGTTGTCAAATGCTTAACGGTCAACCGCTTGCCGATAGATCCTCTCATGTAACGCAGAAAGCCCACAGGAACACTCCTGTGGGCTTTTGCTTTGCCGGTGCTTATTGTATTCTCGCAGTGTTACCGTGCGTCTTACAAGCCAGCAGGGGGGGCTGCAACACCTTCTTGTTTTGAAGCCGCCCTTTACTCCGCCGCCTGCAACTCCACGAGCTGTTGAATCACTCGTTCCAGGCGTTCAAGCACTTTATCATAGCCGAAGATAAACATTTGCAGTCTCCTTTCCCGTTAGTACAGCAGCACGGGCTTACCGGCTGCGCGCGTCATGTTGTTGATGTTGGGGACGACCACGCGGGCAAGCGTCTTACCATCCACAACGAGGTTCACATTGATGGGCTCGCGGCTGCCCTGTGCCAGCGCCTCCATGACCGCCTGCTTGATGGTCGAAAGCGGCGCTTCGACGTTCGTTCCGCTCTTCTGGTCGCCCAGCACGGCAAGAAACTTTCGGTTCGGCGGGATGACCGCACCGCTCGCAAGCGCTGGGATCTCGTTGTACACAGGCGCATTGCCGTCTAAGCTCTGCGCCGCCACGCGACGGCTGCGCGCCGGTGCCTTTGTTGATACGCGCGTACCGGTAAAACCGGACGTTGCTTTTCTGACTTTGGAATCGTCCACACTATCAACGAAGAATTTGAGCGCAAGGCCAATCGCCGCCGAGATGATGAACGCCGTACCGGCGCTGACGATGCCCAGCGCCGCAAGGCCAACGCCGAGAACACCGGCCAGCAGTCCAAGAAGTACGCTGCGCCCGATGCTGACAAGCCGCTGCGTGCCCTTCTTCGGGTCTTTGCGGACGCTGTAAATGCTCAGTCCGAGAATCAGGCCTAATCCCATGCCGACGACTGTACCGACGCCCGGCGTCACGATAGAGCCGATAACAGCGCCAAGCAGCGCGCACAGCACGACGATCAACCCGGAAAGAAGCTGCGATTTGCCGCCGTGTTCCTCGTCCCCCTCTGCAAAGCCGGTGAGATAGAGGCCGAGGATCGCACCCAGGCTGAAACCGGCCACGCCGCCGGTGATGCCAAGAAACACACTGCCGAGCAGCGCACCGAGCAAAGCCGTGATGACCACGATCCACGCATCCTCTGCGTCCATCTCGGTTTTCCATGTTTCGGGGTCAAGGCCCACAAGGTACAGCCCCAGCAGCACACCGAGGGATAAACCGATGACGCCGCCCGTGATACCGCCGAACGCCGCGCCGAGTGTTGCACCGAGCAGCGCCGTTAAAACGGTCAGCCATGTTGCCTTGCTCTTGGGGATAACTTTCTTGTCAAAGCTCCATTTTAGGTCATCCACGACGATCTCAAGCCCCGCGCGGATGGTCTTAAAGATATCGTTGATCTTCTGGAACACCTTGTCGAGCTTTTCCATCATGGGCCCTTCGTCAAAATCAAAGTCCGGCGCAATGGCGGATGCTCCGCCGCCAACGCCGCCAACGGACGTTGTCGTGCTGAGTTTGTTGATCTCATCGAACGCCGCGAGCGCGTCTGTCGCTTCCTTTGCCGCCTTGCCGGTCGCGTCAATGGCGGCGGCCTCTTTGTAGAGGTTTTTGCCCGATGCCTCCATGCTCTTCTTTGACTTACCGCTCAGAATCGAAATGATCGTCACGATCTCCGACACAATGGCCGCAAGCAGATTCATTAGCCACGTCAGCGCCGGAATGAGTACGTCCATCAAAGGCGCGGCCAGCGTCAGCAGCGCACCTTTGAGGCGGGCAAAAGCGTCGGATGCCTCTGCGCTGGTCGCAATAGCCGCCTTGATCTGCTTGCGCAGCGCCATGAGCGCCGCCGTGATGACTGAGAATACAAGCATAGAGCGCGCTAAACTCTTGACCTGATCTCTGAAACGCGCGGCATACTGGCCCGCTTTGGCAAGCGCGGAATTCTCCGCCTCGCGCTCCCTGCGTTCCTGCTCCGTATTAGCGATCAACTCACCGGCAGCGACTTTTGCTTTGTCGAGCTTTACCGTCATGCTGTCGATGTTGGCGGTCGTCTCTTCGTAAGCAGCCGAAAGCGTTTTGACCTCCTTCGTCTGCGTGTGCAAAAGCGCTTCCTGCTGTTTGAGCTCCGCCTCCGCAGCGGCGCGGCGGTCGAGCACTTGCGTCTGATACTCGTTCTGTGTAAAGCCCTGTTTTTGGATCCATTCGCGGTCGTTCAGCCGTTCGACTTCCTTTCGCAGCATCTTCACGCGTTCCTCCGTAGCTTTCGCTGCCTGAGATGCGGCGTCGAGCTGCTTTTCAAGGTTCATCTTATTGCCCGTTTCCTTTTCAAGCTTGCTGTTCAGTTCGGATATCTCGTCACGCAGTTTGCTCAGTTTCTTTTGTGCTTTGGTCGAATCCAAATCACAAGAGAAAATCACACTGCCGTCAGCATTTGCCATTTAATCACTCCTTTCCCGCTCCCAGCCACTTAGAAATAGTCGTCTCTTCTTCCTGACTGAGTTTGTGTTTCATATTCACGATATTGCTGTTCCTGCGGTACCACTCGCGTTCATCCTTTTCAAGCGTCTTGCCGCGCGCCTTTTTGTCGCGGATGCGCACGACCTGCGCAAAGGTGCAGTCCCCGAGATCGTTATACGCACCGAGGAACGTCCACCAATGGACGCCCCCGGTGTTGGTCTCCGCATCATAAGGGATCTCGCGGATATCCCGTCCGAATATCCGGTTGATGGGCGGGAGGATCAACGGATAGTCCTGCTCCCAGTCAACCAGCTTCGGCGATTTCCTCTTGTCCGGCTCCTGTCCGCCGTTCTGGAACCACGAGAAAGCGTCTACCGCCTCTTGCAAATGCTGCGGCGGGATATCCTCAGGCGAGACATAGAACATCTGCAAGATGCCCTCTGCGCGGTCAGTGCCGCTCAAATCAGGATCACTCAGCATTACGAAGATATCGAGGATAACGCGAAAGTCCGTGCGGATCTCATAGCTCTCTCCGCCGATCTCGACGGAGGTAGGCAAGCCCCAATTCATCGGCGATACTTTGCCGTGTACTTCTGAATGCGCGGATTCGTGGCTTTCTGCTCACGAGCAAAGGCGCTGTCTGTCTCATCCATCAGCGCAAGCAGGAAATTTGTCCACACATGCAGGCCGTCCGCCATCGCATAGAGGTTCATGCTGCCAAAGATGCTGTCACACACCGGCTCTTCAAAAAGGCCGTCAATGATCTCGCGCATCTCCTTGTCGCGGCGGTCGGCAATGTTGAAAATCTCAACGCGGTCGCCGCACTTCTGCACCTCATCTGCGTATTTATCCTGCTTTTTGTCCAGTGTGTCAAACGCGTTGTAAAGACGCTGGATAAATGTGCCGTCAGTCGGGTTGAATCGAATGATCACATCACCCTTAATGCCGTGCACGGTGTATTCCTGCACACCGTTCGCAAAACTAAGTTCCATATTTATCTCTCCTTAAATTTGTTTTCAGGAAGCTTTGTATCAGAATGTTGATCTCCGCCGCTTATCGAAAATTAAAAGTTCTCCACGGCGTTTAAGGATAGTTCGTCCCATTTTTCGCTCATGCGGGAGACTTCGTCTGGTTCTTCGTGACCAGTGATGTCACCACAATAGTCCGAAAGATCATCAAACTTCTGTAAAACCTTGCCTTTCCAACTTTGACAGGCCTCAGAAATAGCGTTAAGGGCTGCGGCCTCGCCGCTGTTGTCCTGCGCTTTGGCGGCTGCTGCAGAATAGTGAGAAATAAGCCGTAGCATAGTAGGGTTGTTTCCATATTTTTTTACAAAAGCGGCGTAATCGTCAGAAGTCATAACACCGCTTTTCATCAACTCAAGAGCATTGCTGTTGATTGCATTAGGGTCCACAATATAGGCGGTGCGCACGGCCTGTTCCAGTTCGGCGCGGATCGTGCGGCGCGTGGTCTTGAAGTCTGTCCAAATGCGGATTCTTGTCTCGCTAAAGGCGGCTTCTGCGTCATGCAACCTTACCGCTGCGCAGTCTATTCTTGCCTGTTTTTCTTCCGCGCTGTCGCCGGGCGTCCATGCGTTAGCGTCACGGCTGGCCTGCCGTGCGCATTCGAGTGCATGGAATGCGGCGTTATATTCGCTGCGAGATTTCCTGAAAGCCTCGTCAAGCCGTTTTGCAAAAATGTTAAATTCGCTCATGCGTATTCTCCTTACAGTTGACCGCGCAGCATAGCATTGAAAAGCGCGTTGCTTGCCTTGCTGTCCTTTGCTTTTTCCGTCAGCTCTGCCGCGTACTTCTCAATGGTCGCGCCCAGATCGGACGCGGCAATACGATTTGCGGAAAGATCGCGGCGGGCAAGTGCGGCGGCTTCTTCATCGATATTGTGCTTGTCTACGCTGTCAAGGCTCACGCTGCTGCGGATTGCTTTATAGTTTTCGCTCTGTGCCTTGCGCTCCTGTTCCTCTCGCCGTGCCTGGTATTCGACTTTTAGGCGGCTTCTGGCGGCTCTGTATTCAGGGCTGCTACGCTCCAACTCGGCGCGGGTGCAAGCGTCCAAATACGCCTCGTCGCTGTCATAGTCGCCGCGCTTTACAAGGTCAAGGGCGCTGCTGAGATCAAAGCCCAACGCGGCTTTTGCCTTTGCCTCTACGCTCTCGCGGGTTTCAATGTTAGCCTTAAAATCCATAATAAATTTCCTTTCTTTTTTATGCGCTGTTGCGCTGCTTTTCTTATACTACGCTGTTTCTCTGTCCCATCTGAGAATTTCTCCCCAAACAGGTAATGTCTCAAGATCTGCATCCTTCCCATATAGTTCTCGCAGCTTTTCTTCTAAGGTTTTGCCCTCATGCTCTGCGATAACCTCAAGTGCCAAAGGGCGCACCTTTTGAACAGCCGCCTTGTGCTCTGCCTCTGTCGGAATTGTCGAATCGAGCAGTAGGAGATCGGACGGCTCAAGCAAATATCGTTCTTTCCAATAACCCATCATTTCATCTGCAAAGGCCATTGCCGACGTTTTATCAGGGAATGTATACGATTTTGTGTGAAGCCCGTCCCTTGCGCTGCCCGGGACCCCATCCCATTCGCGGATGTCTAACTGATAAGCCCCTGTATGCCCTGCCAGAACCAACATGTGCGGTCTCCACACAATTCTCCGTGCATCTCGTATTAAGCGATCAACCCTGCACTTTATACCGCTCATAGCTCGTTACTCCTGTCATTCTGCAGCGCCGCAAGGCGTGTTTTAATGGTTGCCATCGGTTTCTTCCCTCCATTTCTCCAACTCGTCAATCTTCTTCACTATATCGAATGTCTCGATCAGCTTTAGGCCGTATTCGATCAGACTTCTGGACGCCGCGATTCGATTTGCATCTGTAACGTCCTTGCGCGTTACGATCTCCCGCAGGCAGGAAAGGGCAGGATTTAGGCTTTGCTTTGCCGCTGTCGCCGCATCCTCGATCAAATCAGCTACCGCCTTTTGATATTCCTCTTGAAACTCAGGATCAGCAAGATATCTTTTTAGCGTCGTTAATCCAATGCCCGCCGCCCGTGCAGCCTTTTCCTTTGTTGGCTGCGTGAGCAAAGCGGCAAGCGCCTGTGTCTGTTTATGTGTCAAATAATCACCTCTTTTTAGGCCGTTTTTCACCAATGCGGCCCATATTTACCCGTAATACTCCATCAGCGGTTTGCGGATACGCGGGTGCCGCAGGGCTCGTATTGCTTCCCGCCGCGCCTTTGCATCAGGCTTTTGGCCAAGCCAAAACTCACTGATGATCGCGTCGCGCTGCGCATCCGTCAGTTGTGCAAGCGCCGCTTGCACGGCCTGTCGAAAATCCCGCTGTTCGATATCCTCAAAGGCTTCTGCCGCCGCTTCATCGGCAATCGCATCACCAAGCGTCAGGTCGCTGTCCTCGTCGCCTATCGGCTCGTCCATCGACCGGCAAACGCTGTTGATGGGGTCACATCGCGTCCGCTGTGTTCGCTGCCCGCAGGCTTCTGTGAACTCCGCCTTGAGCTTAATGCCGTACAGCGTGAGAAATTCACCCTTGTTCACATCCCATGTCGGCAGCGTATCCATGAGAGCGATAAACGCCACTTGCAGGAGATCACTTTCCTCGACACCCGCACGGCCTTCCATTGCCCGCACCCACCTCAAGGTCTGCTGCCATGCAAAGCGTTCAACCGCCGCCCAAAGGCTTAGAATGTCCGCCTCGCCCGCCTGTACCGCTGCTGCAATTTCGCTTGTTCGCTTATCCTGTGTGTCAAGTGGTTTTGCTTGCATATCCTCTCCTCCTGTGGTAAAATCAGAATCGACAAATCAGATCCACCACAAGAGCCGCTCTCCCCGTTTGGGGAGGGCTTTTTTCATACGTGCACGAGAACCGCGCCGCTATCGCTCACGTCCTCGATGGGGCCGCCATTGATTGCGGCCATCGCGTGGACTTCGCGGTCGCCATTACTCAGCTCGACGAGCGCGAGGCAGGCGACAGGGTACGTCTTGCCGTCCTCGAATGCGTAAAGCATATTTGCAGGGGCAGGGATAATCTGGATGATCTTGTCTTCGTTCATGGTTCTTGTCCTTTCTCAGTATTAAAGTCTGAAATGATTGTTTAGCGCCCGTTCGAATTTATCACGGTCATCAACGGGCAGGTGCGGGATAAGCAGGTGCTGCAGTTCGTCACGCTGATGGTAGCGGTCACGCTCACAGCGCGCGGGCTTGGTTGATTTTAGAATGCTGTACGCTTCCAAGATAGTCATAAATCCTCCGCCATAAAATTTGAATTTTGACCATCTTTTCTTTCTTCTCTCCTCCGATATTCATGTGCCAACCTCCAAAAATCCGCCCCGGCGTTTTTTCTCTGGCTCGCGGTACGGCTCCGAAAGCTCGGTGAATTTTTGATGTGCGCCGTCAAAGTTCATCTGCACAACGCCTTGACGACCGCGGCGGTTTTTCGCAACGGACACCCCAACTGTCCCGAACTCATCGATCTTCCAGAGGAACAATACTTTTGAGCCGTTTTGCTCCAACTCACCCGAATCTCGCAGGGAAAGCAGCGTCGGGCGGTCTGTGTCGTTGACACCACGGTTAAGCTGTGCCGCCGCAATGATGGGGATCTGTAGTTCAGACGCAAGGTTTTTCAAGTCGCGGCTAATCTGTCCAAGCTCGAGATTTCGGCTGTCCGCACGGCGCTCGGCCTGCATCAGGCCGAGATAGTCGATGACGATCAATCGCAGGTTTTGAATGGTCGCCGCTGCACCTCGAACTTTACTCACTGTTGCCGCGGGCCTGTCCCAAAAATGAAGAGGAAGACGTTCAAGGCGGTTAGACGCCGCCGCGATATCGTCCCATAGCTCATCAGTCAAATCGCGGTCAATCAGTTCATCCATCGTCGCCATACTGCGACGCACAAGCAAGCGCTCGGTCAACTCGGAAGCATTCATTTCCAGCGAGACGAAAAGCGTCTCGTTTCCGGCTCGAGCTGCACTTTCTGCAAGGTCGAGCAGAAAAGCAGACTTGCCGACCCCTGGGCGAGCACCGACGATGATGAGCTGTCCCCCCTCGAACCCCTTCAAAATGCTATCCAATTTTGGGAACCCCGTATCGATACGGGCCTGCTCCTGCGCTGAAAGGTTCTGCAAGGTCTCTGTAAGAGCCTGCGAGACACTTTTCAGCCGTCCGCCCGCATTGTCAAGGAGATGTGCCTTACAGAGTTCAGCAATCTCTGTCGCCGGATTCTCTTCATCGAGCGCCGCAAGCACCCCATCGCGTAACCGCTTTTCCGCTGCGTGCTTATGTAGCAAGCGGGCATATTCCTCCGCGTTTGCGAGTGTTGGCGTCAGATCAATACAGTCGGCAAGAAACTGCCTGGGATTGTCCACAAGATCACGGAGACCATCGGCGGCAATATTGACGTCAAACGCTTTTCCGCGCGATACTGCGCTGTCCGCAGCGCCAAAAACTGTAGCGCAGGCCGGAATGGAAAAATCGTCCGTGCTCACAAGCTGCCGAAGTTTCAAGACCTGCTGCGATTCAAGACAGACCGTCGCAGTCAAGGAATATTCAAGAGAAGAAGTGTCCTGCATCACGTGCCGCCACCCCCCATTTTTGCCAGGAGCTGCGTGTATTGTTTTCTGAATTTGCCCCCTGACAGGATGTTGCTTTGCCAGAACGAATCAAACTGTGAAAACTGTAAAACCTTATCGATGTCCTCCCAGCTGTGCCCATCCAGTCGATGGCACTTGTCAAAGTCCGCCGCCCAATTCTGCAAGGTCGTTTCTGAATGCGGCGTGCAGCTTGGCAAACGCTCTTCGATTTGATCGGCGAGCCAACGAGCAGCCCGATACGGAAGAGACCCATGCTCAAAAGTCGGCTTTGTTTTCGTCGAGCCGTTAGGCGAGACAAGAGAAGTAGTCTTAGTCTCGTTCTTATTATGGGGTACGTTTTCAGGTACGGAAACAGGTACACTTTCAGGTACGGAAACAGCAACGTTTTCAGTAACAAAATGTGACCGTTTCACCAGATAGTAACGATTTGGGCTTCCTTTTTTGCCCTTCTGAAATTCAATGAATCCAGTTTCCACTAACTTATCCCTTGCACGAACAACAGCTTGTTTTGATTCGACCCCGATCATGAGCATCATCCGAAGGTTATCTACTCGCACATACTCCGGCCATCCTGCTCTATTGAAAACGTTCAGTAGTTTGAAATACATCAATTGTGAGCCCCCAGGCAGATTGCCGCTTTCGAGCCAACGGTTGAAGTCGTTGAGGTAATCAATATATGTTGCCATTCACGTTACCGCTCCTGTTCCCGCACCCACGTTTTGAGATCATCGACAAGAACTCGGGTGCATCCGCCGAGCTTGACAACTGGAAAACCTTCCGTTTTTGCCAGCGCATAAACCGTTGGACGGCTAACCCCAAGCAGGCGCGCCGCCTCGGTCATTGTGACCGCGATAGGTTCAAGCGTCGACATCAAACCACCTCCTGTGAAAGCTCTCGAATGATTCTGACGATTCTTTCTTTTTCGTCTGGCGGTAGCTCCTTCCGCATCTTTCGCGAAAGGCTGGTATCTGCGATTCCGAGTGCTTCGGCCACCTGCCAGAGCTTCACACCGTTCCCAGCAGCAAATCGCCGGAGTGCTTCATTGCTCATTTATTTCACCCCCATACAGTAATGACAGCAACAACAAACTTGACATCGTTGCTTTCTAAGTATATAATACCAGAAAGAAAGCAATTTTTTGTTTATTTGTTTATTTCTTCTTTTCTATATAACAAGGGAATCAACTTTGTGGGGGATTAGATGATTACATTACAGTTTTGGCGTGGCTACGATAAAGAGTGTTTAATAAGTGTGGCCGAGAAAAAATCATATAAAATTGTTGAACTCGGATATCCGTTATTATCATTTATCTCCGACTTAGAAATTAGTTATGATGACTTTGGAAAAGATTCGCCCGAAGTAAATCATGTTTATTGGGGCGCAGAAGAATTTAAATATGATGTAAATTTACCTGCTGCCAAAATGTGTCAATCAATGTTCCGAAGGATCTTTGATGAAAAAATTAAAGGTGACAAAGCATTAGATTTGAAGATGTTTGAAGACATTGTTATTTCTTATGGATTTGAAGTTCCATTTCACGGAATTGCTAAACAGAATGACAATGGGAAAGAGATCACTTGTGATCTATATCGTTGTTTTTTTGTTCGTGGTTTAACTCGCGAGGTTATTGAACAATTATGTGTTGCTGAATTACATTATCTCGCAACAAATGGCTATACAATAAAGCGTTGTGCAAATTGCGGAAAGCTGTTTATTCCCAAAAAAGCTGACGAAAAGTATTGCATTCGCCGTAGTAAAGAATATCCCAACATGAATTGCAAACAAGCCGCAAAATATAAAAAGCAACTTTTGCGAGAAAAGGGAAATGAAACCGCACGGATTTATCATAGCATCTATACCATGATGGCAAGACGTGCAAAAGAAGCTCCGCCGTCAACACAAGGCCAGGCGCAGCAAGCATTGTTTGCGTTCACAAATGAGGCTGCAGAATGGCGAGAGAAATTAAAGAGTGATCCTAAGATTGAGGCGCAATACATAACTTGGTTGAACTCTTTCAAAAAAAGAAAATCAAAAAATAAACATTTAACTATGGAGTAAATAATCTAATAGGCGCACAGAAGACATATTTGATCGTTCGGCAGTACGAGGCACAAAAAATGACGAAAGGGGCTCCCCAGGGCAATTCAAACGCGAAAAAACAATTGGCCCCAAATGGGCCTTTTGTTAAAGGAGATACAGCTGAAACCATTACAAAAGAGCATAACATTGGGCGCAACACCGTTAAACGCGCTGAAAAATTTGTCAAAGGCGTCAATGCCGCTGAGAAGATCACGCGAGACACACAAAAATAAAAAACCGCCCCCGGTGTTGCAGCACCGAGGACGGTTATAAGGGGCAGCAAACGGAAAGCCTACTGCCCTCCAATCATAACAAATGCAGGAGGAAAAAGCAATGCCAAGAAAAGCAAATACGCGCGCTGCATCGGGTGCCGGCAGCATCCGTCAGCGGCCTGACGGTCGATGGGAGGCTCGTGTGACCGTCGGCAATGACCCAGGCACAGGAAAACCGATTCGCCGCAGCATTTACGGAGACACGCAAGCCGCCGTTCGTAAGCAGATGACGGCCACTCTCCGTGAAATTGACCGCGGTACATATCTGACACCACAAAAAACGACAGTCGCACAATGGCTTGATGAATGGCTCGACACCTTTGCCGCCAATAAGATCAAGCCGACGACATATCTTCACTATCAGGCCTGTATAAAGAATTACATCAAGCCTCAGATCGGCGCTATCGAGCTGCAAGCTCTGCGCGGCGCGCATGTCCAGAAGGTCTATAACGCCATGACGAAAAAGGGATTGAGCGGAAAGACCGTCAAGAACTGCGCTGCCGTACTGCATAAGGCGCTCTCAGTTGCATTGAAACAGGGGATCATTGTAAGTAACCCCTGTGACGCCGCAGAGCAGCCGAAGGTGGTACAGCGCGAAATAGCGCCGCTGCGTGATGAGGACATTCCGAAGTTCCTTGAAGCAATCGAGGACAGTCCTTATCGAAACGCGCTTGCCGTCTGTCTACTTGCCGGTCTTCGTGAGGGAGAATTGCTCGGTCTCCCGTGGTCACAGGTTGACTTTGAGAAAGGCCGTATTACCGTCAGCCAGCAACTACAGCGTGAGAAGAAAAAGAACGGCGCTTACTACATTGTCGGCACCACCAAGAGCGGCAAGCCGCGCACGATCGAGCCGCCCCCGCTCTGCTTTGAATATCTCCGGGATGAAAAGCGTCGGCAGGCGCAAAACAAGCTCAAAGGCGGTAAGCTATGGAGCAACGACGACAATCTCGTTTTTACGGATGAACTCGGAACGCATCTCGCCATTCATACATTTTACAAGTACTTTAAGAAGATCGCTGCCAGTATCGGACGCCCGGACGCGCGTGTGCATGATCTGCGCCACACCGCAGCCACGGTGATGATCGCCAGCGGCGCGGACATTAAAAGCGTGCAGGACTTCATGGGACACGCTACCGCAAGTTTCACATTGAACGTCTACGCCCACACATCAGAACAGATGATGAAGGACACCGCAGCAAGAACGCAGTCATATTATGAAAAGCTGAAAAAGGCATAAAAGAAAGCTCCACCAGTCAGCCAGCCGGTGGAGCTTCTTTCCGCAGTTTTTAGGGGTAAAAAATCCAATTGGGGTAAACTTAGGGGTAAAGGCATTTTCTGAAATGCAAGAATTGAACTTTTCTTAGCAAAACAAGACGATATAAAAGAAAAAGCAAGGGAAAACGCAATGTTTTCTCTTGCTTTTCTTGGCGCGGAAGAGAGGATTTGAACCTCCGCGGCGCTTTTTACACGCCCTACTCCCTTAGCAGGGGAGCCCCTTCGGCCTCTTGGGTACTTCCGCAGGTCGATGGTGTTTTATGAAATTGGCGGAGAGAGTGGGATTCGAACCCACGGAGACTTGCGCCTCGCCGGTTTTCAAGACCGGTTCCTTAAACCACTCGGACATCTCTCCATCGGCAGAGGAGTTCTCCGGCTCTCAAACGCTTGATTAGTTTACCATAGATTGGGGCGGTTTGTCAACCGGAAACGGAGAATCTTTTTATAAAAATTTATCAGATGGAAAACGTTCACAATTTAAAGATGACTTTTCTGACAGGAACGGTTATAATAATACCATCTGTCCGGCGGTTTTTGCCTCCGGCACACCTGAAGAATGACAGGAGGACCCATTTTGAAGAAACTGAACCAATGGATCGACCGGTTTGCGTACAGCCATCCTCGTTTCGGCATACCGAACCTGATGCTCTACATTGTTATCGCCAATGCGGTGACGTACATCCTGACGCTGTTCGCCGGGGCAGCGGCCCTGAGCTTTTTGGAATTTGACCTCTACCATGTGCTTCATGGCGAGGTGTGGCGG
>OGME01001349.1_pt1 | contig 15273 bp, 19 predicted proteins | sample 1572981 | NCBI WGS metagenome assembly OGME01 (sample SAMEA2581902, study PRJEB24529) | metagenome | biome: Human gut stool | place: China | collected 2011
GGGAGTTTTTTGGTGCGCGGTACAGGACTCGAACCTGTGACCCCATGCACGTCAATTATAGGCAAATAGCAAACAAACAGTATTGTGCGGCATTATGCGGGATTTAGCAGGAACATGCGGATATTTTTACGCGAGAAGTTGCAAAGTCCTGTTCTATCCCGCGTCAGCTACTAACAGGTTGCTAACAAATTACACCGCCGCAATTCCGTGGTAGTAGGCAGACAGCTTTTCTTTCGGGCCTTTCGCGTCCTTGTCAAACAGGAATGCCTTGGCCATATCCGCAAAAAACTCAGGCTTGTTTACGCCATACTTTGCCGCCACGGAGCAGTAGTCCGAATACATCATATTCATGGCTACGTTCCAGTCATCCTCGGTGATGTGCGCAAACACGACACCGGCGTTGGCCGCGAGGGGGGTAGTTTGCTGAACAGTCCAATGCCCGCCGGTGGTGCCGTCATCATTTTTCATGTCGGTATTCCATGCTTTAGCATCCTCTTTGGAAAAATCAGCGGATCCGCACATACATTTACCGAGTTTATCGACCTGTTCCCAGCACTCCGCCATTCCTCGGACGGCAGCAGCAGAGCGTTCGGACACAGGCAGTTCCATGTACGCAGACAGTTCTTTTTCCAGTTTTTGCTTGTATTCTTTCAGGTCGTCCTTCATGTTGCACCCCTTACAGCTTCTCGACGGTGACGGCCATGTTGTTTACAACCGCCGCAACGCCGCCCAAGGTCAGGGACAGAATAGAGCTTTCACACCCGCAAGCATTGCGGACGATGGCAGAAATGCCAATATTAACAGTGCCGTTTTCGGCGGCGGTCTGGGCCCCCGTCGCTCCGATAATCGGAACGCCGTCCTTTTGCGCGGTGATAGACACGGTTCCAGCCGCCGAGGGAGACAAGGTGCCGGAGACGTTGACGAGGTAATACCCCTGTCCGCACAGTGTAATGGCATTGCCGTCTTGCTTGATGTTGCAGCCGTACCGGCGGGTAGTATTCCCAACAGGGATGATGCCGTCAACCGGGACGGTTGCGTCGGTTGTGTTAGTGGTATAGATTGCAGATTTACTCATAGAATCATTCCTTTCTAATCGGGCTGATTTTTGTCCATTCAAAAATAGCGGGGCGACTAATGCCGCCCCGCATGCCTCGCCAAATAGGGCGTCACTTTATCTCGCTTCCCGGAAATCAGATGTTGTTGCAGCCGCTATTGCAGCCGCAAAACGGAGAGGGGCCTGCATTGTAGGTGTATCCGTTGGGATAACGCACTACGCCGCACAGCTGGTCCCTGATAAACAGCTGATTGTTGGCCTGTTCCAGCTGGGCGATACGGCCCTCCAGCTGAGATTTCTCCAGGGCAGCAAACTTGGCGTCAATGTTGGCGTTGACGCTGTCAATAGCCCGCTGCGTGGTGTAGCAGCACTCCGACATCTGAGACTGGATGTTGTTTCCGGTCTGCATAATGGCCATGTTCGTACCGTTCTGCGCCAGGGCCATTTCTTTGCCCAACTGCCCGACATTGCCCTGCATTTCGTATCCCAAGTTGCAGATGCCGTTGCCCACGTTGGTCAGACGGTCATTCAGCTGGCCAAACTGCTGGCCGAAAAGGATTTCCTGTTGAGACGAAGCGGTGGCATACTGGCCAAATTCGCCTTGCCGGTTCATCCCCCAGCCTCCGCCCATAAAGACGAAAAGGAACAGGATGATAATCCACCACGCGCCGCCCCCCCAATTGTCATTGCCGCCATCAACAGCGGCCCGAAGATCAGAGAGGGAATAGTTGTCCATTTCAAAACTCCTTTCTTGAAATTTTTATAATAAACCGTTGCGCACCGGCTTATTTCAGGAATCTCATAAACTCCTTGGCTTGCTGCTGGAGCTGCTGGAACTGCTGCGGGTTCATCTTTCCCGATTGCAGCATTTGTTCCACTTGTTCCTTTGCCCGCTGCGGGGTCATACCAGCCGCGAACTTGCGGAACTCCATCAACATTGCGAGAGGGTTATTCAGGCTTTTTGCGTTTTGCTGGAGCATCTGAATCATCGGATTTGGCATTTAGCATTTCCTCCAATCTTTTCACGCGTTCTTCCAAACTGGTAACATCTACCTTTGCGGGGTCTTGATACGGAGCAATGCTGTATGGAGTAACAGTACAATACCCCGCCCCATCGCTGACCTTGAGCCACACAACCGGGTCATTCTCGTCCAGGAGTAAGATGGAACTGTTAGGTGCCATGCGGAACGCGTCTGCCCCGTTTCTGCCGTTTACTCTGGTAATCTGGCACGCTTGCTGTGATGCTTGCCCGTATTGCCCCATGTATGGGGCACCGTATCCCTGCTGATATTGGTTGTTGAATCCGTACATCGCCAGCCCTCCTTTGCTTATATGGTACAAAAAAATCGCCCATTCAGATGGCCTGTAAAAGGTCTCTGAATGGGCGATCATGTCCAGGTGAGGTCTATTGATTTGTCAGCGCGTCAACAATTTTCGACAATGCCCTGCGGCGGTTTCTCTTGACGCTTTCCGGCGAGACGTGAAGCGCGTTGGAAACTTGGATATAAGACTTTCGGCGGATATCGCACAAAATAATGCACGATTCCTCATCTTCTGGCAAATCGAAAGATTGGACAAATTCCAAAGCTCTCTTAGGAGCCATGTTGGAAATGTAGTACCGAACGGCTTTGCGCCTATTATCCATGGAAAAATAGAAGCCGTGGGCGTGCGGGCGCAATGCGCGGGCAGGGAGCGCGGCGTTACATCACTCCCCGCCGTCCAGAATGTTTCTTACTTCTTCCCCTTCACCACAAACCCGGCAAACCCCGCCGCTTTCAGCTTTTCCAGCATCCTGTCGGCGTTGGCGCGGACGGCGAAGGCTCCCACCTGGACCCGGTACAGCACCTGCTCGGCGTCGGCCTTGGTGTCCTCGGCAGGCTTCTGCGTCTGAGCCGGGACGAAGGTCACGCCCAGGTACTTGCACAGGCCCTTGGCGATGGCTTCTCCGATCTCCGTGGTGTGCTCCACGATCCACTTGGCACCCTCCACCGTGTCGTGGAATTCGCACTCACAGTACACCGTGGGAGCCGCCGGAGTCCGCACCTCGTAAAGGTTGGGGTTCTTCTGCACGTTCTCGGACGTTCCCGGCGTCAGCGGGGCCAGCTCGTTGAACACCGCCTTGCAGGCGTCGTACCCCTTGCCGGGGATGGCGTAGCAGAACAGCCGGGTGCCCATGACCTGCTTGTTGCAGGCGTTGGTGTGGACGCAGTTGTGGATGTCCGCGCCGAAGCTGTTGGACTGGGCGCAGCGCTGGGCCATGGTGGAGCCAAACGCCGCCACCTGCACCTCCACGCCGCTGCGGCGCAGGGCCGCCGCCTCCGCCTCGGCGATCTTCTGGCACTGGGCGTGCTCGTTGGTGTTGCCCCAGGCGTAAGCGTTGCTCACCTGGTCGCTGGGGCTGATGTAGACCTTCTTACTCATCGCTATTCTCCTCTCCCGGCAGGTTCTCCTCTGCCGTGTCCTCGGTGTGTACCTTCAGTTTTTTCAGCAGGGCCTGCATGAAGCCCGGCACCGGTGCGCCAATGGCCGAAACGTTCTCCAGAATGGACAGCAGCTCGTTGATCACCAGCCAGATGATGACGATGCTGGCAAACAAAAAGTCCACCGGCCAGTCCCAGCCCAGGCTGTCCGCCCCGTAGCGCAGCAGCCAGTCCACCACGCAGGCCACCCCGACAATCACCAGGTAGCCCACCTTTTTCAGGATGCCCCGCAGGCCCACCCGGGAGGACAGTTCCCCGGCGTTCCATGCCTTGGTCATGCCGGTGATGTAGTCCAGCAGCATCACCACCACCAGCACCAGCACCGGCACCAGCAGCTGAATGCCGTAAGCGCACAGCGCCCCCAGCGCAGCCGCCAGCGCGGCCTTGATCGTGTTTTCTTTCATGTAAAATCTCCTTTCAATTTGTGATTTTGCTTTAATTTTTGTGTAATATTTGGCTATTTCGCCAATTGACTTGTACGCACAGCGGGCGTACAATATAACCAGGGTAAGAGTAACGGACAGGCCATCAGGCCGGAAAGGATAAAATTTATGAAGTACGATGTTTGTCTCAGCAACCAAGATGTCATTTTTGACAGCGCTTCCGGGTTCGAAACAGCCGAGGAGGCTATCGAGTGGGGACTCGGCCGCAGCGGGCGCTACGTGATACAGATCGGTCCTGACGGCGAGGAGTCTTTGGGTGTGTCCTTGGCTGTCACAAACGGATCACTCATTAGCGTCTACAATCCTGTTGCGTTTGGAGGATGGCGTAACATGACAGCAAGTGACGCTGCCGACTATGTGCGCCGCATGATCGGCTGACACCGTCTGAGCCGGAGAAAGGGAGATGTAAATCATGGCCAAAACGGAACGTCTATACATCCGGCTCACGCCGGAGCTCAAAGATCAAATTCAGGCCGCCGCAGAAGCGGAGGGCCGCAGCGTATCGAATTTCATCGAGCACCTGATAACACAGGCGCTCAAGCGGGAGGGCTAATCGCCCTCCTTTTTCGCGCCTTATAAGATTTCCTCGTTTTTGGTGGCAAAGCCTCGATGATGTCCATCTGCTGTTTCTCCCTTCATTTTGGTGTCAGCGTCGCCGTAAGATTTGCGCCGACGCCCTTGACGCAGAACTTGATATAATGCGGCGCCGACAGCGACGCGATGTCCAGCGTAAAGCCGGTCTTGTCCGCGTCGATCGTAAACGTTCCCGCCGTCGTGCTCTTATTTTCGATGTAGCTCGCGGTCGAAAACTGCGTTCCGCCATTCGTATACAACACGAACGCACTGTCGCCGCCGTTGTTGCTACCGGACCAGTTGTTGCCCAGACAATTCACAGCGCCGGTCACGCGGATAGTCGCGCCATTGGGATATCTGGTCTTGTCGATCGGGATCGCCGCCGTGTGTCCGATAGTCACATAGCCTGTGGCGGGTTTTTCGCTGCCACTGCCGGTGGAAAGCCGGGTATTGTCCGCATAACCATAGTCCGCCAGCAGATCGGACGTCGCGGCTTTGACCGTCAGCGTATACTCTGCCGTAAATCCGCCGTCTGCGGTTTTTACCGTAATCTTGGCGCTGCCCGGCGAAAGCGCCGTGACAACACCGTTGACCACGCTGGCCACGGTCGGCGCGGAGCTTGCCCACGTCACCGTCTTGTTGCTTGCGTCTACGGGTTTCACGGTCGCCGTCAGCGTGGTCTGCCCGCCGACGGTCAGTTTGCCGGAGGCGGCGTTTAGTGTTACGCCCGTCACGGCTACTGTCTTAATTCCTGTAAAAATCTCGCGGTCGTAGCCCGCGCCGTAGCAATAGCTGTAGATCTTCTGCTGGCTTGGATTGATGACGTTGACGACAAACGCCGTGTCCTTGGCGCTGTTGGCCGTCTTGCTGTAGGTGGTCGCTTCTCCGAACTCGATGCCGTAATATTCCGCGCTGCCGTTTGCGCCGTACTCGTTATTCCGAGCAAAGCACATATTAGGCGTTGCCATGCGCCAGACGTTGTACTCCGTGCCGGCGCCGCTTGCGATAGCGTTGAGCTTTGCGGCCTTGAAGCAATGCACATGGCCGTGGATGGCCGCGAGGATCGTCGCGCTGTTGCTGCCGCTGAAATTCACGGTATTGCCGCTGCTGACGGTGATGCTGCCACCGTCCACGTAGGCCTTGACGATATTCGACAGGACACACACGCCGCCCCAGTCCAGCGGATGGTGGGACAGGATCAGCACATTCCAGCCGGCCTTTGCACCCACGGCTTTCAGCGTGTTCGCGAACCACAGCTTTTGAGCATCACTGACGTATTCTTTTTCCGTAGCCTCGGCGGTGTTCAGACATATTACCCGCAGCCTCTTACTCTCAAAGTCTCGGTAGCAGTAGCCATCTGTGGTGCTGCCCATGGCCGCGCCTGTGTTGTATGCGCCCACCATGCTGTATAGCTCTGCCGCCGTCAGAACGCTTCCGTTCTGCGCTTTGCTGTATTGCAAGCTGTCGTGATTGCCGAGCGTCCGAAATTGAGGAATCCCGCTGAAAGCTTCGTCGACATCGGCGTTGATCTCTTTTACATGCTGTCGTCCTTCGGCCAACGTTGTGGTGGAGCTGCCCGCCGTGTAGTCGCCCAGATAGCAGCAGAAGTCGATACTAGGCAGCGCGTAGGCCAGCACCTTCGCCGCCATACCGGCGTGCTTGTTCCCGGCCACAATGTCGGCGCTGGTATCCAGCTGATGGGCGTCTGACATGGCGATAAACGTGATGCTCTCATCCGTCTGCACTGCCCGCGCCTTTTTAGCTACCTCCAGCGCCGCCACTTTGATGTAATCCGGAATGTCCCCATGCACGATGTTGTCCTTGCTGGGTATGGCGCTGACCGCCGTTGCCATCTCCCCAATTTTGTAGGCGGTCGCCTCGCCGTTCTTTGCCCGGATAGCATTGGCAATCGCCTGCACAGACGCTTCTTCATACAGCTTCTTCGCCATCAGTAGCTCACCTCGCTCCCATCCGCGATCTCCACTGTCTTAGCCGCACTGCCGTCATAGGTGACGGTGGTGCTGCCGATCTTGATCGTCAGCGCATTCGGATTTTTCAAGGCCGTGGGGATAGTGGGAATATCATCCATAGATGCCAGCCGCGTATTACTTGCCCGCACCGCGCCATTGTCAATGGCGATAGTCAGCGATTGCGCCGGAAAATTCATTGCGGTCAGCGCACCGGCACCGGAAAATATCCATGTGTTTGCGCTGGGCATTGGGAGGACTAGCGGCAGCGTTGCGGTGTACTGTTCCATCGCGAACCGACATTTCAGCACCTTCCCGGCCTCATATGCTGCCTTGATGTCGGCCATAGCCACCGGGCAGGTGTAGTTTGGGTAATCGCCAGCAAGGTCGATGTAATAAGCGGGGTGAGTGCCGTCATCACCAGCAGCGCCTTCCAATGCAATAATTGCATCTTGTATCTCATTTAAGTTTTCCGCGGTTATAACTGTTTTTCCGTTTACATAATTTTTCTTTGTAAGCGCCATCTGTAACCCCCCCTTTTTATGCCGTCCTGCGCCATGTGTACACGGCCAGGTACGGCGGCATGTTGTTGTGGGCCTGGCCTCCGCAATCGGAGGACTGCCCGCCGGAATACTCGTTGTACTGGTTGCTTGCGGCTTGATACAGCCGGATGGCGTTCACGCCCTCCGTTACACTCTGACCGGTGTATTTCAGGGTGTGCGTGTGGTCCGGGATTTCCGCCTTGGTCAGCGTGTGCGTTGCCTCGCCGCCGGTGCTGCCAGCGGAATGGGAGTCACCCGCCGCCAGAAGGAATACGTCCTTGACCTGCTCCCAGATGCCGCCGAACAGGTCCGCTGGGGAGGTGGAATCTGTGGACTGGAAGATGCTGCCAACGGGGTGGAGATAATCCAGGAGAGTTTTCCCCAAATACAGGATGGGCCATTTAAACTCTGCCACCTTTTCGTGTTCGGCCACGCCGCCGAAACAAACCCCGGGCAGGGTAAAGTTCATGTTCATGGGCACCGAAACGGTGGGGATAGTGATTTCCCGCGTTACCGTGGTGCCCAGGGAGTCCGTAGCTTTGACCTGTACAACACTGGTCGTGTCCGTGCCAAAGGACACCAAATGCACGGTCTTTGCACCGCTGGTCTGGTCGGTCAGCGTGGACGCGCCGGTAATCTCCACAGATGCCTTGTTCCCGGTCAGCTGGAGGGACAGGGCGAACGTCAGTTTGATATCTGCGCCCATGGCGTTATCCGTCCACACGCTTCCTGTGTAAGAGCCGCGCACAAAGGTCAAATCCTGGATTCCAGGGCCGCTGTAGGCGTTTACGGTGATGTTCCGGGTAACGGATGCCGTGCGCCCTCTGCTGTCCGTGACGGTGGCCACAACGGCCATTGTGCCGCTTCCTGTAAGGGCATTCGCTCCGTCCGGGATGGCGACTTTCCCGCCGATGGTCAGAGACTTGGCCTTGATGGTGCTCCCGTAAGACCCGGCAGCGGAAAACGTGGCTTTCAGAGCGCTCTTGCCCTGCACCCAGCCGTATGTGGGCTGATACCCGGAGGTGTCGGACAGACTCACGGACAGGGTGGGTTTTACCGATGCAGGAATGGATGCCGTCAGTGTGGTCGTATTGGTGCCCACCACGGCGTCCCCGTTGTAGGTGGTAATCTCCGCCGCGATGTTTACGGAGATTCCAGACGTATTCTGCGCGGCCCAATCCAAGGGCGGCGTATACGATATGGATGTGGCGCTGGATTTTGTCGCCACAGTTACCTGTGCCGCAGAGCCGCACTTGAGTTTAATGGTGTGTGTAAAAGTGCTCACGGCCCGGGTCACTACAAGTGTACCGGCAGAGCCCAGCACAAGTCCGGATGCTGAAACGGAAGATGCCCGAGGAATATCCGGGAGATTGACCGTTCCGGAAACCGTCAGGCTGGACGGCGTGTAGGATGACGTAAATCCGCTGTGCCAGTCCGCAGAAAGCCCCACAGACCCCTTGCCCATATTGTTATGAGCCACGGTGATAGACTTGCTGCCCAGCTTGTACCAGCCCCTGGAATTGTACCGGTACGGGTTATACACCTTGGTGCCTTGCAGAGTGTAATAGCAACTATTGGCGTCCAGGTTGAAGCTCTCGCCGGTGCCGTCATAGATGTACAGCGTCAGGGACAGTGTGGACTTGTTGTCCGCGATGCTCTGGGATACGCTGTAATCCAGCCGCAATTGCCAGCCGGTGGAAGATTTTGCGCCGTAAATGCTTGCCATTAACTCACCCCCACAAAAGACACGGACCCGTTAGGCTGTACGACAATGCCCATGGGTCCCAGCCGGAACTTGCTCAGTTCCACCAGTTCAAAACTGTTGTTGTTCCAGTACGCCAGCAACGTACCAGCCGTATCGTAGAATCCGATTTTGTCGTTGTATTCCTTCAGGACGATCTCCGATGCAGAGGAGCCGATACGCAATACCGGATGGCCGTCATCGTCAATCCCCGCCTCGATGAAATCCGAAAGCGTCTGGCCGTTGACGGTGACTTTTTCTGCGGACATTTGCCCGGCGGTGATGACATTTGCGTTGATCTCGCCGTCCATGGTCAAGGCAACACCGGAAATGGTATTTCCGCCGTCCTTGGAGAATCCCAGCCCACCGGTGGACATAATCCACATCCGGGTATTGGGTGTAATGGTGGGCGTATCTCGCAGAGTCCACCCAACGGGGAAACCCTGTTCGTCCAGAGTCAGCTCGTAATAGCCGCCCTTTGCCCCGATGATCTTTTGCGTGGCGTTCTGCATGGCCTTGGTAAGGCCCTCATAAGCCCGCTTAATGCGTTGCTCTGTAGGGCTTTCCATGGCGTAATCCGCGTCCTGTGGGGCGTAACTGTGCATGGTAGAGGACAGGCCACCGTACAGGTGGATTTCCTGCTCCATAACACACACATCCAGCCATTCGCCGGTATCACCCTCTACTTGGATAATGTCGCCCACCTCAACAGACGGGTCGCAGCGCCATTTTACGTCGCAGGGCTGGAAGGATATCTCTAACTCCGGCTGAATCAGGTCTGCAACGGCCTGGTTCATGTAGGGGTTTGTGGACGTGATGCCTAATCCGGTGCCGGATGTAATGGGTTCATCTTCCGTGCCGGTTGTGAGACTGGATACCGTGTACAGGCCGGCTGCCGTGCGGGTCAGGCCGGACATGTACTGCTGCTCCCGGCTGACCTGGAAGGTGGTTTTCGCATACCACTTGAACACCAGATTGCCGTCCCGGTCGAAGTGCGCGGACTGTCCGCACAGTCCAGCCAGCCACCCCAGCTGCTGTCGGATGGTCCCCTCAAACACAGACTCGATTGTCATATCCGGGAAAGTCACCGTTGGGGGAGTCAGGCCGCTTTGCGCACACAAGTCCGTCAGCATAGCGTCTGGCGTGGCGGGGAACTCAATTTGCGGGGTGTACTGCTCCGTCAAGGATGCCATTTGGTCGTAGCCGGTGATTTCCCAGCCATACACCAAATTTTCCACGCCGTCTGCGGGAATGTAGTATCGGCCCAGGGGGACATATTCCACCCCAGACGCTGCGGCGCTTACGCCGACAATTGCCTTACCAGCCACAGCCTGACCGGCGATGGCTGTCGTGCCTGTATCACCACCAGGAACGCAGATGCCGATATACGGTACAAAGTATCCGCCGGACAATTGCAACGGCTCATCCGGCTTAAAAATGCGGATTTTGCACCGCCCGGAACAGGCGGAGCCAACGGAAATGCCGTCTGAAGAATCAAACGCCGGTGTGGCGGTGATCTCCTGCACATAGTTTCCGTCAAGCTCCGTCTGCCCGTTGAAAATCACCTTGGCCTTGATCTCGCGCCCATAATCCGCAAACGCGGTGTGGAATGCGGTGGAGACATTGTACATGGCGTCACCTCTCCACAAAGTTCATGGACAGACTTTCCCATCTCCATTCCCCATCGATGCAAGAATACATGGGAGTAGTCCGGTCGCCCACATAGCATGTCATGGTGCGGTTCGTGCCGTCCTCTGCATCTGGCCCTGTCGCCTGGAAAAATACGTCCGTGACGGCTTTCAGGATTGTGGAGCATTGTTTAGCAGTCAGGGGGGGCCATTCCATGGTCCACTTCCGTTTCCTGGCCACCCTGTCGCGAAACGCATCACCATTCTGGTTCCTTCCGGAGCCGTCTGCATCTACGTCCTGCAAGCCCCAGGAAAAAGATTTGGGGTCAGGGAGCGGCACTGTGGTCTCGTCTTTCTTTTTTACTGTGATGATTGCCATGTGCCCTCCTTATGCGAACAGAGGAGATTTGCCGGTCGCCCGGACCACCTCTTTGTTCTTCTTTACGACGTTTCGATACACCACGTCGCCGTCCATATTGATAGTAATGTTAATATCCCCGGACGCTCCATCCTTATTGGACATGGCCGACATTACAGCGCGGTACACGCCGTCAGACACGGCGGCAACGATTTGGTCATTGTTCGCAACGGCTGTCCGTCTGCCGATGTTGCCCACCATCTCCGCGCCAGCTTCACGGGCAACAAACAACTGGCCCTCGTTGGGAAAACCGCCTTCGGCAAGCTTCGGAATGTAAATCGGCTCGACTTTCGTGATACTTACTCCAGGGATTTTGTTGATTAGCCCGATTGCCAGATTCAACATTCGTATGAATCCGTTAATCGTTCGCTCAATCGTGGAAAAGATTCCGTTGATTACGCCCTTGAAAATGCCGGAGGCGAAATCGGATACAGTCGTCCAAATCCCCTTAAAGATTTTGACGGCTGTATCTCTTATCAAGGTGAGCTTTGCCAAGAAAAAGCCAACTATCGGTTTAATGACCGTGTCGTACACCCATGTTGCGGCCTTTTTCAGCGGATCGATCACGTGTTCCTTCACCCAGCCGGTTACTGGAACGATGACATAGGTGTAGAACGCAGTCCCCGCTGCGGCGAGGACTTCCACGACTTTTAGAGAGATTTCTTTAATTTTATTCCAGATAGTTTTGACGCCCTCAATGATTCCGGAGACAATTTCCACCGCGTTATTCCAGATGTGTGTCGCAACATCCGCCACAGATTCAGCAACGGGGCGGAAGAACTCAATGATCGGCGAAATGACTTTCTCCCACACCCAGTTTGCAGCAGTGCTCAATGCACTAACTACCGGCTGGATGATTTTCCCGTCAAACCATTCCCAAATGTTCGTAAAGAAACCAGCTATTTCATTGCCGAAATTCTGCACTATCCAGATTGCAAGGTCGGTCAGCGCCCCGACGGCGAGTCCGATCAGAGCACCAATTCCCATACCGATAGGCCCGCCAAGCGACCCGATGATTGCACCCACACCGGCACCCGCCATGGTGGAGCCCAGAGGAATAAGCACTCCATTCAACCAATTAAGCCCGTTTTTAATGGCGTCGTATACAGATACCAAGTACGTCGGTAGCCCGGCAATAATCATGCCAACTCCGGCGGCGAGCATTCCTGTACCAATCGTTCCGGCCATGGGAATGAGTGTTGCAAGCTTTCTGGAGATTGCGGTAATCGCAGGAAGAATTCCTTTGGCGATGGACCATCCCGAAAAAGCCGCTCCAACAGCAATGGCCAGCGGCAGCAGTTCTTTGAGCTTTGCCTTAACCTGTTCAACGTTTCTGCTCACGACCCCAGCCAAGAAATCGTACTCGGGCAAATTAATCCCGAGTCCACCAGAGCCGGTAATGCCAGCATCCGTTTTGCCGGAAGAACCCGTGTTGGACGGCAGGATGTTCAATTCGTCAAAGCCCATGGTGTAGCGCTTAAACTCCTTGGCAGCGTCTACCGCTGCATCCATGTTGTCCGAAAGATCCCCGGCGGCAACAGCTCCACGATTCACGCCATCCCAGTCAACGTCCGTAAGCTCAAACCCGAACCGCTTAGCCAGCGCGTTCGCTAACTCGCGGACAATTTGCAGAAACGCAATGACATAAGGCAAAGCCTTAGTCAGAATCGGGATAAACAGATTGCCGATTGCGCGGGACACCTGAGTGATTTCTGCTCTAAGCACACGCAGCTGGTTCGCAGGAGCTTCCAGGGTTCGGGCCATGTCGCCCTGTGCGGTCGTCACCTGCGTCATAATAGCGTAGTACCGCAGCTCTGCTTTTTCTGCCTGATTCATGGCGGAAACGCTCTTGGTAATACCAAGATTCAGCGCTTCCTGCTGCAATCGCGCAACAGACAGGTCATAGCCCAATCTTCGCAGGGGCTCCAGTTCGCCTGCAATGCCGGATTGCAGCTTCTGCATGGAGTCCTCAACAGAGATGTTGAAGAAAGAGGACAGGTCATAGCCCAACTGTGTCAAATTTTTGCTCATGGTGTATGCCCGGTCTTCTGTGTCGCCGAATCCGGTCAAAAGTGTTTGGAACACGCCCTGGTTCCGCATCCACTGCGCCGGGTCGATGCCCATCACAGAAGATACTTTTTCTGCGTAGTTTTGCGCTTCCTTTGCGTATTTACCCAGTGCGACGCTGAACAGGTTCAGATCCTCCTGGTACTTGTTGGATTCCGTGATAGCCGTTCCGATAAGTCCCACCACGCGCCGCAGCCCAGCATACAAAATTCCGAACCGAATCATGCCCGTAGCTCTACTGAACATGCTCGTTCTGCGCGCCCCGCGCTCCACGGCGGTGTTGTACTGGTTCACCATCGTAATGGCCCGCTGTAGTCTGGCGGGTAGCGCAGCAAATCCCGTTCCGAGCCGCTGCATCTCGTCAGACAACGGACGAATCGCCGCCGCAAGCTCTTTCATTTGGCGGTTAAACTTATCCAAGTCCGCCGCATCAAGCTCATGCATAACCTCCGGGAGTTTGCTGAGTTGGCTAATAAACGATGTGAGATGGGATCGTCCCAGTTCGGAAAGCGGGCGCATACCGTCTGCAAGGGCAATCAGCTTATCGCCGTCCGTTGTCTTGATTTGGCTTAGCGCCGTAGATAGTGCGGCGATTTGGTTCGGCACGGAACTGGAGATTCTGACGGCGCTGACCTTACTCAGACTTTTCAGCCCGCTGGTCAAGGACCGAATCTTCTGAATTTTATCTGCGCTGGTGTTCTCCAGGGCCTTGTTCAGGGAGTCCAACTGCCTGGCAGTAGTGCGCAGAGCCGACACGCCCCCGGATGTGGCCGTTTTCAGACGAACCAGGGTATTTTGCAGCTTTTCCAGGGACGCTACAGCGCTGTCGCTGTTTTCCTTAATTTGAAACTCAATACCCTGGATTTCCACATTATCCGCCATTCTTGCCACCTCCCTGTTCGAATCGTTTGTTGTTCGCGATCATAAACATCTCCATGACGGACCGCGCCTTCTTGTCGCCTTGCTCCTGTTTTTTGGGCTTTTCGCTCTTTGCATACAGGTCGTATGGGGAATCACGGTACGGCTTTGGCCTGGTGCCTTTCTTGCCGCCCATGCGAAGAATGGGTGCTAAGTCCGCCACGGCTTCATAAATGTATGCACCGTGCAGCCATGCGGTTTGATTTGTCAAATCGCGTTTAATCTTCGCTGCTTCCCTGTAATATTTGACCAGTTCGCAGTCCTCGTCCCAGTACTGGCTATAGGTCATGCCAATGGCCAGATAATATGGAAACAGCTCATAGAATTTATCGGAATAGCGGGGGATTGGCTCCCCCGCTTTATTCGACGGCGACTCGTTTACCAGTTCGCCGTCCAGGTAGGGTTTTCCTCGCTTTCCACAGGCTCGTCCAGCAGGGCGATGATGGGGTCGTTGTACATCTCGACCAGCTTGCCGATCAGTTCGTCCTTCTTGGACATACCCGCGTAAATCTTGTCGATCACATCGCGCTTAACAAACCGATGATGAGCCTTAAAAGCTCCAGCAAACAGAGCGGGAAGACTGGTCATAGGCTTGCTTTCGACTTCGGTCGCAACAAACCCTTCTTTCTCCATCAGCTCCACGGTCTTGCGAGTATATTCCAGGGTGTACGCAATGCCAGTCACGGGGTCCTTAACAGTAAGCGTCTTTGCCATGTTCTGTTTCCTCCTTATTCGCCATCCAGGTTGATTACGGTCGAGGGGGCGATGGTGATAGCCATGCCCACAACTTCGTTGACACCGCCTCCAGTGGGGTACACGGACAACTCGCCCTTAAAACTGAACTTGCCGTCCGAACCGGAAGGAGTCAGCGTTCCCGAGCTTTCGGTTCCTCCGAACCATACGGCGTAATCCGCCTGCTTTCCCTCCAGCGCCTTGAGCGCCTTATAATCGGTCAAGGTGTAGTTGGCGGTAAAGGACAGGCCGTCCATGGACTGAATGCCCGCGATGAAAGTCTGCATCTTGTCGGAAAGCGTGGTGGTTTCCAGCATGTCGGGGTCGCCACCCAGGTCGGGGAACTCTTTGATGTCGATCAGCTTCGACCACGACGCAGCGCTGGTATCTTTGTGCATCAGAAAAACCTTGTAGGTAGAGATAGCGATAGGTCATCATTCCTTTCTGTTATCGTCTGAAAATAGTGGCCCCGTCTGTTTCCGCCCTGTATCTGGCAACAAGACGGTAGATAGAAGCGTTTTCCATGTTCGGGACCGGGGACATGGAAATCCTTGTGAAGTTACGCGCATACATCATTCTGTCGATGTCTGCCATGATGGAACGGCATTCACTCTTTTTCCCGCCAGTTTTGTTGGAGTAGACGTTTACCTCGTACATCAGCACGAAATATCTCTCGCTTTCGGATGAATCTAGACGATTTGCGTCGGTGT
>OGME01001365.1_pt1 | contig 15073 bp, 15 predicted proteins | sample 1572981 | NCBI WGS metagenome assembly OGME01 (sample SAMEA2581902, study PRJEB24529) | metagenome | biome: Human gut stool | place: China | collected 2011
TACAGCAACGCTTACATCTACACGCTGCCGTCTGATCTGGAAGGAATGCCATTAAGTCTTCTGGAGGCAATGAGCTATGGCAATTGCTGTCTGGTTTCCGATATTCCAGAGTGCGCAGAGGTTGTGGAAGATAAGGCGTTAATTTTCCAAAAGACGAATGTAGAGGATTTACAAGAAAAATTGCAAGATGCCTGTGACCATCCTGAAATGGTTATGAAAATGAAGAATCAGGCAGCCGACTTTATCTGTGCAAAATACAACTGGGATGAAGTGGTGGATAAGACACTTGCATTGTATGGGGAGAAGAGCCGATGAGAGTATTAATAATAAATAATCTCCTCTAACCGAACGCAGGTAGTGAGATGTACATATTAAAAGCAACTATAAAATGGTGATACTGCGATGAAAATAGTAATCTCTAAACGGCATAACACCTCTTTTAGTATCGCTACCTTACTTTGTATAGAGCAGATGATGTTATCATCAGTCTTTTAAGTGTCACACCCTGCATTATCATATTGCATCTCGGTAATTAGCAAGATTCGGAAGAGGTTATGGATTTATCATACGAGCGCAAGGTGGAAAACAGAGTGAGGAATACGCAGAAGAAATAACGATAAGGAATTATGGAGAGGAGATATTTGTGCAATGAAAGAAAGATATGAGGGAATTGATGGATTAAAAGCGTATGCCATTATTGGCATCGCTTTGATGCACGTCCTCGCAAATGGAGAATATGAACCGGGAGGATTTGTGTTTGAACAGCTGATTCCTGCATTCACAAACCTCGTTTTCCTTTTCATGATGGTCAGCGGTTTTGGTATGTGCTGCGGCTACTATCAGAAAATTATAGACCGCAAGATCAGCATGGAGGAATTTTACAGCAAAAGATACATTAAAATTTGGCCGTACTTCGCATTGCTCTGTGCGCTGGACTTTGTGATCTCGCCGAGCAAGAACTCGCTGTATGAAGTGTTTGCAAACCTGACCTTGTGCCAGGGACTTCTGCCGAACGCTAATATTTCGGTTATCGGTGTGAGCTGGACACTGGCGGTCATTTTTGTGTTCTATATGCTGTTTCCATTCTTCTGTTTCTTACTTGGAAACAAAAAAAGAGCATGGATTGTGGCGGTAGCCGCATTGATTTTCAATTTTGTGTCTAGTAACTATTTTAATGCTGGAAGAAAAAACATCGTCTACGATGCAATCTACTTCATCACAGGTGGTCTGATTTTCCTTTACCGGAAAGAACTTGCTGAATTTGCACAGAAACACAAGATGATCGCCGGTGCGATTCTGCTGGCCGCTACAGTCGCCTATTTTGCATTAGGTAGCACAACAGTAACAATGCTGCTCTTCTGCGTGGCAACACTGGTCTATACGCTCGGTTGCAAAGTGGGGGGGGGTACTGGTCAATCCAGTTGCCAAATTTCTCGGAGGCGTCTGCTTCGAGATCTACCTGTGCCACATGGTAATTTATCGTGTGCTTGAGAAGTTGCACCTTATACATCTGTTTGGTAATGGCTTACTTGCATATATCTTCACAGCGGTTGCGGTCATCTGCGGTTCCGTGGTGTTCTCGGTATGTGTGAAGTGGTTTTTGAATAAAATTGAATCTATCGTAAAAGAAAAAGTAAACAATAGGAGAGTTAATCATGTCTGAAGAAAAGAAATTAAATGGTACGGTCATCGTCACTTACCGTTGCAACGCTCGTTGCTCCATGTGCAACCGCTATAAGGCACCTTCCAAGCCGGAAGAAGAAATCAGCATTGAGACCATCAAGAAGCTGCCGAAGATGTACTTCACGAACATCACCGGCGGCGAGCCGTTCATCCGTACTGACCTGAAGGATATCGTGCGTGAGCTGTACAAGAAGTCCGATCGTATTGTCATTTCTACGAACGGTTTTTTCACAGATCGTATCGTTGACCTGTGCAAGGAGTTCCCGCAGATCGGTATCCGTATTTCCATCGAGGGTCTGGAGCAGACCAACAATGAAATCCGTGGTTTGCAGAACGGCTACCAGCGTGGTTATGGCACGCTGAAGAAGTTGCGTGAGATGGGCATGAATGACGTTGGTTTTGGTATGACCGTTCAGGATAAAAACGCTCCTGACCTGGTTCCGCTGTACAAGATCTCCGATGAGATGGGCATGGAGTTTGCAACTGCATCTCTGCACAACAGCTTCTACTTTGTTGAGGCGAAAAACATCATCCATGACCGTCCGGTGGTTGCAAAGAACTTCGAGAATTTGGTCAACGAGCTGCTCCGCAGCAACAGCCCGAAAAAGTGGTTCCGTGCTTACTTTAACCATGGTCTGATCAACTACATCTATGGCCAGAAGCGTCTGCTGCCCTGCGATATGAGCTTTGATACCTTCTTCATCGATCCGTATGGCGATGTCATGCCTTGCAATGGTACCAAGGATAAGGAAGTCATGGGCAACCTGAACACCCAGAGCTGGGACGAACTGTGGAACAGCCCGCAGGCAGAAGAAGTCCGCAAGAAGGTTCGCTGCTGTAATCGTGACTGCTGGATGATTGGCTCTGTTTCCCCGGCTATGCACAAATACATCTGGAAGCCTGCTACTTGGGTTCTGGTACATAAGTTCAAGGCACTGTTCACCAAGCACCCGTACTCTATGTATGAGCTGAAGATCTGCCGTGATTACCGTGATGGAAAGGTCACCAAAGAGGAACTCGACAAGTGCAGCACCTGCGATATGAACTGTGTAATCAATAACGGTTTGAGTGAAGAAAGTAAGGAGCAACTGAAGCATAAGACTGGCGAGGAAATCGTGGAAGCTGATATCGCACAGCAGATGAAAGGTTAAATAGTATGAAAAAAGCATTAATAGTTTCAAATTCGGCGGGGCTTATAACTCTTTTCCTAAAAAACGATGTTGAATTGCTACTGAAAAATGGATATTCTGTTGATGTTGCGTGCAACACAGACTACCCTGATACTAATACTAAAGAATTCTTTGACAGGTATTGCAACAAGATTTTTCATATACCATTTCCAATTAGAAAATTAGATTCGAAACTTATTTTTGAAGCGTATGTAAGTTTGTCGAAAATTCTGCGAGATGGAAATTATGATGTATTGCATTGTCATAGCACAATTGCTGCTGTGATAGCGAGGCAATGTGCAAAAAAGTATAAAAAGACTTTAAAAGTTGTTTATACTTCTCATGGCTTTCCGTTTTACGAAGGAAACAATGGAACAAAAGCAAAGATTTTTAAGGTGGTAGAGAACTACTACTCAAAGTATACAGATGCAATTATAACAATTTGTAACGAAGATTATTTGCACGCTAAAGAAATGAATTTCAAAGTCGTGAAAATTATGCATGGAGTGGGGGTAAACATTGACAGATTTTCCAATGTAAAAATTAACAGAGAAGAATATAGAAAAAAACTTGGATTTAAAAACTGTGATAAAGTCATTTTATCAATAGGTGAATTAAACACAAATAAAAATCATAGAATTGTTGTTGAAGCAATAAGCAACTTGAAAGATCCCAATATTGTATATGCAATTTGCGGAAGAGAAGTTACAGAGATAGGAAAAAAAGAAGAATTGCAACAATTAGCAGATCGATTGAATGTTCGAATAGTATTCTTGGGCTTTAGAAAAGATATTCCGGAAGTTTGCTATTCTGCCGATATTGGAGCGTTACCATCCTATAAAGAAGGGCTTGGATTGTCGGGCATCGAAATGCTTGCTGCAGGATTGCCAGTTGTAGGATCAAATAGGCAGGGAATAAAAGATTATGTAGTAGATGGCGTAACAGGCTATTTAGCAAACCCTGAAAACAGCAATTCTTTTTCTGAGGCGATTGCAAAATGTTTTGTTTTAGCCAAACAAGATGACGTAAAAGACATCTGTAAAGAAAAAGCAAAAGAATTTGATGTTATTCAGGCAAAAAATGTTATAGATTCCGTGTATCGAGAGGTGGGCGTATATTAAATGCGAGTGCTACATATATCGTTGGATACAGCTATGGGAGGAATAGAATCGTTTCTGCTCAATGTGTACAGTTTGATTGATAGAGATAAAGTTCAATTTGATTTTATTGAATATGGGGATGTAAAACGAGATTTTGACTTTAAATATACAAGTCTTGGGGCAAGGATATATAAATTACCAGATAGAAGAAAACATCCATTAATGGCAAGCGAAAAATTAAAAGAAATACTTATAAAAGAGAGCTATCAAGTTGTACACATCCATAAAAATTCGCTATCAGATATTAGCGCAATTAAAGTTTGTCAGAGTGTAGGGGTTCCCAAAATAATTGTTCATTCTCATAATACGTATAGAGATAATAAGGTTATCGTTCTACTTCACAAAATAAATCAGAAGAGGCTGGATGTAGAGGGAGTGTCTCGATTTGCATGTTCAGGCAAGGCAGCAGAGTGGCTGTTTGGAACTACAAAAGAGGTTACAATAGTAAAAAACGGGATAGATACTAAAAGGTTTGGGTTTGATCCGATAAAACGGAATGAAGTAAGAAACGGATTAAAATTAAATGATAGGATGGTTATTGGGAATGTTGGACGACTTACAGAACAAAAGAATCCGTTGTTTCTATTGGAGATCATGCGTGATTTGCAAGCTGACAATAGTTGCCTTTTGTGGGTTGGTGATGGCGAGTTAAGGAACGTGATGGAAAGAAAAGTAATCGAATATGGGATTAGGGATAAAGTCATTTTTACAGGTGCTGTTACGAATCCGGAAGACTACTATCAAGCGATGGACATTTTTGTCATGCCATCACTATATGAGGGGTTCCCAATAGCAGCGGTTGAGGCTCAATGCGCAGGACTGCCTATGGTTTTATCAACCCAAATAACTGACGAAGCGGATATCATGTGTGAGACTGAATGGGCAGATATTAATAGTGTAGCGGACTGGGTTAAAGCTATTTCTGAGATTAAGGGAAAAAATACTAAACGAAAGTCAAATGCTGTAGAACTTCAAGAAAAAGGTTATGATATGATGACTACTGTTGATTTCTTGCAAAAATTTTATATAACGGGGAAAATGTAAAATGGTTAAACAACATCGGGCAAGCAATTTTGAACTTCTAAGAATTATTTGCACATTGTTGATTATAGCAGGGCATCTTACGAATCAGTCTGGAATTCTTGATACACAGGGTCTAACAGTAAATAAGAGCATCGCTATTATACTGGGATCAGCATTTGGAATAGCAGATAACGTGTTTGTCATGATCGGAGCGTGGTTCCTTGTAGACAAGGAGTTTGAGACAGAGCGAATTACTAAAATTTATCTTCAAATTGCAACATATGTTATTCCGATTACATTTTTTATGATAATATTCCATAAGTCATATATGGGATTGAAAGAAATAGTTCGTGGATTGTTACCCTGGGGGGGAGTCCGTTGTGGTTCGGAACGGTTTATATTGAAATGTTGTTACTAACACCGTTTTTGAATGTGCTGCTAAACAATATAAAAAGAACAAAGTTAATGCTGATTTTATTGTTTGTTATAAATACGGTTCCAACTAGTTTTCTGTTTAGAAATGATTTTTTTTACTCAGGAGAATTGGTGTGGTTTTGCTTTATATATTTGCTGATGGGATATATAAAGAAAAGTAAAATAGATTCGGTGATAAAAAAGAAGATATGCTTATTTGGAACGATCGGAATTTATTTTGCGATGCTGATAATATATTTTGGAACAGAGTATTTATCATCCGTGAACATTCAATTTGAAAAGATAAATGCGTCTTTATTGCTTTCTACATATTATATAGATAGGTATCATACTATTCCGAATTTTTTCTGTAGCATATTTTTGTTTTTTCCTTTTTCAGAAAACAGAAATAAAGTATAATTGGGTGATTAATGAAATATCGAAGGGGTGCTTTGGTATATATATTCTTCATCAAGCACCTGGATTCACAAGATTTATGTGGTCTGAAATTTTTAAAACACAAAATTGGACAGGATCTGAGTTTTATGTTGCGTACTTTATTGGAACGGTTTTAATGATTTTTTTAGCCGGAAGCATGGTCGATTTAATTAGAAGGAAATATTTCGAGAAAAGAATTAATGCCGGAAAGCTATCTAAGGCGATAAATCAAAATCTAGGGCAACTTTACTCAGACTTTTAAATTTATCAATGAAGGAGAAACATGGAAAGACGATTTAAGTCGAAAATTTTGTTTTTGATTCCAATTTTCATATTCGTCGCAATAGATGGGATATTTAGTATGCAGTCATTGTTGCCGCTGATTGCTGTTACGTTCATATACGATTCGTTCTTTTCTAACCATAAAGTAGCAAAATCAGAAGGAATTGTTTATGTTGTGTTCTTATTAATATCTATATTAGCCCTTGTAACCAATATGTTTGTAAGCCCAAGCTATCTTACAACGCAATCATATGTGAGAATAATTTATCAAGCTGTAATAATCTATTTCTATTATTCTATGACCCATGTGAAATATCTTCTTGCGGATATCTACAATGCTATTTATAGTTTAATTGGAGTTGGATGTATTGTTTCGATCTATTTTGTTTTTGTGCAAAAGATATGGCTCGTTAACCTTCTGGGGACAAGAATAGATAAAAATTTTGTAGGTGTTTTCTTGATGTTGGGTGCCAATTTTAGTTTTCTTTTTCTCTTAGAAAAAAAGCTGATTTTTGGATTGACTTATATAATATTATTGATTGGAATCTTTTTTTCTGCATCAAGAGCATCTGTGCTATATTGTTTAGCAGCCAACTTTATCACATTGCTTGCATATATTAAATTGATGAGTAAATCGCGCAGTGGAATGCTAAAGGCTTTTGCTTTGGTTTGTTGTTTGCCAATTGTAGTAGTGGTACTTTGGGGAACATTACAGTCTAAAATATCCAGTGGCTCAGTTGACATCTCATGGTACTGGAACAGATATTTTGTGAATGGCTTTGGAGACGATAGCGTAACAGGAAGATTTGTATGGTGGAGAAAAGCACTGACATATTTTATGGATAGACCTCTATATGGATATGGAATTGGAAACATTAATGTGAGTGGAAACAGTTCTGCAGTTGCGCATAATACATATATAGATTTTCTTGTGGATCAAGGAATTGTTGGCTTTTTTCTATTTATGTATTTGCTTAAAAGATCTATATACAAGATAATTGGCAATAAAATGGAATGGTTTTACGGAGTTGTGCTAAGTGTTCTTGTTGGCATATTTAACCTAAGTGCAACAAGAAGCACTTTCTTATGGTACTCACTGATTCTATTATATGGTATTTCGGAATGTGAATGGAAAGGGAAAAATGAGTGTATTAAGAAAGAACAAAAATAGTGAAGCAAATTGGAAGGGGATAATCTGCGCCGTTTTAGCTACTTTTGCTGCAAGATTTTTGGGTTTCGTAAGAGAACTATTTGTTGCGGATGTTTTTGGAACATCTGCTTTAGGAGATGCTTTCATTGTTTCGCTCTCAATTCCAGATATATTGGTGTCAGGTTTTACTACGGCTATTGCTACATTGTATATTCCTACTTATTATAAAGTGTTAAAGGAAAAACATGAAAATGTCAATGACGTGAAAGAATATAATGCTAGTGTTTTGGGACTAATTGTTATTGTATGCATTCTGATTTCTTCCATTACAGAAGTTTTTGCTAAATTTGTAGTTACTGTATTTGCTCCGGGTTTTAGTGCAGAGATAACAGATGTAACCGTACAATTACTTAGAATCGTTATGCTTTCAGTAATCCCAATCGGCGTTTCCGGACTATTAAAAGCATATGGACAAATTGTCAATGAATTTTCCCTGCTTACATTAGTGGGAGTTACCATTAATCTTTCTGTAATTGGTGCTTTAGTAATCTTTAGGAAAGAAAATCTGCCTGCATTAGCATGGTCTGTTGTAGTTGGAAATGTTGTATATGCGATTTTATGTTTGATAATTGTAGTACATAGAGGATTTAAATGCGCAAGACATATTAATTTGAAGAATAAATATTTATCAGCATTGGTTATAGGTATAGCCCCGGTTTTTGTTAGCAATATTGTGGCAGAAATAAATCAGATAATTGACAAGAATTTTGCATCACAGCTCTCAGAAGGAAGTATATCAGCATTAAATTATTCCTCGAAAATAATTAATTTGATAACGGCTGTTATTGGTACAGCAATATCGTCAGTGCTATTTGCAAATTTAAGTAAAATTGCCACAGAGGGAAACAAAGAAAAAATGGCAAGAGAAATTGAACGGATTAATAGCATAGTTATGACTATGATTTGGCCATTATTTATATTTGTTCTTCTCTTTTCAAAGAGTATAGTTAGAGTTTTATTTGGAAGAGGGCAGTTTGGTGAAGAGTCGGTTGTTATAACGGCTGAATGTTTAATGTTTTACTCGATTGGAATTATAGGATTTAATTTAAAAGCAATTTGGGTGAGAATATATAATGCTTCATTAGATACAAAAACGCCTGCAGCGAATTCGGGAATTGCCGTACTGTGTAATATTATATTGAATGTATCGCTGATTTCAACAATGCAGCATAAAGGACTTGCGCTAGCAACAGGAATGGCATCAATTATTACGGATTTGCTATTGATCGTTTTTTATAAAAAAAGAAATTCATATTTGAAATTGAGAAATCTTATTAAAGAAACATTGAAAATAATGATGGCCGGATTTGTATATGTATTTGTGTGGTGGATAATAAATATTACAATTAATGGCAATTCAAATTTTGAATATATAGTTCAATGGGGTGTATGGTTCATTGTGGGTAGCATGTTATACGTTATGGGGTTGATGACTATAAATAGTGGTATTGGGTTTGAGATAAAAAAATATATAAGACGCAGATTGAAAGTGTAAGGGAGAAAAATAGAAGCATGAAGGATAAGCTGATTGAATTGCTAAAAGAAATTTCTTTTTTTGCAATAAATTGGTTGCGAAAGTTGATTTGTTTAGTGTGTCTTTGTTTTCCAATAAAAAAAAACGATGTTTTTGTGAATTATTTTGACGGAAAAGGTATTGGAGATCACCCTAAATATATCATTCGAGAGCTAATAAAAAAAGACCCGACGATAAAAGTATATTGGGTATATAGTGGAAAAGAAAAATCTAATATTGAAAACATCGAATTTGTAAAACCGTTTTCAATATCCGCAATCTTTTATCAGACGACATCAAAAATATGGGTATCGTCTGTAAGAATGCCGTACTATTCAATTAAGCGAAAAAATCAATATTATTTTCAGACATGGCATGGGGGATTGGCATTCAAAAAAATTGAACAGGAATGTGAAGATGCGTTATCTAGGCGTTATAAGAGAACTTGTAGGCATGATTCCAAAATGATTGACTATTGGGTGTCATCAAATGCGGATAATACAAAGCTATACAAAGAATCCTTTTGGTATCAAGGTGGAGAAATCATGGAAGTGGGTTCCCCCAGAAATGATATTTTCTTTAGCGGCGATGACTCAGAACTAAAAGTCAAAATAAGAAATCAATATAATCTGGGTGGCAATAAAGTTGTTATGTACGCACCTACATTTAGAAAAAAGGATTCATTCAAGGCGTATAACTTGAACTTAAATACCTTGTGCGAATGCTTAGAAAAAAAGTTTGGCGGGAAATGGAAACTCATAGTGCGACTGCATCCGCGTCTTGCAAAGGATTCGGAAAAGTTTATTGAATATAGCGATACAATTATAGATGGTTCGAAAGTAGATGATATTCAAGAGTTGCTATCTATAACGGATTTACTGATTACGGATTATTCCAGTATTGCGTTGGACTTTATGAATACACGTAGAGCAGTTGTTATTTACGCATCTGATATTGATGACTATAAAAAAGACAGAGATTTTCATATGGAACTAGAAAGTACGCCGTTCCCCATTGCGACAAATCAAACCGAATTGGAAGAGGCAATTGACAATTTTGAATATGAAAAATATAGGGAATCTTTGGATGCATTTATGAAAAAATATGACTTCTTTGATAATGGACATGCGTCGGAAAAAGTAGCAGGAAAAATTTATGCGCTAATGCAAAAGTGCTGATGCTCGTTTGGAATGAGAAATGATAAAGAGTTAAGAAGCGTATAGGAAGAACAGAAAGGGGTTGATTGGGTGAGTAAGATTGGCGTTTTGGGAACTGGTACATGGGGTACGGCTCTTGGAAGAATGCTAGCGAACACGGGCCATAATGTGGTGATGTGGTCCGCAATTGAAAAAGAAATCGATGATTTAGCAGCCACACGCATCCATCCGAACTTGCCAAGCATGACGATTCCCCAGCAGATTAAATTTACCAAGAGCATAGAAGAGGCCTGCGCAGATAAGGAAATTCTTATTTTTGCGGTTCCATCTGTTTATATTCGTTCGACAGCAAATAAGGCCGCTGCTTATATTCCAAATGACCAAATCATTGTGGATGTTGGTAAAGGAATTGAAACAGAGACATTACTGACGTTGAGTGAGGTTATAAGGGATGAACTTCAAAAAGATGGCACCCATCAAGACATAAGAGTTGTTGCACTTTCCGGCCCGACTCATGCTGAAGAAGTTGCTTTGGATATGCCCACATTGATTGTTTCCGCCTGTACAGATCTCGAAGCTGCAGAGAAAATTCAGGATGTTTTCTCCAACACTTGTATGCGCGTGTACACAAATATTGATATGAAAGGCGTTGAGTTGTGTGGTGCATTGAAGAACATCATTGCACTGGCAAGTGGTATCTCTGCCGGTCTTGGGTATGGCGATAATGCAAAAGCTGCTTTAATTACCCGCGGGATGGCAGAGATTACTCGCTTGGGATTGGCAATGGGATGTGTAGGCCAAACCTTTGCTGGACTCTCCGGTATGGGAGATCTTATTGTGACAGCGACCAGCGTCCATAGCCGTAATAACAGAGCAGGCTATTTAATTGGTCAAGGGAAAAAGCCAGATGAAGCCGTTAAAGAAGTTGGTATGGTTGTAGAAGGCATTAACGCTCTGCCTGCTGCTATGGAGTTGTCCAAGCAGTACGGTGTGGAATTGCCGATTATTTCTGCGGTTGATGCAGTTATCAACCATAATGCTGATCCGGCGAAAACTGTCGCTACACTTATGCAGCGTGAGAAGAAAACGGAATTAACGAAATCCGTATTGGATATCAACTATGAATCGACCCTGCTAGAAAATACGAGGAGAACGGAAATGAAACGTGTTATTACATATGGTACATTTGATCTGTTGCACTATGGTCATATTAACCTGCTAAGAAGAGCGAAGGCGTTGGGAGATTATCTTATTGTGGTGGTTTCTTCTGACGAGTTCAACTGGAATGAAAAGCATAAGAAAACATACTTTACTTATGAGCAGCGTAAGCAGCTTCTGGAAGCAATTCGTTATGTTGATCTTGTTATTCCTGAAAAAAGCTGGCAACAGAAGCGTTCCGATATGCACGAGTATCATGTGGATACCTTTGTCATGGGTGATGACTGGAAGGGTAAGTTTGATTTTCTGAGGGAAGAGGGCGTTGAAGTTGTGTACTTGCCCAGAACTCCCGAAATTAGCACCAGCCAAATCAAGCATGATCTTTATGATGCAAATGGTGCGGATGGGGAGAGCCAGACTTCACATGATGACATTGATACAGATCCATGCGTATGAGAATTGTGTGAATAGCTTGAATTAATGGTAGGCACTGTTGAATGAAATTTGACGATTAGAGGAAACAATCTTAAAATTTGTGTTGCAAAGCGAAAGAGAAAGTGATACAATATTATCATCTACAAGGCAGTAAAAACTTATAAAGAATTGTAAGGGCGTATGTATATTGCAAAGCAATATACCACTACACTAGTCCCCTTATATAAAATGTATCCGAAGAAACTGTAACTGGTTTCTCGGATTTTTGTGTTACAAACTTAAATGGATGACCATTGAATGGTATGTATAAGCGGGTGAAATGGGATTGAGGTCAACCACAACAAGAAATCTGAAAGAATGCTGTACAAAACTAATGCTTCTTACAATCACAATTATTGTTGAAATCACGATTGGCATAGAGGGAGATGCTAGAGCGTTTTATCTGACGGTGTTATTACAAGCAATAAATACAATTGCAGACGTGATGGGGTATTTGGAGACTTCCTCTTATGAGTTCTGTTGTATACGTAGAGAAGTAATAGTTCTCGAAGCAAACGCGCTGGCAATTATTATAGCGGTATGTTATTCTTTTTCTGCTGAAACAAATGTGATTCATAAGGCACTTGAAAATATGGCAGTAATCATTATCTGTGCCATTCTTGTCGCAGCAGTTCTAGGAGCACTAGGACGGGAACTCAAAATACATATAGATTTATTAAAACCGAAGAGTAATGAACCGCATCAGAATGATGACTCTGATATTTCGACATCATGGGAAGACCGATAAATTGTAGGAGGCACTTTGGAAGATGAATGTGGCATTTATAATTGTAGCACTATTGATATTTATAGGATATGGATGGGGAGTTCTTTTTCCGGTCAATTCTTCGGAAAAAATCCTTTTGAACCGTGAGATTGTAAACAGACGAGGATCTTGGCGATTCGCTATGGATCAAATTTTGCAAAAAGACAATTTAGAATTGCAAATTAAACGAGAAGCCAGAAAAAAAGTCAGATAAGGGTAAATGAACTATGACGCAAGAGTCGATTTTTGCAATTTTACAAGAAAAAGATGTTCAAGAACAGTGGCTTAATATTTGCAGATTGCACAGAATAACGAAGGAATATCTTCTGGTAGCAGAAGAGGTATGTGAAGAAGGTGTTCTTTTCTTTCAGCCGTTAAAGGAACATAGAGATGCCTATGATCATGTTATACGAACATTCTCAATTGATTTAAAGAAAGTTCCAGAAGATGTGGATTGCAAACTGTACGTGAAGAAAAACTTGGAAAAAGCATACGGACATGAGTATAGAGCTTTTTTTGATACGGCAGATTGGCTGTCATACAATCTAAGAAAGAGCATCCGAGAGAGACTTCGCAAGATGCCTAAAAGGGAAAAAAAAGAATTTATTCAGCGAAGCGGCGGAGAGGCTTTTTTAGAAAGGATGAATCAATATCCTTTTAAGGTAGCAGAGATGAGAGGCGATAAGGATATTGGGATGGCTTCGAATGATAGCCCGATTCGCGAGTATCAAAACATACTAGATGAAATGATTGCAATATATAAGAGCATCGGAGAATAGTTTCCTGAATTTTGGATTGCATTTAAATTGTAAAGCGCCAGAAAGTTGGATGAAGGTTTCAAACGGTAAGGTTCCATCTGTGAGCCTTACCGTTTTTCTTTTTGTCTTAAATTGAAAAAATTTAAAAACTGTATTCCGAAACGGCCCTGCAGATTCCTATTAGTATAGGAGATTCCAAAATCTTTTGTAAAGCGGCTTTCTTCTAGTTCTATAAGTGGGAAATAAGCAAAATCTATGTTCTAAAATTAGGCGGTTCGACAAAATTTGAAAATCTGGTTGCCAAACACCCATTTTAGAATGTTATAGGTAGAGGGGAACACCGGAAAAATGAATTTTCTTTGAATTTTCAAAAGCCCGGTTTAAAAACATCCCTTTAAGTTTGTATAGGGTGTAAGAACTGTTTTTCCAGACAGACCACTTCTCTATGGTTTCCCTTGTGAAAGTCCCAGACTTCTTAAAAAGTCACATCGCACCTTGAAAATCGCATGAGCCACCCCAGCAGGATACCTCTGGTACTGAATGTGCATTCTGCGCGTCTTACCGGAAAATACGCCGGAGAAAATCGGGCAGGAACAGGCTGGGACAGAGTGGACGGTAGATAAGAGCAAGAGTCGCCTTTGTATACGAAACCGCTCCTACGGGCAGTTTCTCCACGGCGGCATCTTGATGGGGATTGTGCTCCCCATACCCTCACATCGAGCAAAATCACATGATTTTGCCCATTGGTGGCCTGCTACAGCAGGTCACAGCCGGAGTGTAGATGCACTGCCGGGAAAATCAAATTCTTGATTTTGGAAAGGAGACCCCATGCCACGAACGAAGAAAAAAGTGAAATCTATCGTAAAGACAAAAGTAATCTCCGCACGAGTAACAGAAACAGTACATGAACTTTTACACCAGCAGGCAGAAGATGCTGGAATGACCCTCTCTGAATTTGCAGCACAGATGCTGATGAAAGGCCGCGTGAATATCTCGTATGTGTTCTATGTCCACCCGGACGAGATCGAAGCCATCACGCGGGAGTTTGCCGCCATCGGGAACAACCTGAACCAGATTGCAGCGTTCTTCAACAGCGGCGGTATTCAGTCCCGTGCGATGCTCGAAAACATCAACCATGCGATTTCCTGTATTTTTGAAATGCGGGAGCAGGTCGCAGAAATGGCAGGGAAGAACTATGGCAATCTTAAAGCACATCGCAAGTAAGAGTTTCAGCTATGGTGCTGCGCTGGAATATCTCATTTTCAAGCATGATGAACTTCGGAAAACTCCGGTCCTTGACCAGAACGGAAATCGCATCATGCGGGATGAGTTTTATCTGGACGGCCTGAACTGTGAACCCTATTCTTTCGATGCGGCCTGCCAGCAGCTGAACCGCGAATATCAGAAGAACAAAAATAAGAATGAAATCAAAAGCCACCATTACATCATCAGCTTTGATCCACGGGACAGCACAGAAAATTGTTTGACGGGTAAACGGGCGCAGGAGCTTGGACTGGAATACGCAAAAGCAAATTTTCCGGGGCATCAGGCTTTGGTCTGTACGCACATAGGCGGTCATAATGGCAGCGGCAATATTCATGTACATATCGTAATCAACAGTTTGCGAAAACTGGATGTGCCTAAGCAGCCCTTTATGGAGCGGCCCATTGACTGCAAGGCAGGGTACAAGCACCATGTGACGAACGAGTACCTGAAACACCTGCAGAAATCCCTCATGGATTTGTGCCGCCGCGAATTTCTGCATCAGGTCGATTTACTGTCACCATCCAGAACGGGTGTGACCGAAGCGGAGTATTGGGCACAGCGGCGGCTGGATGAGAAAAAACAGAAAATCGAAACGGAAGGAT
>OGME01001368.1_pt1 | contig 15068 bp, 13 predicted proteins | sample 1572981 | NCBI WGS metagenome assembly OGME01 (sample SAMEA2581902, study PRJEB24529) | metagenome | biome: Human gut stool | place: China | collected 2011
GGGGCCAGCTGGCCCGCCAGCGTTTTGAGCAGGGTGGATTTGCCCGCGCCGTTTGGCCCGATGAGGGCCAGGATCTGCCCCGGCACCGCCCCCAGCGTGATGCCGGAAGCAAGGGGCGCACCGCCATAGCCGATGGCCAGTTCTTTCGTTTCACAGCGGTATTTCATCGCACACCCTCCTGACCCCGGCGCACCAGCAGCCAGATGACCACCGGTGCACCAAACACTGCCGTTACGGCGCTGATCGAAAGCTCGGTGGGGGCAAACATACTGCGGGCGATGAGGTCGCACAGCAGGCAGAAGGCGGCCCCGCCCAGGCAGCACCCGGGCAGCACCACCAGCGGCCTTGCGCTGCCGAACAGCTGCTTGACCAGATGGGGCACCGCGATGCCCACAAAGGAGATGGGCCCCGCAAAGGCCGTGACACAGGCGGCCAGCAGGCTGGAAAGCAGCACCAGCAGCCGGGAAAAGGCTTTGACATTGATGCCCACGCTCCGGGCGTAGGCCTCCCCCATCTGGTAGGCGGCCATGGGCTTGGAAAGGCAGAATGCTGCCGCCAGAGCGGGCAGCACCACCAGCGCCGCCGCCCGCACATTGCCCCAGGTCATGCCGGAAAAGCTGCCCTGAGACCAGTTGTGGAGGTTGACGATGTTGCTGTCCTGGGCAAAGGCCACCACAAACTCCGTGACGGCCGAACAGATGTAGCCGATCATTACGCCGCAGATGACAAGGATGCTCATCCGCTGCACCCGCCGGGAGACCGCCAGCACAAAGGTCATGGAGGCCATGGCCCCCGCAAAGGCGGCTGTGATCAGGGTAAGGGAGCTGGTGAGCAGGCCATGGTTCAGAAAAGCCACCATGACCAGTGCCACGGCCAGCTTGGCCCCGCTGGAAATGCCCATGACAAAGGGCCCTGCAATGGGGTTGGCAAAAAAGGTCTGCAGCAGGTAACCCGCCGCCGAGAGCGCCGCCCCCAGCAGCACCACCATCACGGCCCGGGGCAGGCGCAGCTGGGTGATGATGCCCACGCTCAAAGCGTCCTGCCCGCGGCCGGTCAGGGCCGCCAGCACTGCCCCCGGTGTCAGGGACACACTGCCCCAGAACAGGTTGGCGGCAAACAGCACCGCCAGCAGCAGGGCAAGGATGCCGTAAGAGAAGATCAGGCGCTTTTTGCTGGTCATAGGTTACTCTACTTTCCTCAGAAATTGCAGGTCGGCGGGGTCATCCTCCGTAAAGACACGGTGCAGGTCGAGCACAAAATCGACCAGCGCCGTACTCTGCTGGAAAAAGCTCTGGGTGGTGCACCAGACACTGCCGCTCTGCACGGCCTTGAACTCGGCCAGCAGGGGGCATTTTGCCACCAGTTCCTCCGTGGTATGCACCACACCCTCGATGGTGCTGTTGTAAAGGAGCACATCGGCATCCTTTGCACCGGCGTAAAAATCCTCCAGCGGCAGGTTCATGGTGGAAAGGTTGTTGCCGTTGTCGGTCAGGTCCGCAAAAACATAATCACCGCCCGCCATCTCGATCATCTGGGCCACATAGTCGCCGCCCTTGCGCACATTGGCAAGGTTGTTGGCTGTGATGGAGAAAAAGGCACAGCGCTTGCCGGTGGAAGCCTGCCCGGTCAGCGGTGCAAGGCGCTCCACCTGCCGGGCGAACTCCTGTTCCGCCAGCTCCTCTTTCCCCAGCAGGATGCCCCAGAACTTGAGCCATTCCAGCCGGGCCAGCGGGCCGCTCTCATAGCTGGAGCGCTCCACCAGCACCGGAATGCCGAACCGTTCCAGCTGCTCCTTGACCTCCGGGGTGTGGTAGATCATGGTGTTCTCAATGGCAAGACCGCAGTTGGCCGCAAGGATCTTTTCGTAGTCCGGGGCGCTGTACTTGCCCGCATAGGCAATGCGCCCGGCCTCCATGGCGGCTCTGGCCTCATCCAGATACCAGCCCTCCGCCCGGGTGCCGGAAAGGGTCACGCTGTCCAGCCCATCCAGCGCGAGGAACAGATCCATCACCGAGGTGGAGACAAGGTAGATGTTCCGGACGGGCTGACGCAGCATAGTCACGCTCTCGGGCAGGCCTTCCACTTCAGCGGCATCCTCCGGGGTCACAAGGAACTGCTCCCCCGATTCGGTCAGGGTCAGCATGGTATAGCCGCCCTCATAGCAGTCGGCAGTAAATTGTGTGGCGTAATCCAGCGGGCAGGCATGGTCAAAGACCAGTTCTTCTGTGCTGGCGGGCGCCGTTTCGGAGGCGGCGCAACCCGACAGGGCCAGTACTGTAACAGGCAGAACGCGCAGGAATTGTTGTCTCGTCAGTTTCATCAGTTCAGCGCAAAGGTCAGCGTATACTCGATCTCATGGGGGGTGCTCATGGCTACGGTATCGGCAGTGACAGTCAGCGGGGTGCCCAGTGCAGAAACAGGGATCTCAAAGGTGGAGTTGCCCTCGGTGTTGGTGGGCAGATACTTCTCACCATCCACGATCATGTAATCATAATTGGGGCTGCTCCACAGGATGACAGCGGTCATTTTGCCGTCCGCCACGGTCAGGGCGGCAGGGCTTTCCACGGTGGCACGGCCAGAGCCGCCCTCCAGGGTCACATTGACGCTGTATTCACCGTCCGCAAGGGTCTCGGCAGCCTCCTCAGCCTTGGGCTGTGCATTGCGGATGCTCACGGTGTGGTCATACCACTTGCCCTTGGTCCCGAGGAGTGCCAGCTGGAAGTCCTCGTCCACAGCGGCCACGGGGATATCATAGCCGTAGACCTCCTCCGAGGTGCCGTCGGAGTAAGTGACGGTGTCGGTGGTGGGCAGCAGCCAGTCTGCCTTGTTGGCCTCGGCATCGGCGGCCATGCCAACGTACAGGTTGACGATCTTCTTGGAGGACAGACTGACATGGAAGGTCATCTGCCCGTTCTCCACGGTCAGGGTGCCCATGCCATTGCAGGCTTCGTTGGCGTGGAACATGCCGCTGTCGGTGTCGAACTCAGCCGTGTACACGCCGTCCGGCAGGACAGCTTCGGTGCTTTCGGAAGCGGCGGCAGCGCTCACGGCAGAAGCGGCTTCCGAGCTGGCGGCAGAGGAAGCAGTGGAAGAAGCCCCGCCGCAGCCGGTGAGCGCGGCGGCCAGCATCAGAGAAGCAACGGACAGGGAAACAAACTGTTTGCAGTGCATAAACAAAATACCTCAAAAATTCAGAATTTGAAATGGGAGTGTTTCTCCTCATGCGGGGAAGCTCTCCATAAAAAATGCCCGAAAAGATTTCTCCCTTCGGGCATTGGAATGCGGAATATTAGCCGTTCAGGGAATCAATGGCGGCTTTGGTGTGCTCAATGTAGCGCTGCTGGATGTCCTCGATCTCACCCAGACCGGCGATCTGGCACTCCACGGACGCGAAGTCGCCGGAGGCCTGGAACTGGCTCAGCCAGGAATCGTCATCCGCACCGGCCATATCGTTGTTGGCGTGGTCACCGGCAACGACCATCAGGGGGCGCAGGATGACCTTGGTGTAACCGGCGGCCTTGACAGCCTCGATGACGTTCTCGCAGGCGGTCTCCTCGGGCTCACCCTCCACCGTGCCGATGAACACGTTGCTGTAGCCCAGGGTCTGCATGGCGGTCTGCATCTGGCTGTAGCTCACCTTTGCGGTGTGGGAGGTGCCGTGGCCCATAAAGACGAAGGCGACCTTCTCCTCAGCAGCGGCATCCAGGCTGTCGAAACCCGCATCCTTCACAGCGGCAGCGGTAACGGCCTTGGCAACAGCTTCCTTGTCGGCGTTGATGACGGCAGCGTCGGCACCAACCTCGCCCAGCAGGGGCTCGGCAACGGCGACGCTCTCGAACTTGTCCTTGTACTCGTCGATCATCTCCATCATCTCGTCGTACTCTGCACCGTGCATCAGGTGGGTGGGCTGGACGACCAGGTTCTTCACGCCGTTGGCCACAGCGCGGTCCAGAGCCTGCTGCATGTTGTCGATCTTCTCGCCGTCGCGGGCCTGAACATGGTTGATGATGATCTGTGCGGTGAAGGCGCGGCGGACAGACCAATCGGGATAAGCGGCCTGCAGCGCATCCTCGATGCCCTTGATGTCCTTCACTCGGCTGTCGTTGAAGGAGGTACCGAAGGAGACCACCAGCAGCTCATTCTCGCCGATGTCGTCCTGATTGCGGCTGTCGTCCTTGGAAGCATCGCCGGTGTCGCGGCCAAAGTAGTCAGGGTCAGCCTCTTCGCCCTCGACCAGCTCCTTCTGGGCATCGGTCAGGGCATCCCATGCGGCCTTGGCGGCCTCACACTGGGCATCGGTGTCATCGGTGCGCTCCTGCACATAGATGGCATCGATCAGGTCTGCAACGTTCTTTGCGGCCAATTCGTCAGCCTCCTCGCCGGAAACCTCGCTGCTGGCAGCAGATCCTGCTGTGCTGGAAGCAGTGGTGCTGCTTGCGGCACCGCCGCAGCCGGTCAGTACACCGGCGCAGAGGGCCAGAGCGGTCAGAGCGGCCGCTGCTTTGTGGATGGTGCATTTTCTCATTTTTGTTCGTTCCTTTCCTGTTTTTGAACATGATTTTTGCTGAACAGAAGGTACAGGAAAGAGTGCCCGGCAAAACAAAAGGGGCCTTTCTGCTTGCGGGATGGCAAAGCAAAAAGGCCCTTTTCAGTTTTTTCAGGCTTTTTGGGTACAACCAATTCCTCGTGATCTGGGGCTTGCGCCCCCGTACCAACAGCGGGCAGGTTTCCTGGCTGAAAGCTCAACATCCACCGCCGCCTTCCCGGAACATGGGTTCCAGTGACCGGTGCAGCTGCACCCTGGCGGTAAACTCCCTTATCACAGTGACGAGATCGTGCGGGATTTGCACCCGCTTCCCTTTTAACGTGCCTGCCCCCGGCCAGAGCCGCGGGCGGTACGCACCTGCTGTTTTCTATTCAGTTCGCTGTTCAGTATAACATACTCAACGGAGGAATGCAATCACCACTCCGGGGAAACTTCCGGGCTCACAGGCGGTGTTTCTTCCCCGATCAGGGCCACCGCCACATCGTTGACATTGGTGCCCGTTGCCCCGGTGATGATCAGGCCATCCACCGCTTTCAGGGCGTGGTAGGAATCGTTGTTCTGCAAAGCAGCGTATCCGCTCCAGCCCCCGGCCTCCAGCGCGGCAAGGGTATCCCCATCCACATAGCCGCCGGCGGCATCGGTGGGGCCGTCTGTGCCGTCGCTGCCCACAGAGAACACCGCCGCGTTCAGCCCGGCAATGGCGGGCGCAGCCGCAAGGGCCAGCTCCTGATTTCTTCCGCCAAGCCCTTTTCCGGTCAGGTGAACGATGGTCTCGCCGCCCGCGATGTAGGCCAGCTTTTTCCCCTGCCCTGCCTGGGTGCGGACAATGGAGCCAAGAAAGCTGCCTGCTTCCCGTGCTTCGCAGCAGAGTTGGTCGGTCAGGAGAACCGGTTCATATCCCAGATTCCGGCAGGCACTGGCCGCGGCACGGCAAAGCTCCCGCACGCTGCCGGTGATCCGGTTGGTCACATTGTCCAGCGTTTTGGGCGTTTCCTGCGCCAGCAGGGCCCGGGCCTGTGCTGAGAGTGCCAGATGATACTTTTCGGCAACGGCAAGCGCCTGGGCGCAGGTGGAGGTATCCGGCACCGCCGGGCCGCTGGCGATCATATCCAGCGGGTCCCCCAGAATGTCGCTCAGCACGATGCTGAACACCTGCGCAGGGGCACAGTGCTGCGCGAACCGCCCGCCCTTCACACCGGAAAGCCGCTTGCGGATGGTATTCATCTCCACAATGCCGGCCCCGCTGGCCAGCAGCTGGTTCGTGATCTCCTGCAGCTCTGCCCCGGGAACGAGCGGCTGCTCGAACAGCGCACTGCCGCCGCCGGAAAGCAGGAACAGCACCGTATCCCCGGCAGTCAGCCCCTGCACCAGCGCCAGCGCCTTTTGGGTGGCCGCAAAACCGTTTGCATCCGGCACCGGGTGGCCCGCCTCATAGCAGGTCACCCCAGGGATCTCACCTTTCACATGGCCGTACTTGGTCACGACCACGCCGCCATCCACCCGGCCCAGCGTTTCAACCGCCGCGTGTGCCATCTGCCAGGCCGCCTTGCCCGCCGCCACCAGAAGCACCCGGCCCTTCCCGGGCCGGAGATCCCGCAGCGCGCGGCGCACCGCCTCATCCGGCAGAACAGCGTTCAGGCTGGAACGAAGGATCACATCCGCATCCCGGCGCAGTGCAGCATTCATAGACTCGCCCTCCTTGCAGCGGTGCCCGCCCCTCCGGGACAGCGCACCAGAAACAGCCGAATAAAAAATCAAGACCGACGATCTCTTTTGAAATCGTCGGTCTTGTTTCAATCCGAGTGGCGAGAATCGAACTCACGGCCTCTTGAACCCCATTCAAGCGCGCTACCAAAACTGCGCTACACCCGGACATCTGATCGAGCTTGTCGCTCACAGCTCAATCAGTATACCCGAAGAATGGTGTTTTGTCAAGCACTATTTTCAAATTTCTTCTTCATTTTCGGCAATGGCCGTTGTGCTGCCCACCGGCTGCGGAAACTCCACCGTAGCCAGCGCCACAGCGAACACGCTCTGCGCACCGGCATCCAGCAGAGCCTGCGCGCAGGCCGAGGCCGTGGCTCCGGTGGTCAGGACATCGTCCACCAGAAGGATGCGCTTTCCCTCCACAGCCTCCGGCCGGGCCACCCGGAAGGCACCCGCCACATTGGCCAGCCGCTCGTCAAGGGAAAGTCCCTCCTGCCGCCGGGTAGAGCGGGCGCGGGTCAGCACGTCCGTGACCACCGGCACGCCCACCGCCCGGGCAAGGGGCTGTGCCATCCGCTCCGGCACATTGTAGCCGCGCTTTTTGCTGGAGGCCGGTACCGGAAGGATGCAGTCGTAACCCCGGTCAAGGCCTGGCACCGGTTCGGGCAGGGGCTCAGAGCCGCGCATTCTGATCTCGCTGCCAAAGAGCAGGCGGGCCATCTCCACGCCCAGCTCCACAGCCGCCCAGGGCGCGCCCTGATATTTCGCCCGCAGCACCGCGCGGCGGACAAGGCCGGTGTATCGGTAGGGCGCGGCTGCCCCATCCAGCCGCCCCAGGTAGTGCTCGGAGCCGCGCAGCCGCATGGAGGGTGCACGGCGCAGCTCTGCCAGCCCATCGGTGCAGTCCGGGCAGGCAGGCCGGCTGCCCAGCACCCGGTCACAAAAAGGGCAGCGGCGCGGGTAAAGCACCCATCGCAGCTGCCGCAGTGTGCGGCTCAGGCCGCTGTAATAAAGCATCAGTCGTTCTTGACCGCAATGATGACGCGGACCTTTTTTCCGGCAGCGCAGCCGAAATTATCGTACCAGCCGGTCAGCTGGTAGCCGTCCGCATCCACCTGAGCCAGCTTGGTGGGGTAATACTGGCCCTTGTACCACAGGTAGACCTGCACATTGTCTGCCATCTCGTAGCGTTCATTGCCCGAGAGCACCGAGGCCGCGCCGACCTTGTCGATCTTCAGGGGCATCAGCTGCATCATGGCCTTGACAGAGCCGGTGGTCTCCCGCCGCACGGCAATGCCGCCCGCCAGCACCGGATACTTGATGGCCGTGGTGTAGCTGGCCGCCGCGCCGTTGACGTAGCAGATATAGGTCGCCCCGCCGCCGATGTAGTTAAAGATCTGCTTGAAGGGGGTGCCCGTGATCTCCGCGATCTGCTGGAAGCCAATGCTCATCAGGGAGCCGGTGTTGCTGGTCAGCTTCTGCCAGGCCGTGCTCAGGATATCGCCCGAAACGATGCCCCACAGGATCTCGCTGGTGGTGGGCACCAGCAGGTTGGACAGGCGGTCTGCCGCCGTGGTACCCGAGGTAGAGCCGGAGCCGTCGGTGCCGCCCGTGGCCGCTCCGGTGGTGGTGCCTGTCGTGGTCGTGGTGCCGGAGGCGGAGTCTCCCGCCGCAATGCCGGTGAAAAGGTTCTTCAGGTCAGAATAATTCATGGCCAGATTTTTCACATCGTCCAGCACGCCGTAGCTCCACAGGTCGCCGGTCACATCGTTCAGGATGAGCCGGTCGATCTGTCCGGCATCGTTGACGGTATAGTAGCGGACATCGAGGTCACTCAGTGTTACCCCCGATAGGCGGCTGGGACGAACCGTCCCAGCCACACCCTCCGAAGTTGTATCCAGAATCTCTACATCGTCGGCCAGGGCGGCAGCGCCCAGAGCAGTGGCGTTGGCATTGATGGTGCCGTTGACACAGCGGTCCTCGATGTGCTCCACGCTCTCACCCTCCGGGGTGACCTTGATCTCTACCAGCCACCCCTGCGGAAAGTTCAGGCTCTTGTCCACGTTCACAGTGCGGGCAATGCCATCGGTGCACATGACGGAGACTTTCTGCAGAACATCCGCGCCGTTCTCTTCCACCAGACTGCGGGTGGCGGTCTGCACGACACCGTAAAACACGCTGTCGGCTTCCTCGCCGGTCACGATCCCGGCAGCCTCATTGTTCATGCCCAGCAGCAGGGTGACGACCTCGCCCACGCCGCCGCCGTTGAGGGAGGACACCTGAGAGGCCACCGCAGAGGAACCCAGCGTATAGCTGGTGCCTGCCACCGTTACACTGGTGGGGGCACTGGCACTGGGCGAAACTGCCGTGATGCGGCCAGCGGCCCGGCGGGTATAGACCCACAGTGTCTGTAAACTCTCACTGTAATAATACACGTCGTATTTGTTCAGTTCCGCAGATTCCGACGCTTTATCGTTGCGGTAGACCATCTTGGGAACAAAGGGCAGCTGGACCGTATCGCCCGCCACAAAGGGGCCCTTCAGGCTCTTGAGCATGACGCTGGAGGTATCCACCTGACCGTTGGAGACCGTGAAGCCCAGGCTGCTGCCGTAGGCACTGCCGCTGGCGGCGTTGGCTGTCAGGGCGTTGTAGAACAGCAGGGCGCACTCCTCGTAGTTGAGTGCCTCGCCCTGGCTGCGGTCCACCTGATTGCGCAAGCCCAGCTCACTGGCCTTGTTCAGCTGTGCGTTGGGGAAGGAGCCGCTCAGGTCGGTCATCTTATAGCCCATCAGCTTGAGGATGGCCGTGACCGCCTCCTCCAGTGTCACGGCGTTGTCGGGCCGGAAAGAGCCGTCGGTGTAGCCGTTCATCCAGCCGTTCTGCACCGCAATGCGGACATAGGGTGCATAGGGCGAAGTGCCGGGCAGGTCGGTGAACAGGGTGCCCACCGTGCCCTGAGAGCCCACGCTCTCGCGGTAGGTGGAGTAGGACACCAGCATCCGGGCCAGTGCACCGCGGGTGACCACAGCGTTCAGAGCAGCCTGCTGGCTGCTGTCCATCGCGTTCAGCGTGATGGACAGCTGGACCGCCGTGTTGGCGTTGCCCGCTGCCGATGCCGGCAGCACCAGCATCGACACGGCAATGCTCACCGCCAGCAGAAATGCAAGGATTCGCTTTTTCATGGAAGATCCTCCTTAAATAAGGGTTTCATTTATATCTGGCTCCCCTGCCAGGGGAGCTGCCGGCAGCCCGGCCAAAGGCCGACTGCCTGGCTGAGAGGTTTCATCTTTAATCGTATCTCAGCGCTTCAATGGGGTTGAGCCTTGCGGCACGCTTGGCGGGCAGATAGCCGAACAGCACGCCGATGCCCACCGAGATGCCAAAGGCCACCACGATGGAGTTGAACGAGGGGCTGACGGTCACATCAATGTCGCTGGAGATCATGGGCAGGATGCGGTTTGCCGCCATGGACACGATATAGCCAAGGACGATGCCCAGCACGCCGCCCAGTGCGGAGGTGGTGGCAGCTTCCACCACGAACTGCGACAGGATCACCCGCTCCTTGGCACCCAGTGCCTTGCGGATGCCGATCTCCCGGGTGCGCTCGGTCACCGACACCAGCATGATGTTCATAATGCCGATGCCGCCCACCAGCAGCGAGATGCTGGCAATGCCGGTAAGGATGATGATGACCATGTTGATCATCTCGTTCATCTCCTCCAGCCACTCGCTGGCGCTGTAGATGTAATAAGCGTTGTCGCTCTTGAGCAGGTCGTACAGGCCGCTTTCCACCACCGCCTTGGCCTCGTTGGCCCGGCTCTCGTCCTTCATGATCGCAACAAAGTTCTTGGCGCTGGACTGGCTGGAGAGCCGCATGGCCGTGGTGTAGGGCAGATAGATGCAGTCATCGTCGGAGCCCTGCTGCATGTTCTTGTCCGTCACCTTGGCGTTCAGCACGCCCACGATCCGGAACTTGTAGGCCCCCAGCTTGATGGTCTGGCCCACCGCATTGCCGCCGTAGGCCGCCCGGTTGAGGTAATCACCAATGATGCAGACCTGCTTGTTGTCCTTGATGTCCATGTACTGCAGGCCGCGCCCCTGGGCGAGGGTATAGTTTTTCATCTCGGCGTAGTGCTCGTCCACACCGTAAACACTGGTGCCGTAGCGGTAGGTCGTGGTGCCCACCTTGGGGGTGTTGTTGCTGAAATCGATCTGGGGCGAGACTGCGGAGATGAGCTCCTTGTTCTTATCCGCGATCTTATACACATCCTCCACCGAGGCGGTGCGGGAGCCGTAGCCCCAGACCTGAATGGACAGGGCATTCGTGCCCAGTGCTGAAAAGCTGTCCCGCATGCTCTGGGTCATGCCGTTGCCCAGACCCACGATGACGATGACCGCCATGACACCGATGATGATGCCCAGCATGGTCAAAAAGGTGCGGAGCTTGTTGCTCCACACGTTCTGGAGGGCCTGACGGAAGGTCTCAATGATCATTTGTTCCCCTCCTGTTCTGCCGGTTCAAAGTTCAGCGTCGGCTGGACGATGGCTTCCGGCGCGCGGGAGTCGCCATCGTAGACCACCTGACCATCCTCCAGCCGGATGATGCGGTCGGCCTGCACGGCAATGGAGTTGTCATGGGTGATGAGCACCACCGTATGGCCCTGCCCATGCAGGTCCTGCAGCATTCCCAGCACCTCGCGGCCGGTGTGGCTGTCCAGCGCGCCGGTGGGCTCGTCGGCCAGAATGATCGCCGGGTTGCGCACCAGCGCCCGCGCGATGGATACGCGCTGCTGCTGGCCGCCCGAAAGCTGGTTGGGCTTGTTTTTCAGCTTATCGCCCAGCCCCACCTGCTCCAGCACCTCGCGGGCCCGGCGGTGGCGCTCGGCGCGGGGGATGCCCGCATAGACCAGCGGCACCTCCACGTTTTCCAGTAAGTTTAATTTGGGCAGAAGATTATACTGCTGGAAGATGAACCCCAGCATCTCGTTGCGGATGGAGGCCAGCTCATTCCGGCTCATCTTGCCCACATCCCGGCCATTCAGCCGGTAGGTGCCCGCCGTGGGCACATCCAGACAGCCGATGATGTTCATGCAGGTGGACTTGCCCGAGCCGGACTGGCCCACAATGGCAACAAACTCGCCTTTTTCTATTTTCATGGTGATGTAGTCGGCAGCTTTTACCGTGGTGTCGCCCATCTGGTAATACTTGCAGACCGCATCAAATTCGATCAGAGCACTCATTCCATCCTCCCATCAGAAGATCATCATGCCGCTGCCATCGTCATAGTAGCTGTCGCTGCTGACCGAGTTGGGGTCGTAACCAATGGTGTCCCCCTCCTGGATGCCGCTGACGATCTGGGTGTAATCATCATCGCTGACACCGGTCTTGACGGCCACATAGACAAAGCCCTCGGGGGCCTCCATGGTGGTATCCGCCTTGGAGGCGCTGGGGGAATCCTGGGTCACCAGCACATATCCGCCCCGGACGATGGCCGCATTGGGCACGGTCAGGGCATTGGCGGCCTCGGCCACCACAATCTCGGCGTTGGCGTTCATGCCGGGCCGCAGGCCGTCGGTCTCGTCAATGCGGATGGTCACCGGGTAGGTGGTGGTGCCGCCGTTGGAAGTGCCCTTCATGGAGACGCGGGTCACAGTGCCCACATAGTTCTTATCCTGCACGGCATCGGCTGTGATCTGCACCTTCTGGCCCACAGTCAGGGAGCTGATCTGCAGCTCGTCCACATTGATGACCATTTCCAGATAGCTCAGGTCGTAGATGACGCAGAGGGTATCGCCGGATTTGACCGCATCGCCCACCTTGGCATCCTTTTCAATGATGGTGCCGCTGATGGGAGAGGTGACGGTATAGTTGGCCATGGTATCCTGCAGGTTCTGCAGGGAGATCTCCGCGCTGCGCAGGGTCTCAGAGGCAGACTGGATGCTCTCGGTCAGGTCATCGCCGCTCAGCTCGATCAGGATATCGTCCTTGGCAACGGTCTGACCCTCCTGCACATGGATGGAGGTCACGGTGCCTGCGGCCTGTGCGGTCAGGGTACGCTCTGCCTGATAGCCAAAGGTGGCAGAGCCGATGGAGCTGACCCCGTTGATGGAGGCGGTGGCCGCCTGCGCGGTGGTCAGGCCGCCCGCATTCCGCACGGCAATGGTCACGGTGCGGGTGAGCAGGTTGCCGGTGCTCAGGGCATCGGTTCCGGTCACGCTGGTCACGGTGCCGTCCAGCTGCTCAAAGGTGCCGTCCAGCGTCACCTGGGCGGTCTGGCCCACGCTGAAATTGGCGGCATCAGCGGCGGGGAATTCCAGCGTCAGCAGCATTTTGGAGCTGTCGCGGATGATGGCGACCTCCTGCCCGCTGGTCACCTCGTCGCCCTTGGCGACCTTCAGGGTGCTCACGGTGCCATCCACCTCGGCACACACATACTGGCGGTCCACCACCTTGTCATAGCTGCGCTGTGCCTGCTGCATGGCGATCTCAGCCTTTTCAAAATTGGTGGAAGCGTCCGAGCTGTCCAGCGTGTAGAGGATGCTCCCCTCATCCAGCACGTCGCCCTCCTCAAACTCGCCGGTGAGCACCTTGCCCTCCACCAGAGATTTCACGGTGTAGGTGTTGGCAGGGTTCAGGGTGCCGGTGCCGCTCAGGGTATTGGAGACATCCCGCACTTCAGGGCTGGCTTCCAGATAGCTGGGGTCCACGGCTGTGGTGCTGGCGCTCTTGGGCTTGAGCAGAAACACACCGCCCGCGATCACCACACAGACCACCGGCACGAGCCATTTCCAGTTCTTCTGCAAAAACAGCACCGGGGCCTTGGTTGTCTGTGCCGCAGGCGTTTCCGCACCCGGGTTCTCCGCGCCGTCCTTCTTCTTATTCCAGATCATCATGTTCCTCCTATCAGATTCAGGCCCGCCGGAGGGCGGCCTGCCAGATTCCTTTCCTATGTATAGGTGTAGTGTATCGCATTTTGCCCGGATACACAAGCGTCCAAATTTCGTTTGAACGCTTTTCAGCAAATTTTCACAGATTGTAAACCTTTGCACAAATCGCAAGTTGACCTGTCTGCCGCTTTCTGGTTTAATCGGGACGTTGTTTGTACCAAATCAGAGGAGGATTTTTTACCATGAATCAGACCAGTAAGTTCTCGGTGCGCGATATCTGCTACGCGGGCCTGTTTGCCGCCGTCATCGCCGTGATGGCACAGATCTCCATCCCCATGCCGCTGGGCGTGCCCATGACCATGCAGACCTTCGCCATCACGCTGGCTGCCGTGGTGCTGGGCTCCAAGCTGTCCGCCATTGCCACGCTCGTTTACCTGCTGCTGGGTGCTGTGGGCGTGCCCGTGCTGGCCAACTTCTCCGGCGGCATCGACAAGTTTGTCGGCCCCACCGGCGGCTTCCTGATCTCCTTCCCCATCATGGCCTACATCATCGGCCTGGGCGTGGAGCACAGGGATGCCTTCAAGGGTGCTTTCCCCGTGGCGGTTGTCGTGGGCACCGTGGTCAACTATATCGTGGGTGTCATCCTGTTCGTGATCGTCGCCCACAGCACCGTGTCCGTGGCTGTTTCTGCCTGCGTTCTTCCCTTCATCCCCACCGCCATCATCAAAGCTGTGCTGGCCTGCGTGCTGGGCCTGAACATCCGGAAGCGGATCCCGGGGGTAAAAAAGGCATGAGCATCGTACTGCGCCCGCATCACCTGCTCTGCACCCAGGGCTACTCCGGCCATGGCTACAGCGAAGCCTTTGTGGAGCACATGAACGATATCGTCCATCAGCTGCGGGATGTGCCCGGGACGAAGATCCAGCTCACCTTCTCCACCGACACCCTCTGTTCCTGCTGCCCCAACAAGCTGGGCACCGACCTGTGCGACACACAGGAAAAGGTCAAGCGGTACGACCGCAAGACCGTGGAGTATTTCGGGCTGGAGGAAAAGGAATACGACTATCAGGCCCTCATCCGGGAGATCGATGCCAAAGCCACCCCCGAGATGCTGGCCGATATCTGCCGGGACTGCTGTTGGTTCCCCATCAGCGCCTGCTGCAAGAATATCTGCGAAGGCAAATACGTGAAATAACATTTCCCCCTATACAACAGGCCGCCGTGCAGGAGATGATCCTGCACGGCGGCCTCTTTGTTTTATTCTGTTTCTGCGGCCTGCACCGTTACATAGACCCCGGCGGGGACACAGGCGGCCCAGGCATCCTGCTCGCTCAGCCAGCCGAATTGCTCGCACACATGGTCCGGGCACTGACTGTCGAGGAAGGCAACGGCCCCATCTTTTACCTGCAGATGTACGATATAATCGCCCACATCATACAGATAATCGTGGTCCTCGTCCAGCGGGATCGTCTCGGTGATGCCGTCGCCGAAATCGACCACGGCCACCAGCGGCTCCGCTTTGGGGGCGTTGGCGCGGTACAGCACGAACAGGAGTGCTGCCGCGGCCAGCACCACGGCCGCAAAGATCAGATTTTTCTGCCAGCTTTTCAGGCGTTTCATGCAGCGTACTTGCTGGCAGCTGCACCTGCAATGCGGCCAAAGACAGTGAAGTCAGCCACAGCGTTGCCGCCCAGGCGGTTTGCACCGTGGACACCACCGGTCACCTCACCTGCTGCGAACAGGCCGGGGATGACCTCGCCGTTCTCGTTCAGGACTTCAGTGTTGGTGTTGATCTTCAGGCCGCCCATGGTGTGATGCACACCTGCGGTGACCTTGATGGCATAGTAGGGAGCGGTATCCAGCTTGTTTGCAAAGCTGGTGCGGCCGAAGTCGGGGTCGTTCTTGGCCTCAACATAGCCGTTCCAGGT
>OGME01001370.1_pt1 | contig 15049 bp, 8 predicted proteins | sample 1572981 | NCBI WGS metagenome assembly OGME01 (sample SAMEA2581902, study PRJEB24529) | metagenome | biome: Human gut stool | place: China | collected 2011
TTGTCAGACGAAAGAATAACAGCTGTCAGACGAAAGTTCAACAACTGTCAGACGATTAAATTTAAGTATAATGAATACTAAATCTGTGTACATCAAGAATTAAATCTTAGAGTAAATCCGAACAGATTAGTTCGTTTCAAAACAGTTCTTAGCTTAAACTTATTGGATTTTACTTCCCTTCCTTGATTTTTTTTCATTTTCCTTTGGTGGTAAATGTAAGTTGCTGTGTCTTCTTATTAAAAGCGCGCAATATGATGAATGAGAAATGGAATCAATACTTTTTCGGAGAACCGACCGAAGAGGAAAAACGGGAGCTTTTTCAGGAACTGGAAAAGAACGAAGATATGAAACGGGAATTTGCAGAAATGCAAAATATCGTAGGTCTGTCCGGATTATTACCCAGAGAAGATGATTCTTTGAAAGGCGAACGGAATCTGGAAGCAATGATGAACCGTCAGGAGAAAAAGCTGAGGCGGAAACGGGTGTTGCAAATCGTGCGGTATACTACTTCGGCAGCCGCTATGATTGCTCTGACGTGGATGCTCGCCTGGTATATGTTTGTTGGCTCGGAGACTCCTTCTTATACGGAGATTACAGTTCCGAAAGGGCAACGGGTACATTTAACCCTTCCAGATGGTAGTGAGGCATGGTTGAGTTCGCTTTCTACGTTGAAGTGGCCTTCTGTTTTTTCGTCCGATGCCCGTACGGTAGAACTGGATGGAGAGGGGTTTTTCACTGTGACAAAGGATGCTTCCCGTCCTTTTACAGTGCAGACGCAGAAGTATGATGTAAGAGTGCTTGGTACGGAATTTAATGTGTATGCTTATAGTAACAGTGAGAAGTTTGAGACAGACTTGCTCTCGGGTAAAGTGAGGGTTAGCTCTACCGGATTTCCAGAAGAATCGGTGAATTTATTGCCTGACGAGAAAGTATCTTTGGTAGATGGAAAACTGGTAAAGTCTTCCTCTCATTTTGGAGGAAAGGAATATCGTGAACAAGGAATTTATGACTTTGAAGAATTACCGTTGGGCGAAGTGCTGGAAAGATTGGAGCAATGGTATGATATTCATTTTACTGTAGATGATCCATCTCTATTGAGTAAGATTATTTCGGGTAAGTTCCGGCAAAGCGATCAGATTGAAACGATTCTGAAAGCAATTAGCCGTGCGGACTTATTTGAGTACAAAATACTGTCACAGCGAGAGATAACGATATATTAATAATCTGATTAAAATTTAATGCCTATGTAACACAACGGAGTAGAATAAAACGAAAGTAAATAGACATCAAAATGAGGAATAAAAAGGGGGAAAGTGATGCAACACTCTCCCCAATTCCTCAGCTATTAATACTTTCTCTGTTTCACGTTTTTGTGAACCTAAAATAAAGTACTAACAAAATCACTTAGCAAAGTTATGAAAAAAATCTTTTCACTGCTCGCTTTGGTCCTGTTTATTAACCTTTTTACATACCAGGCCCAGGCACAGACAGCAGTTGTGAATATTAATAAAACTTCGGTTTCGCTAAAAGAACTGATTCACGAAGTCGAAAAACAGGCCGGATATTTGTTTGTCTACGGAAAAGACATCAATATCGAACAGAAAGTAAAAATCAATGCCCGGAATAAACAGGTAAAAGCATTGCTTGAAAATGTATTGCCGCAAATAGGGCTGACGTATGAATACGCCGACAACTACATCTCATTGAAGAAAACGCAGGTAGAGAAAAAATCAATAGGTAAAAAAATAATAGTCAAAGGAACCGTAGTAGACAAAAGTGGCGAGCCTATTATCGGAGCTAACATCATGGAGCAGGGAAGTGCTTCCAATGGTACGATCACAGATATCGATGGTAAATTCACGTTATCCTTGCCTTCCAATTCGGTATTAGCGGTTACGTATGTGGGTTTTTCCACAAAGAATATTCCGGTGAACAATCAGAATGCCATTCAGATTGTGATGGAAGAAGATTCTGAAATTCTGGAAGAAGTAGTGGTTGTGGCTTACGGTACGCAGAAGAAGATTTCTTCTACAGCTGCTGTATCAAGCATGAAGACTAAAGATGTAGCGCAAAAGCCGGTTATCAATATTTCTAATAGTTTGGCAGGTCGTATGGCGGGAGTCATTGCAAAACAAGGATCGGGAGAACCGGGAGCTGATGGTTCTGATTTGAGAATCCGTGGTGTGGCTACATTAGGGAACCAATCTCCATTGGTCGTAGTGGATGGAGTTCCCCGTGACTTTTCACGTATCGATCCGAATATGATCGAGGATATTACTATCCTGAAAGATGCGGCTGCCGTAGCTCCTTATGGCCGGTGCCAATGGGGTAGTATTGGTAACAACAAAAAAGGGAAAAAGCGGTGCTCCGGTACTTTCATACAATGGATATATCGGTTTTCAGAACCCGACCCGCATCACTGACCAGGTTAATTCGTATGAATATGCTTTGATGAAAAACGAAGCGGCTATGAATGCAGGTTATCCCAATTATTATGCCTACTCACAGCATGATCTGGAAATGTACCGGAAAACCTGTGCCGGAGACCCCGATGCCGATCCTGACCGTTATCCTAATAGCAACGGTCTGCGTGACTTGGTACAAAACAATTCTGTGATTACGAATCACAACTTGCAATTATCCGGTGGTAGCGATAAATTCCAGTACTACGTATCTTTAGGATATTCTTATCAGGAAGGAATGTGGAGTACTACCGATTACCAGCGTTTTAATCTGCTGGCTAATTTAAGCGTGGATGCCACCAAATATACGAAAATCAGTTTAAGTCTGGGTGGATGGCACGAAAAGAAGAATTATCCGGGTGCCGATACAGGCGACATCATGTATCAGGCATATCGTACACCTCCTATCTCTGCTATACAGTACTCGAATGGTCTGTGGGGACAATATGTAGGTAAGTCACTTTTCGGGCTGACCTATCGTAGCGGATATCGTCAGGAGCCGGCCGACCAACTGAATACTTCTCTCTCCATAGAGCAACAGCTTCCCTTCATTCAAGGGTTAAGCATCAAAGGAGTAATCAACTACGACCCGTATCGTGTGAAGAAAAAGAAATATCTGACACCGATACCTGTATACACACTGGATGCATCACAAACTCCGTATCAATTCGTGGAAGGATTCCAGGGACCGGAGAAACCGAATCTGGAACAATCGTTTGAAGAAAGCGTGAGCATGACTTATCAGGGAATGATTAATTACTCACGGACTTTCGGCAAGCATACGGTTACCGGACTCGGAGTTATTGAAGCACGCGAAAGAAACGTATGGAATATGAGTGCCAAACGTCTGAATTATAATATTAACATAGATGAAATCAATGCGGGAAGCAGTGACCCTGCCGATATCAGCAACGGCGGTACGTCTTGGAAAGAACGTCAGGTAGGTTATGCATTCCGTTTGGGATATAATTATGATAACCGTTATATGGCGGAAGTTTCCGGTCGTTATGACGGACACTACTATTTTGCTCCAGGCAAACGTTTTGGTTTCTTCCCTGCTTTCTCACTGGGATGGAACTTGCGGGAAGAATCTTTTATGAAGGACATCGAATGGATGGATAAACTGAAATTACGCCTTTCTTATGGTGAGTCCGGAAACTTGGCTGGTAGTTCTTATCAATATATGAGTGATTATGGATTTGGAAATGCTGTAAATCTTGGCGGCATACCTATGATGGGTATGTGGGAAAACTTACAGGGAAATCCGAACATCACTTGGGAAAAAGCCAAGAAGTTTGACTTCGGTGTGGAATTTTCCGTATTGAACGGTATGCTTTCTTTGGAAGCTGACTATTTCTATGAGAAGCGTTCGAATATGCTGATGGCTCCGAATGCATTGGTTCCGGCAGAATATGGTATTCCTTTGTCACAGGTCAATGCGGGAAGTATGCACAATCAAGGTATTGATTTATCTCTGAATTTCAACAAACGTATCGGCAAAGACTGGATGATCAGTGCAAAAGGTACTTTCACTTTCGCACGTAATATTCTGGATGAAGTATTTGAGACGGAAGCCACCTTTAATAATCCGAATCGTCGCAGAACAGGACGTCCCGACGGAACAATGTTCGGATACAATGCTTTGGGGTACTTTACTTATGACGACTTCAATCCTGACGGTTCCTTAAAGGCCGGCATCGCTACTCAACCTTGGGGACAGGTATATCCGGGTGATTTGCGCTACGAAGATTTAAGCGGTCCTAACGGCGTGCCTGATGGAAAGATTGACGAACACGACCAGACAGTGATCGGCTTCTCTAACTGGGCGCCCGAAATTATTTTCGGTCTGGCTCCTACTGTCCAATGGAAGAACTTCGACCTGAACGCATTGATTCAAGGGGCTACCCGTACCAGCATTTCATTGGGGGAGACTTTGGTAATGCCTTTCTTTGATTCCGGTTCGGCTACTAAGTTACAATTCAGTGATCACTGGACGCCGGATAACACGAACGCACCTTATCCCCGTCTGACCAGTGAAGTAACGGTGAATAACCATCGTCAACCTTCTTCGTGGTGGGTACGTGATGCTACTTATATCCGTTTGAAGAGTATTGAAATCGGTTATACCTTGCCTCGTTCGGCACTGAACTTTATTGGTATCAGCTCTGCCCGTGTATATGCTTCCGGACAAAACCTCTGGACATGGACTCCGTTTATGAAAGAATTGATTGACCCGGAAGCTAAATCCGCTAATGGTAAATACTATATGCAGCAGGCTGTATATGCTTTTGGTTTGAATATTACTTTTTAATTAGTTAACCATCATAACAAGATAGAATATGAGAATACATAATATAATAAAAACAGTTTGCCTGGCAGGCTCATTAGCCTTGTTGTCTGCCTGTGAAGACTGGCTTGAAATAGAGCCGAAAGACCGTTTTGGAGATACAACGGTTTGGGGATCGGAAGAAAATGCCGATATGTTTCTGAATGATATCTATAATCAGTTGCCGCATCTGAACAATGAAACACAGAATCTGGATCAATATTCGGATAATTCATACGTAGGTGCGGAATGGATGAATGCCCGTACAACGATTTATACCGGAGCATTATCTCCTACCAGTTGGATACCCGGCCCTTGGGATATGTGGAAATGGGGACGTCAGAACAATGACGACGCCAAAGGACAGTATGAACGTATCCGCTCCTGTAATCTGTTCATTACAAAAGTAACAGAATCCGATTTCTCGGCAGATTATAAGAAAGAACGTCTTGCAGAAGCGCGTTTCTTGCGTGCCTGGTTCTATCATTATCTCTGGATGGCGTACGGTGGTGTGCCTATCATTACGGAAGTGCTGGATAATAACGTGAGTACGGATATCTTTTATCCGCGTGAGACTGCACAGAAAACATTTGAGTTTATCGACAAAGAGTTGGACGAGATTAAAGATGATCTTCCTCCACGTCGTAGCGGTTCCGATCTGGGACGTGCTTCCAAAGGAGCAATTCTGACGCTGAAAGGATGGGTGGAACTGTTCCATGCCAGTGAATTGCGTAATCCGGGCAAAGACAAGAAACGCTGGGAAGCAGCTGCGGCTACCTTGAAAGATGTAATTGACTTGCAGGTCTATCGTCTGCAACCGACTATTCTTGACCTTTGGACAGAAGCTACCAACAATAACGATGAAGTGATCTTCGACTTCCAGATGTCTAAGCAGAATGGCGGGCGTCGTGAAGGCCTGTTCGGTCCGGTGTTTGTAAAAGGAGTACAGTCCAGTTGGGGAAATATGCAGCCTACACAGGAACTGGTTGACGACTATTGCATGGCAAACGGATTGCCTATCACTGACCCTGCATCCGGTTACAATAAGAATAATCCTTATAAAAATCGTGAGAAACGCTTCTACCAGAGCATCCTGTATGACGGATCCATGTGGCAGGGGGAAGAGATTATCACTCGTGTAGGCGTAGGTAGTCCCAATGAGATTGATACTTCTTCGGATAGTGACGTTACGAATACGGGATACTATACTCGTAAGACGATTGACGAATCCGTGAATGGAGCGGACAATCTGCAAATGAGCAACGGAATGGCAAATTATATTTTCTTCCGTTATGCAGATGTGTTGCTGATGTATGCAGAAGCTTCTTTGGAAGCCGGAGATAAACCGACTGCCATCGAATATTTGGATATGGTGAGAACACGTGGAGATAATATGCCTTCTATCAACGATACTTATCCGCAGGGAATCACAGAGAATCAGTTGCGGGAAATCATTCGGAGAGATCGTCGCATAGAACTGGCGTTTGAAGATAAGCGTTGGTGGGACATTCTTCGCTGGAAGATTTGTGATGGTGAAAACGGAGTGATGAATAAACCGATTGGCGGTATGAAAATAGAAGATACCAATGGAGATGGTGTGTGGGAATACAATTATCATGAAGTTGGTAAACGTACCTTCCTGCCACGTATGTATTATCAGCCCATTCCGCAGTATGTGATAGACAAGAATCCGGTGATCCGCGAGCAAAATGGTGGTGAAGACGGATGGGTAAACGGGCAGAATCCCGGATATTAATAAAGAATGTAAACCTTGAAAGATTATTCGTATGAAACTAAATAGATTTGTCATGGCGGCAAGTGCGGTACTTTGTTCGTTTGCCTTGCTGAGTGGATGTAGTGATGATGATGTTTGTAAAGTATATATTCCGGAAGCCAAAACTTTGCAGATTAAAAACTTCGATTTGGGTGAAGAACTGAGAGAAGTATTTCATGTGGCTGTGACTGCCAGTGACTATGTGACCCGTTCCGGTAAGGAAGTGGGAGGAGATGTAAAGGTACAGTTGACTGTGGATGAGGCGAAGGTGCAGGAGTATAATTCTTTGTGTGGGACAGACTATCCTTTGCTTCCTTCCGATTGCTATACGCTGACAACAGAAACTGTGATTCCGGCCGGGGAGAGTTCTTCTGCCGATCTGGTGCTTACGGTAAATGCACAGGGAAAAATCCAGCCGTTTGATTCTTATTTGTTGCCGGTCACTATCACTTCGGTAGAAGGTGCGCAGGCGGATCATATTCAGCAGACAGTATATTACCTTTTGAGTGGTGCGGAGGATGTATGGGCGATGCCATTGGCCGACCGCAGTGCATGGCAGGTAGTAGAAGTTTCTTCGGAAGAGACGAGCGGCGAAGGGTCGGATAACGGTCACGCTATCCACGCTTTTGACGGACTGAAAGGAACTTTCTGGCATACACAATGGAAAGGCAACGAGCCTCAGCCACCACATCATATCGTAGTAGATATGGGGCAGGAAGTGAAAATGCTGGGCTTTCAGTATGTATCCAGAGATCATGGTGAAGCATGGCCGCAGGAGATGACGATGGAAACCAGTCTGGATGGCTCGAAGTGGGAGTCGGCAGGAACTTACAGCGACCTTCCTGCGGGGGCAAAAGAGGAATTCCGTTCCTATTTTCCGGGATTTAAGCAGGCACGTTATTTCCGTCTGACAATAACTGCCGTGTATAGTGGCAAATGGGCAACAGCGGTAGCAGAGATTAATGCGATTTCTATTATTAAATAACAGAAAAAACGATTACCATGAAAAAATACATTTATATACTTTTGACGTTCTGTCTGTTAATCTCCTGTATGGAAGATCCGACGGCAGGTGTGGTCGTTCCTAAATATACTCCGTCTACCGAGAATCCGGGAGGTCCGGGTGAAGAACCGGGTGATGGGCTGATAGATCCGGCAGAACCGCTGGACAGGGGATTTATGCATCTGAAAGGTCGTGAACTGAAATCCCTGAATTCTATTTCCATCACAGGACTGAATGATGGCGAGAAAGTAATTCTTTCCACTTTGGCAGGGCTTGCGGCAAGAGTGACGGGCGATCAGGTTTATATCAATGAAGGAGGTCCTTCTTCCGTATGGTTGAAGCAGATGCAGAATAAGTACGGAATTCCGGTAAATACTTATAATGCTTTGGCTCCGTTGGTACAGCATTATGTAGAAACCGGAGTGATCAAGGGGTATATTGTCTATACGCCTTATTCGGAAGGACAATCTCATTCGATCAATGTAGCTACTTCTTTATGTGGGTTGCTTCGGGGGATTGCGGTACCGGAATCTCTTGTCGATAAGGTAAAGGCAATGGGAGTGACAACCGAACTTATGGACGTAAGGTCTTATGATGAGAAGTGGTTGTACGAGAATTATAAAGACCAGTTGGACAAGAGTCTTGCAGCCGATATGAAACCGGAAATCTTCCATCACCTGCGCGATTATATCACAATGACCAATGCTTTTGCTTTTTATGACTACAATGCGCGCAGGGATTGGTCATGGCGTACTTCTATACTGAAAGATCTGGATAAAGGAGCTTATTGTTTCGGTTATTATGATCTGGATGAATGGGGCATGGTGAATAATGCTTCTCAATTGGGTGTTTCTATGTTGCCGACCGATCAGGCGGCTAATCTGGCCACGTTGAGTAGTATATATGATACAACAGGACTGAAACAGCGTCCGGCAACTAAAGAAGTGGTTACCGAAGAGAATGTGCACTATGTGACATTCCTCGTCAGTGACGGTGATAATATTGCGTTTAACCTTTGGGGGCAACAAGGATACATGGATCATGACCTGCACGGTCAATTCCCACTCGGATATACCATTTCACCTTCTCTGTACGATTTGGCTCCGGCTGCTTTACGCTGGTACTATGAGAATAGCAAAGAAGGCGATTACTTTGTAGCGGGTCCGAGTGGCAGCAGCTATATATTCCCGAGTAAGATGTCGGATGCCGACCTGGACGATTATCTGGCTAAGTTGAATGAGTATGTCGATAAGTCAGGCTTGAATATCTGTAATATTCTGGATCAGAAGATTATGGATAATCCGAAAGTTTACAATAAGTATCTGGCTCAGCCTAATATCGATGCGATTTTCTACACAGGATATGGAGAAAAAGGGGATGGAAGAATCAAATTTTCGGATAATGGCAAGCCGGTGATTGAGCAGAGAAGCGTATTATGGGAAGGCATCGACGGTGGCTCGAACAGAGGTGAAGAATCGACTGTCATTTCTCAGATCAATAGCCGCTCTGCCAATCCGCATAGTGCCGACGGATATACTTTTGTATTTGTACATTGCTGGACAAAGAACCAGCAAAGTATCAAAACCGTCATTGATGGATTGAATGACAATGTGCGTGTTGTTCCGGTCGATCAATTCGTGCAGCTGGTGAAACAAAATCTGGGTCCTAAATAAACGAATATACTCGTAAGTTATTTATTATGAACATAAAAGTATTAGTTGCATCGGCAGTTGCTGCATTCAGTTCTCTGCCGGTCATAGCTCAACAAGCACCAGCTCCTTGCGGGTTGGTTCCGAGTGCCCGTCAACTTGAATGGTACAATCGGGAGATGATTGCTTTCTTTCATTTTGGAATCAATACATTTGAAGAATATGTGAATGAAGGTGACGGGAAGGCAAGTACGGCAATTTTCAATCCCACAGCCCTGGATTGCAGGCAGTGGATGCAGACATTAAAAGCAGCGGGGATTCCCGCTGCTATTCTGACTGCCAAGCATGCCGACGGATTTTGCTTGTGGCCTAGCAAGTACACAGATTATAGTGTGAAGAATGCAGCGTGGAAGAACGGTAAAGGAGATGTAGTCCGCGAGTTTGTCGATGCTTGTGAAGAGTATGGATTGAAGGCAGGAATCTATCTGGGACCTCATGACCGTCACGAACACCTTTCACCTTTATATACGACCGAACGCTACAAGGAATATTATGCCCACCAGCTTGGCGAACTGATGAGTGATTACGGTAAGATATGGGAAACATGGTGGGACGGCGCGGGAGCCGACGAATTGACAACGCCTGTTTATCGTCATTGGTATAAGATTGTCCGTGAAAAACAGCCGGATTGCGTTATCTTCGGTACAAAGAATTCTTATCCGTTTGCTGATGTCCGCTGGATGGGGAATGAAGCGGGAGAAGCGGGTGATCCTTGTTGGGCGACGACTGACTCAGTAGCTATTCGTGATGAAGCTCAGTATTACAAAGGTTTGAATGAGGGTATGCTGGATGGTGATGCGTATATTCCGGCAGAAACAGATGTTTCAATACGTCCCAGCTGGTTCTATCATGCCGAAGAGGATAGCCGTGTGAAGAGTGTCCGTGAACTTTGGGATATCTACTGTACCTCCGTGGGGCGTAATAGTGTATTGCTTCTGAATTTCCCGCCCGACAGACGTGGTTTGATTCATTCGACCGATTCGCTGCACGCCGCCTTGTTAAAACAGGGGATTGATGAGACTTTCAGTACGAATCTGTTGAGAGGAGCCAAAGTGAAAGCGACCAATGTACGGGGTGCAAAGTATAGTCCGGAAAAAATGCTGGACAATGAGAAAAACACTTATTTTGCCGGAAAAGACGGAGAGGTAAAAGCGGATATAATTTTTACCTTGCCCAAAACTATTGAGTTTGATTGTCTGATGATCGAAGAAGTTATCGAATTGGGACATCGGACGACGAAGTGGAGTGTGGAGTACACTGTTGATGGCAAAAACTGGATCACCATTCCGGAGGCGACGGACAAGCAGGCCATTGGTCATAAATGGATTGTACGTCTGGCACCGGTGAAAGCAAAGCAGGTACGTTTGCGTATTCAGGACGGTAAGGCTTGTCCGGCTATCCATACTTTTGGCGTATATAAACAGTCACCGGTTTTCAAATTATAATATAAATTAGACTACTAAATGATGCAACGATTAAAAATCTTGGGAAGTGCATTGATTGCACTGTCGTTTTCCGCCTCTGCGGTTGTGGCGCAGCAGTTTGATCCGAAGCAAGGATATGAAATCCATACGGTCAACGGATTAGTGCTGGACAATCAGGAGAGTCTGGATACGAATACGAAAATATTTATCAGTAAGCAGGAGGCAGACAAAGAATCGCAGGTCTGGAACCTGATTCCATGCGAACAAGAGGGATGCTATACGATAACCAGTCCCTTGACTCAAATGAATGTAGATAATAGTGGTAAAGGAAAAGTAGAATGTTCCGTGATTCAATGGTCGGCAGACCCTAAAAATCCGAATCAGCAATGGAAAATAACGGCTTTGCCGAATGGGAATTACGTATTAACCAATGTCGGGACTGGCTATAACTTAGGATTTCCTGATGCCGGACTGGTCGGAGAGCCTGTCTTTCAGTTAGAACCGGAAGCTTCGAAAAGTAACCAGCAGTGGCAGATACGGAAATCGAACCTGAAAGTAGTGGCGGAAGCCTTGAAAACAACGAGTCATAATGACTGGGAAAATGAACGTATCTATGCAATCAATAAAGAAGAAGGCAGGGCTACATTTATTCCTTTCGCCAATTCGGAAGAGATGAAGGCGGATCCCGCTTATACCCGTCCTTGGGAGCGTACCCGCTCTTCCCGTTATCTGCTGTTGAATGGAAACTGGAAGTTTAACTGGGTGAAACAACCTTCGGAACGTCCGGTGGATTTCTATAAAACGAGTTATGATGTCTCTGGCTGGAAAGAGATTCCTGTTCCCTCCAACTGGGAGATGCACGGATATGGTACACCTATTTATACCAATATTACTTATCCCATCCGTAACAATCCTCCTTTTATACAGGGGCAGCGTGGATATACTGTAGAGAAAGAGCCGAATGCGGTAGGATCTTATCGCCGTGAATTTGCTCTTCCTGCCGACTGGAAAGACAAAGAAGTCTTTATCCATTTCGATGGAATTTATAGTGCAGCTTATGTATGGATCAACGGTAAGAAAGTCGGTTATTCGCAAGGGTCCAGTAATGATGCAGAATTTCGTATCACTCCTTACGTCAAAGCGGGTAATAATACGGTTGCCGTGGAAGTTTACCGCTGGTGTGACGGCAGTTTCCTTGAAGATCAGGATATGTTCCGTTTAAGTGGTATTCATCGGGATGTTTATTTGGTAGCCAGTCCGAAAGTTCGTCTACGTGACATTCACCTGACTTCTCAGATCAGCGACCGTCTGGATAAAGCGGAACTGAAAGTGAAAACGGATGTGCATAATTACGGAAAGAAAGTACAGGAAGCTACCGTACGTGTCTCTTTGCTGAATACGGAAGGAAAGCCTGTGAGTTCGTTTATCATACCTACCGGTAAGATAACTGGTGGACAGGAAAACGTCTGTGAAGGTACGACTACGATTCGTGACCCTCGGTTATGGAGTGCTGAGACTCCTTCTCTGTATACCGTCCAACTGGAACTGCTTGATGCCGCAGGCAATGTGCTTGAAGCGACGAGCCAGCAATATGGCTTCCGTAAGATAGAGATCCGGAATAATAAGGTGTATATCAACAATGCATTGATCCTTTTTAAAGGAGCCAATCGGCATGACATACATCCGCAGTTTGGAAAAGCTGTTCCGGTGGAAAGCATGATAGAGGACATTCTTCTCTTTAAGCGTTTCAATCTCAACACGATTCGTACCAGTCATTATCCGAACGATCCGAAGATGTATGCGCTGTATGATTATTATGGCTTGTACGTCATGGATGAGGCCGATATTGAGTGTCACGGCAATATGTCGCTGTCAAACCGTGAAAGTTGGGAAGGAGCTTACGTCGACCGAATGGTGCGTATGGTGGAACGGGATAAGAATCATCCTTCGGTCATTTTCTGGTCAATGGGCAATGAGTCCGGTGGTGGTCGTAACTTTGAGGCTACCTATCAGGCAGCCAAAGCGATAGACGACCGTTATATCCATTATGAAGGAATGAACGATGTGGCCGATATGGATTCCCGTATGTATCCTTCGATTGAAAGTATGATCGAACAGGACGAGCAACCCCGTAACAAGCCTTATTTCCTTTGTGAATATGCTCATGCGATGGGCAACGCCATCGGTAATTTGGAAGAATACTGGGATTATATTGAGCATCATTCGAAACGTATGATCGGAGGATGTATCTGGGATTGGGTGGATCAGGGCATTAATATGCCCGGACAGCCTGCCGATCATTATTATTTTGGAGGCAGCTTCGGTGATCGCCCTAACGACAATGATTTCTGTTGTAACGGGATTGTGACGGCTGATCGTCAAGTTACTCCTAAGTTGTGGGAAGTGAAGAAAGTCTACCAATATATCACATTGGAACCGAATGCTGAAAACAGTATCGGCGTTCGTAACCGCTATGCTTTCCTGAATCTGCATGATTTTAATCTGCGCTATGTGATTTTGAAAGATGGTGTGCCGATAGCGGAAGAAGAGTTCAGCCTACCCGATGGTAAGCCTGGAGAGCATCGTGCGGTGCAGATACCTTATTCCCGCTATTTAACTTCAGAAGGTGAATATTATTTGAACCTTGAAATAAAACTAAAGAAGGATTGCGTATGGGCAAAAGCCGGACATATCGTAGCTACGGAACAACTTTTGCTTCAAAAATCCCCGAATACCGGGCTACAGCCGGTAGCAGTTTCCGCCTCATCTAAAGAATCTCTGTTTAAGGTGGTGGAAGAGGAGAAGCGTTATTTGTTCTTCCGCCGTCCCGGTGTAGAAATCACCTTTGATAAGAAAGAAGGCAAGTTGACCGGTATCCGTTATAATGGCGATAATATGCTTCATCTGCGTGAAGGATGGTCGCTGAATACGTTCCGTTTTATCAATAACGATGTGCGTAAATGGCAGGATACCCAAACGGAGGTAATCAGTTTCGACTGGAAATGCTCGGAAGATAATCAGTCGGCAATTGTAACGATTCAGTTGCAGGAAACCGTCGGAGATGTGAAAGTGCCTTATACATTGATTTACCGTTTGTATGGTAATGGTGAAATAGATGTGGATGCTTCTTTTACAACGAATGATGACTTTAATCTTCCCCGTCTGTCGTTACAGGCCTTCTTTAATCCTTCGTTGGAGCAGTTGGAATGGTATGGTCGCGGTCCGATAGAAAATTATCGGGATCGGAAGAATGCGGCTTATGTCGGCAAATACCAGTCTGCTGTCAATGATATGAAAGAGAGTTATGCCCGTTCTCAGACGATGGGTGGGCGTTGTGATACCCGCTGGCTGACTTTGACCAATAAAGCAGGTAAAGGAATCAAGATTACTGCGGCCGATACATTTGATTTCAGTGCTTTGCACTATACGGATAAGGACTTGTTTGAAATCAAGTACGGTCATGCCTTGCCTGATATTTATCGTGCGGAGGTGGTGCTGAATCTGGATTGCATACAGCGTGGTCTGGGTAATGCCAGTTGCGGACCGGGTCCCCGTCCCGCTTATGAAATTCAGAAGAATACAGTTTATAAATATGCTTTCCGCATGTCTCCTTTTTCAAAATAAGGAAAGATTGACAGGATAACAAGGTCTTAATAGTTTGTAGAAAGAGTGAGCAGCCAAATCTTATAAAAGATGGCAACTGCTTACTCTTTTTTTGTATTTAAGGATAGATTCTGTGTTCTTTTTGTACTTTTGTAACATGGACTCTAAATTATATACCACGATGAAACAAAGAATTATATTATTAATACTTGTAGGAACAGTAACTTTTGCACAGTCTCCCGTAGAAAAAGGCTTGAACACGATCAACCGTTCTTCTGCCGAAGCAACAATCGGTTTCCTTGCAAGTAATGAATTACAGGGACGTGAAGCCGGGTTCCACGGTTCGTATGTCTCCTCTGAGTATATAGCATCTATCTTACAATGGATGGGAATCCAACCTCTGAACGAAAGCTACTTCCAGTCTTTTGATGCTTACCGCAAAGAGCGTCAGAAGAAAGGACGTCTGGAAGTTCATCCGGACTCTGTAGCGAAGCTGAAACAGGAAGTTCATCAAAAACTATCTATGAGGAACGTACTGGCTATGATTCCCGGTAAGAATACGAAGGAATATGTCATCGTAGGCGCTCACTTTGACCATTTGGGGATAGACCCGGCACTTGACGGAGATCAGATTTATAATGGAGCGGATGACAACGCTTCCGGTGTCTCGGCTGTATTGCAGATTGCCCGGGCATTTCTTGCAAGCGGACAACAACCGGAGCGAAATGTAATCTTTGCCTTTTGGGAC
>OGME01001378.1_pt1 | contig 14998 bp, 9 predicted proteins | sample 1572981 | NCBI WGS metagenome assembly OGME01 (sample SAMEA2581902, study PRJEB24529) | metagenome | biome: Human gut stool | place: China | collected 2011
TCGTTTGCAATCACAGGTTTTTCAGAACTTAAAAAGTTCTGAAAAACCGCACGCAAATTTTCAAAAAAGTTTTTTGAAAATTTGAAGTGAGTATCGGCGTCAGCCGTCTCAGATAGATCAGTACCAAGAGAGATTTTTTTGAGTAAGATAGAAAGCGAGTGTGTAAAGAAATGATTTCTCATGGCAAGGACATCAAGGTGTTCACCGGTAACTCCAATCCCGCTCTGGCAAAGGAGATCTGCCAGATCATCGGTACCAAGCTGGGCGAGTCTGAGGTAAAGACCTTCGCCGACGGCGAGGTGTCCGTCTCCCTGTACGAAACCGTCCGCGGCAGCGACGTGTTTCTCATCAACTCCACCTGCAAGCCCGTCAATGACAGCCTCATGGAGCTGCTGATCATGATCGACGCCTGCCGCCGGGCCTCCGCCGGGCGCATCACCGCCGTGATCCCCTATTTCGGCTATGCCCGCCAGGACCGCAAGGCCAAGAGCCGCGACCCCATCTCCGCCAAGCTGGTGGCCAACATGATCGTGGCCGCAGGCGCGGACCGGGTGCTGACCATGGACCTGCACGCCAGCCAGATCCAGGGCTTCTTTGACATCCCCGTGGACAACCTGCTGGGTAACCCCGTCTTTGTGGACTACTACGCCAAGAAGTTCGGCGAGCGGGCCGAGGACATGGTGGTGGTGTCCCCCGATGTGGGCTCCGTGGCCCGGGCCCGGACCTTCGCCCAGAAGCTGCACATGAACCTGGCCATCGTGGATAAGCGCCGCCAGAAGGCCAACCAGTGCGAGGTTATGAACGTCATCGGCGACGTGGCCGGTAAGGACTGCATCCTGTTTGACGACATGGTGGATACCGCCGGTTCCCTGTGCAACGCCGCCAAGGCCATCGTGGAGGTGGGCGGCGCCAGGAACGTGTATGCCTGCGCCAGCCACGGCGTGCTGTCCGGCCCGGCTCTGGAGCGGCTGGAGGGCAGCAACATCACGGAGCTGGCCCTGCTGAACACCATTCCGGAGACCCAGGGCGCCGGGTGCAGCAAGATCAAGTATCTGTCCGTGGCTCCCATGTTCGGCGAGGCCATCGAGCGGATTTATCAGGAAATTTCCATTGCCAAGCTGTTCAACTGAGCATTTTTGTGATATAATAACCGGGCGATTTTTTCGCCCGGTTATTTTTACCGGCAGTTTTCCGATACAGGGGGATGTGACGCTATGTTTTTTCATCGCAGCGGCGGCGGGATCAGCTGGCTGCTGGTAGGCCTGGGGAATCCCGGGAACCAGTACGCCGCCACCCGGCACAACATGGGCTTTATGGCCCTGGACCGTCTGGCGGACCGGGAGGGCTTCCGCTTCAATAAGCTGCGCTTCCGGGCCTGGACCGGCCAGTGGAAGGTGGGGGACCGGCAGGTGCTGGTGATGAAGCCCCAGACCTATATGAACCTGTCCGGCGAGTCCGTGGGCGAGGCGGCCCGGTTTTACAAGATCCCGGCGGACCATGTGCTGGTCATCAGCGACGACGTGTCCCTGCCTGCCGGGAAGCTGCGGATCCGGGGCGGCGGCAGCGCCGGAGGGCACAACGGCCTGAAGAATATCATCCAGCACCTGGGCACCGACCGGTTCCCCCGCATCAAGGTGGGGGTAGGCTCCCCCCGGCCCGGGGAGCACGACATGGTGGACTGGGTCATGGGCAAGCCCATGGGTGAGGACCGGACGGCGGTGGAGGATGCCCTGGACCGGGCAGGCGACGCCGCCAAGACCCTGATCACAGAGGGCATCGACCGGGCCATGAACCGGTTCAATTGATACTTTTAAGTTCTGTTACAGCTTCGGGGCGTATACTACAGTCGTATACGCCCCCGAGCGCGCTGCGGAGGAAGGGAGGTGCCCGGTGAAGGCGCTGATGAAGGAGCTGCTGCGCCTGACGGAGGTGCGGCAGCTGACAGAGGACGTAGAAAACGGCGTAAGCCCGGTGCTGATCACCGGCGTAAGCCCGGTGCACCGGGCCCAGGTGGAGGCGGCCCTGCATCTGGAAACCCGGCGGCCGCTGGTGGTGCTGTGTCCCGACGAGCGGGAGGCCCGGCGGCAGGCCGGTGACCTGCGGGTGCTCACCGGGGAGGAGCCGCTGGTGCTGCCGGCCCGGGAGCTGCAGTGGCGGCCCATGGAGGCCAGCCGCCAATGGGAAAACCGGCGTCTGGCGGCTCTGTACCGCCTGGGGAGCAGCCCCGTGGTGGTGACTACCCCGGAGGCCCTGGTGCAGCGGTGCATCCCGCCCCGGGTGCTGGAGCGGACGGTCCTGACCCTGGCCGTGGGCCAGCGGTGGGACCTGGGGGACCTGGCCCGGCGGCTGGCCGGAGCCGGATACACCCGGTGCGACCAGGTGGAGGGCCCGGGACAGTTCGCCCTGCGGGGCGGCATCCTGGACGTGTTCTCCCCAGGAATGGAGCAGCCGGTGCGCTGCGAATTTTTCGACGACGAGATCGACTCCCTGGGCATTTTCGACACCGCCACCCAGCGGCGGGTGGAAAACCGCCGGGAGGCCCTGCTGCTTCCGGCGGCGGAGGTGCTGCCGGCCTGGCAGGAGGGCCAGGCGGAGCAGGCGGCCCTGCGGCTGGAGGCCGCGGTGAAGCGCCTTGCCCGGAGGCAGGGCACCCAGGCCCTGCGGGAGCTGCTGACCGCCGACGCCGCCCGTCTGCGCCAGGGCATGGCCCCCAACGGCCCGGACCGGTGCCTGGCGGCGGTGTATCCGGAAAAGACCACGGCTCTGGACTATCTGCCCGAAAACGCCCTGGTATGCGTGGAGGAAAGCGGCCGGACGGCGGAGGCCCTGCGGGGCTGGCTGTGGCAGCTGAAGGAGGACGTGTCCGCCGGAATGGAGGCGGGCTTTCTGGCCGGGGAGCTGGCGGATTTCGCCGCCTCGGAGCAGGAGCTGGCGGCCCGGCTGGAAAAGCGCCCCACGGTGCAGCTGGACAGCCTCACCACCGGCCGGCAGCTGCTGGCCCCCCGGGACCTGCTGCAGCTGACGGCCAAGCAGCTGTCCAGCTACGGCGGGTCGTTGGAGCTGGCCTGCACGGACCTGACCCACTATCTCACCGCAGGCTACCGGGTGATGGTGCTGTGCGGCGGCGAGGTCCGGGCCAGGAACCTGCAGCAGATGCTGGCGGACCGGAAGATTCCCGCCGCCGTGGACCTGTCCGGGGAAAAGTCCCCGGAAAAGGGCACGGTGCTCATCGCCGTGGGCGCTCTCTCCGCCGGGTGCGAATACCCGGAGGGGCGGCTGGCGGTGCTGACGGAGGGGCAGCTGACCACGCCCCTGTCCGGCCGGAGTAAAAAGCCCCGGCCCAAGCGGGACAGCAATCAGCAGAAGCTCCAGTCCTATACGGACCTGACCCCCGGGGACCTGGTGGTCCATGCCCACCACGGCATCGGCCGGTTCGTGGCCATGCTGCGCCTGCCGGTGGACGGGGTGGAGAAGGACTATATCAAGATCGCCTACGCCGGGCAGGACGTGCTGTACGTCCCGGCCACGTCCCTGGACCTGGTCAGCAAGTATATCGGCCCCGGCGAGGACAACGAGCGCACCAAGCTCAACAAGCTGGGGGGCACCGAGTGGGCCAAGACCACCCGGAAGGCCAAGGCCGCCGCCAAGGACCTGACGGAGGGGCTGATCCGGCTGTATGCCCAGCGGCAGCGGCTGGCAGGCCATGCCTTCTCCCCGGACAGCCCCTGGCAGCAGGAGTTTGAGGACGCCTTCCCCTATACGGAGACCGACGACCAGCTGCAGGCCATCCGGGACATCAAGGCCGATATGGAGCAGCCCCGGCCCATGGACCGGCTGCTGTGCGGCGACGTGGGCTACGGCAAAACCGAGGTGGCCCTGCGGGCGGTGATGAAGTGCATCATGGACGGCAAGCAGGCCGCCATTCTGGTGCCCACCACCGTCCTGGCCCAGCAGCACTATGCCACGGCGGTGAACCGCTTCCGCTCCTTCCCGGTGAACATCGAGGTGCTGTCCCGGTTCCGGACCCCGGCCCAGGTGCGGGACATCCTGGCCCGGACCCAGGCGGGAAAGGTGGACCTGCTGATCGGCACCCACAAGCTCCTGCAGAAGGACCTGCAGTTTCACGACCTGGGCCTGCTGGTCATCGACGAGGAGCAGCGCTTCGGCGTGACCCACAAGGAGAAGCTCCGGGAGCGGGCCAAGCAGGTGGACACCCTGACCCTGTCCGCCACCCCCATCCCCCGGACCCTGAACATGGCCCTGTCCGGCATCCGGGACATGAGCACCATCGAGGAGCCGCCCCACGACCGCCAGCCGGTGCAGACCTTTGTGGTGGAGCATGAGTGGCCCGTCATCGCCGAGGCCATCCGCCGGGAGCTGAGCCGGGGCGGGCAGGTGTACTACCTGCACAACCGGGTGGAGAACATCGAGTCCACCGCCGGGCGGCTGCGCCAGTGGCTGGGGGAGGACGTGGCCATCGGCATCGCCCACGGGAAAATGGCCGAGCGGGAGCTCAGCTCCGTGATGCAGCAGATGGCCGACGGCGAAATTCAGGTGCTGGTGTGCACCACCATCATCGAAACCGGCATCGACATCCCCAACGTGAACACCCTGATCATCGAGGACGCGGACCGGCTGGGCCTGTCCCAGCTGCACCAGATCCGGGGCCGCATCGGCCGCAGCGCCCGCCGGGCCTATGCGTACCTGACCTACCGCCCCGGGAAGGTGCTGACGGAGGTGGCCTCCAAGCGGCTGTCCGCCATCCGGGAGTACGTCACCTTCGGCTCCGGCTTCCGCATCGCCATGCGGGACCTGGAGATCCGGGGGGCGGGCAACCTGCTGGGGCCGGAGCAGTCCGGCTATCTCATGAGCGTGGGCTATGATATGTATCTGAAGCTGCTGAACGACGCGGTGCTGGAGCAGCAGGGCCGGGGCCGGGACATCCGACCCGACTGCTCGGCGGACCTGGCCACCTCGGCCCACATTCCGGAAAAATATGTGTCCTCCCCCCGGCAGCGGATGGACCTGTACCGCCGGATGGCGGCCATCCGCACCACCGAGGAGGCCTCGGACCTGGTGGACGAGCTGACGGACCGGTACGGCGACCCGCCCAAGGCGGTGATGGCCCTGCTGGACGTGGCCCTGCTGCGGGCCGCGGCGGCGGAGGTGTTCATCACCGATATCACCCAGAAGGCCGGTGTGGTGGCCTTCACCTTCGACAGCCGGGTGGATGTGCCCAGCCTGATGGCCGTGTGCACCATGCCGGGCTATCGCAGCCGCCTGCGGCTGTCCGCCGGGGAGCCGCCCCGGCTGCAGCTGCACCTCTCCCCGGGAGAGGACGCCCTGGCCGCCGCCGGGAAGCTGACGGAGGAGCTGCGGCTGAAAAAAGAAGAACTGGGCAAAGCCCATGAAGGAGGAGCAACATGAAAAAATCCCTGATCCGTCTGGCCGCCTCGGTGGTCCTGTCCGTGGCGCTGGTGGCGGCGATCTCCGCCAGCGGGATCCTTACCAACGGCCACCGCAGCGACGGCCTGTTTTACCAGGCCTCCGGCATCCGGCCGGACGCGGAGCTGCTGACCGTCAACGGCGAGACCATCGACGCCGAGGAGTATCTGTACTGGGTGGCCTACGACTGCGAGTATCTGTCGGCCAACGTGTCGGACCTGGACTTTGATGCGGAGCTGTCCGACGGCATGACCTACGGGGCCTATGCCAAGCAGGACGCCTTGGAGACGGTGAAGCTGTACGCCGTGATCCGCCAGTGGGCCAGGCAGGGGAACGTGACCCTGACCGACTCCGACCGGGAGGCCCTGGAAAAGCAGCGCCAGCAGTATATCAACTACTACGGCAGCCAGGAGGCCTATCTCAAGCAGATCCAGGGCATGGGTGTGTCGGAGACCATGTTCGACAGCATCAACCAGGGGTACTATCTGTACGCCGGGGTGCGCCAGGCCTTCTGCACCGAAGGAAGCGCCCTGTATCCCGCCCAGGAGGACATCGACGCCCTGGCCAAGGACAACGGCTACGCCACCTGTCTGCTGCTGTACTGGCCCCTGGGCGGCGAGGACGATGACAACACCCGCCTGGCGGCGGAGAGCTTCGCCCAGCAGCTGCGGGATTCCCAGGACGTTGCCGCCACCTATCTGGACCTGGCGTCCCAGCTGGGCATGGAGAACGTGACGGAGGAGGGAGTCACCGCCTCCGCCGGGGACATGGGCGAGACCCTGGCCGCCGCCGTGGCGGCCCTGGAGCCGGGCCAGGTCAGCGGCGTCATCGAGACCGATAACGCCCTGTATGTGGCGGTGGGCCGGGAGCTGAACCGGTCCGCCGTGGTGAACGCCCTGTTTGAAACCCGGATCAAGGACGCCGTGGCAAACGCCCAGGTGGACTACAACAGCCGCCTGTATAACAAGCTCAACGTGGGCGACTTCTATACCAAGCTCCAGGAGGCCCGGGCGGCCTTGTCATAAAATTAACCAGCTTGTTAATTTTTAGTCAAACAACCAAAGAAATCCAGTCAAATCCTGTTCAGTTCCACGATTTTTGCGATTCGGAGCAATCTGGGGTTGACTATTCGGTCGAAAATGACTACGATATAGGTACAGAGTAGAACCCTAAAACAAAATGTAGGAGGAAATTACCACTATGAAAGATTTGTATGTCGTCAATTGCTGCCGTACCGCTATCGGCTCCTTCGGCGGTTCCCTGAAGAACACCCCTGCCGCTCAGCTCGGCTCCATCGTCGTGAAGGAAGCTCTCAAGCGCGCGAATGTCGCTCCCGAGAATGTCGATGAGCTGATGTTCGGCTGCATCCTGACCGCCGGTCTCGGTCAGAACGTCGCCCGTCAGGTCGGCGTGGGCGCCGGTCTCCCCTATTCCGTCCCCGCCTATACCGTCGGTATGGTCTGCGGCTCCGGTATGAAGTCCGTCATTGAGGCTGGCCGCGCCATCCTCGCCGGCGACGCCGATATCGTCGTCTGCGGCGGCACCGAGAACATGAGCGCCGCTCCTTATGCTGCTCCCGACGCCCGCTGGGGCGCCCGCATGGGCGACAAGAAGCTTGTCGACACCATGATCAAGGACGGCCTGTGGGATGCGTTCAACAACTACCACATGGGCACCACCGCCGAGAACATCTGCGATGTTTGGGGCATCACCCGCGAAGAGCTCGACGCCTTCGGCGCTGCCTCCCAGCAGAAGACCGAGGCCGCGCAGAAGGCCGGCCGTTTTGACGATGAGATCGTTCCCGTCCCGGTGAAGGTCAAGAAGGAGATCGTCGAGTTCAAGAAGGATGAGTTTCCCCGCGCCGGTTCCACCGTCGAGGGTCTTGCCAAGCTGCGCGGCGCGTTCCCCGTCGGTCCTGAGGGCGTTGAGGACGAGATCGTCCACACCTTCGAGCCCACCGGCATCCACGAGGCCGATACCAAGAAGCACGTCCAGCGCGTCACCGCCGGTAACGCCTCCGGCATCAACGACGGCGCTGCCGCCATCGTCCTCGCTTCCGGCGAGGCCGTGAAGAAGTACAACCTCAAGCCCATGGCCAAGCTCGTCAGCTGGGGCCAGGGCGGCGTCGACCCGAAGATCATGGGCGTCGGCCCCGTGCCCGCTTCCCGTCAGGCCATGCAGAAGGCCGGCCTGACCATCGACGATATCGACCTCGTCGAGGCTAACGAAGCCTTCGCGGCCCAGTCCATTGCTGTCGCCCGCGAGCTCGGCTTCGACATGAGCAAGGTCAACGTCAACGGCGGCGCGATCTCCATCGGCCACCCCGTCGGCGCTTCCGGCGCTCGTATCATCGTCACCCTGCTGCACGAAATGCTCAAGCGCGACGACGCCAAGAAGGGTCTTGCCACCCTCTGCATCGGCGGCGGCCAGGGCGTTGCCACCATCTTCGAGAAGTGCTAATGCACCTCTGAACCCTAAAATAAAAGGAGACCTCTTTCGAGGTCTCCTTTTTGTTTTATCCCCTGCAAGGGAACAAAGGCTTGCGGCTCAGCGGGCCGCGGAGATAGCAGCGCCGCAGGCACTGCACGAAATAAGGGGGATATTCTCTCACGTGAGAGAATATCCCCCTTAACCCCCCAAGAGAACGCAAGGGGCCCTGCCCCTTGCCCCCGCCATTGCGAGATTGGCACTTGAAGAGCTGCACGCGCTGCGCAATCGGGTGCGGTGTACATGGCTTCGCCATGAATCTTCTGCGATTCGTGACGTCTTGCAACCGCGCCTTACTGTCGTGAGGCGCGAGTGACGCTACTTCGGCGGCAGACTGCGTGCGGAATGCGGCATTGCTGGCGCTCGCCGCATTGAGGAGTGCCGCGGTAGACGGAAATTAGTCTGCACTTCTACAAGATCAGCAGAGCGGCACCCGCAAGGGGTGTGCCGCATCCGTAAGGCAGCAGAGCCGCCAACGGCTGCGCAACAGCGGATAATAGAAGCAGAGGCAAATCGTCTTGCAGTTCTAACGCGGCAACGCCGCGCGCAGGCATTCCCATTCCGGAGGCAAAAGACTTGCGCAAACCTGAGACTGCCAATCTAAGTCTTTCTCTTGGGGTTCCAAAGGGGCCATTCTCTTTTGCGAAAGAGAATGGCTCCTTTGACTCTGCCGCCCGCAGGCGGCATATCTCTTCGCGCCCAAGGGCGCAAAAAAGGGACGCCTCTTTCGAGGCGTCCCTTTTAATAAGTAGTTTCTACGAAACAGAAATAACTTAGAACTTGGGCTTCTGGGCCTTGACCTTGGGCTCCTGGCCGTTGCAGACGGCGACAATATCGTTGGCAACGCTGGTGCAGCAGTTGAGAACGCTCTGCTCGGTGGTGGCGGCCATGTGCGGGGTCATGATGACGTTGTCGAGGTTGAACAGCTCGCGGCTGGACTCCTGGATGGGCTCATGCTCGAACACGTCGAGACCGGCCTGGAACAGCGTGCCGTCCTTCAGGCACTCGACAAGCTCGTTCTCCTTGATCAGAGCGCCGCGCGCGCAGTTGATGAAGGAAGCGGTGGGCTTCATCCAGCTGAACTGCTCACGGCCGATGGAGTGCTCGGTGGAGGGAACGACGGGCAGATGCACGGACACGAAGTCGGCCTGCTCCCAGACTTCCTTGGCGGTGGCCTTCAGCTCGCACAGATCGCCGATCTTGTCCTGCGTGAGGTACGGATCGTAGCCGATGACGTTCATGCCGAAGCCGTACTTGCACTTCTGCATGGCGAGCTGGGAGATACGGCCGCAGCCGATCATACCGAGGGTCTTGCCGCCGAGCTCATAGGTGTGCTCCATGCCCATGCGGACGAGGAAGTTGCCGCCGCGGAACTGACGGTCAACATAGGTGAAACGCTTGGCGCACATGAGCATCAGCATGACGGCGTGCTCGGCGACGGCGTTGGCGTTGCCGGCAGGCGCGTAGACAACGGTGATGTCCTTGGCGTGGGCGTGGTCCATGTCGATGTTATCGAGGCCGGCGCCCTGCTTGCCGATGACCTTGAGGTTCTTGCAGGTGTCCATCATCTTGGCGGTGATGGGCTCGGTGCGGCACATGATGGCGTCGGGCTGGAACTCGGCGAGCTCCTTGACGTAGGTCTCCTCGTCGTTATGGCTGCACAGCTTCACTTCAAAGTCGTTGGACTCGAAGATGTGCGTGGCCACCTCGTTGAGCTCGATGGTGTAGTAAACTTTGAACTTTGCCATGATAAAGATCTCCTCTCAAATTATTATTTATTGAATTGCCAAATGATTTCATACGGTTTCTTCATTATACCTTGCGCTTTGCACAAAAGCAAGCGATTTTCAGAAAGATTTGCAAGAACTTATTCAAATAATTGAACAGCATCTTTCATTTTGACGATTTGCCGTCATGTCTTTCCCCTGTTTTCTGCAATTTTCGCTGCAAAACGAAAAAGCGCACAAAAGGCGCTTGACAAACTACTACATATGTAGTATATAGTTATCAACGACAAATGTAGTAGATCATCTAAGGAGGTCAACCCATGGACGATAAGAAGAGACTGCCCGACGCGGAGCTTGCCGTGATGCAGGCCATCTGGGCCGTCGGCGGCGAGGTCAGCCGCGGCGATCTCGACGGCGCGCTCGCGAGCCACGGCTGGAGCGCCAACACCGTCAACACCTACCTTACTCGCCTGTGTGAAAAAGGATTCCTCTCGAGCCGCCGCGAGGGGCGGAACAATTTGTACACGCCGCTCGTCTCAAAGGACAGATACCTCGAATTTGAGAGCCGCAGCGTCCTGAAGCGGCTCTACGGCGGGTCGCTCGGCAGCTTCGTCGCGGCGCTGAACGCCGAAAAGCCGCTCGAGCAGAGCGAGATCGACGAGCTGCGGCAGTTTTTGGACGATATGAGCCGTTAAACGGAAATATAAGGAGGACGCACCATGGAAACATTTCTGCTGAATCTGTTGAAAACTTCCCTGTTAGGTTCCCTCGCCATTCTGGCGATGCTGGTACTCAAACCTCTCTGGCGCGAGCGCTACCGCGCGAAGACGCGCTGCTGGCTGTGGCTGGCGCTGGCTGTCTTTTTGCTGCTGCCGGTCGATTTTTCGGTGAAAAACGCACCGGTGCAGGCCGAACCGCCGAAAGATTACACCCTCTTCGTCGGCACGGATAAGACAGCCATCCAATCGACCGACAACCTGTTTGGCGACATGGCCGAAAAAAGCGGCCAGTCCCCCGCACAGGTGCGCGACACGATCATCCAGCGCCCTGTGACGAATCCCGCGCAGAAGACGACGCGCTACATCCCCGTGACGACGATCTTATTCTACGGCTATCTCGCGGGCGCGGCGGCGTTCCTGCTGTATCAGGGTGTCTCCTACGCCCACTTCCGCCGCACGGTGCGCCGCTGGAAGAGAGACGTCGCCCGCGCGGACTACGCCGCGATGCTCTCTGACACGGCGCGCGACTTAGGCGTGAGCGCGCCGGAGATGATCGTCTGTGAGGCCATCTCCACCCCCGCAGTGACGGGCCTGCTGCGCCCGCGGCTGCTCCTTCCCCACGAGCGCTACGACGTGCAGGAGCTGCGCTACATCCTGCGCCATGAGCTGTGCCACCTCAAGCGGCGCGACATGCTCTTAAAGCTCGTGCTGCTCGCGGCCAACGCGATGCACTGGTTCAACCCCGTGGTGTATCTGATGCTGCGTCAGGCGGACGAGGACATCGAGCTCGCCTGCGACAGCGCGGCGACCGACGGGCTCGAACTCCCCGAGCGCGCGGCTTACAGCCGGACACTGCTCGCCGCCGTGCAGTCCAGCGTGCGGGCGCTGCCCGCGACGACGTGCTTCGGCGGCACGGTCGAGCGCCTGAAGCGGCGCATCACGAACGTGCTGGGCGCGCAGAAAAAGCGCGGCCTCGGCGTTGTCGCCCTCGTGCTGGCGCTGACGCTGACGGCGGGCTGCGCCGTCGGCTGGGGCGAGCGCGCACAGACGCAGAAAAATGATGACCCGTTTGCCGACAAGAGCTATACGGTCGACATACTCTTATATGAAGCGCCCGCCTTTACGGACGGCTTTACGGACGGCACTTACCCCTCCTTCCGCACCACGACAAATACTGCCGGAGAAAAGTATGTGACGCTGTGCGACGCCTGGGGCTCCACATCCATTTACGGCCCGATGGAGGAATACACGCTGGAAAAGCAGTCCTTCTACGCGCTCTTCGGCAGCACCAAAGCTTCGCCGGTCGACGATCTCATACAGAACAACAAGTCCGCTTGGAGCGGCCATTGCGAAGAGGCAAGTGACGGTCAACCGAATCAGGTCTATCTTCTGAAGCAAAAGGACGGCTCGGTCTACCTCGGCCTTGCCGGCGATTACGAAGAAGACGGCAGCGAACTCTTTTGTTCGGTTTTCCGCTTGAACGAACAGGTCAATCCGATCTACGCCTCGATGGACGACTATGCCGCCGCGTGCGTGGAAGACCTCAAAAAAGGCACGATGACCTATTCCGTGTCGGAAAACAACGACTATGCGTCCCGCTCGATCGAAGACACGGTCGCCGACGTGCGCGTGACGCAGCTGGAGCAGGCAGATTCGCTCGGCAACCTCTCCCCCGACGGCACGGTGCTGGAGCTGTGGTACTTCCAGTATGAGATGAAGCCCACGAACGAGGCGGGCATGCAGATCGACGTCATCGGCGGGCAGGAGCTGACGGATGACGGATATCTCAACGAGAACTGGACGCACTATCTCACCGTCCTGCACTACACCTACGGCGAGAAGACCGGCTATCAGGTCATCGGCACCTATACCGGCAACGACGGGCTGTGGTACAACGGATGCAGCTACAGCGGAGAGGAAAAGTATTACCTGCACGACTTCTATGTCGACTACGCGGGGCTTGATCTGCCGAAGATGTTCATTCCCGACCTGCTGAACGACACGGCGGCGGACGGCTACGGCCGCGCCAACCAGTGCGAGGCGCGGCTCATTTCGGGCGACGGCAGCTACTACTTCTATGCGCCGATCACCGCCTGGGCGTGCAATCCGGGGACGGAGTTCTGGTACTCCCGCTACGACACCGGCTCCTACTTCAACGCAAAGAAGCTCGAGCAGAGCCTTGACGAAGCGAAGGCGGAATGGGAAAGCACCGGCGCAAAGGCCGAGAAGACCGACGCGGGCTGGCGCTTTGTGACGCACGAGGGCATGAGCAACACAATTGTCACGCTCTTTGATGCGCCGGACGGCACCTGCTACGAGGTCACAACGCACTGGACGTTCGACGGCAGCACGGAAGAGAATCAGTGGGGCTGGAACCGCGACCGCGCCGTTGAGGGCGAGGCCGAGGTACTCCGGGCGATGGTCAGAAGCTTCACGGTGAACTGGGACGCCGACGCGGCGGCTGATCCCGCGCTGGACGATTCCGATTTTCAGGCCGATCTTCAGCTCGCGTCGAACGGCGGCGCGGCATGGATGTACCTCAGTAAGAACAGCGCTGCGGTCAGCGACTGCAATATGCGGAACGTCACACCCACCGTCAAGCTCGACGAGTGTAGCTACGCGCTGCTGAACGAGGAATTTACCCCGGACGACGGGAAACAGACGCTCACGCTCTGGCTCAGCAACAACGATTCCTCGCATTTAGCCTTCTACGAGGGCACGAATGTCATGCTCTATCAGCGTGACGACGCGCGTTACTACAAGGTCAGCAATTTTGGCGACTATGCGACACTTTACGACGCGATGCTCGCATGGTTCAACAGCGCCCAGTCTGGCACCGAAACATCCGACGCATCTTCGACCACCACGACGAACGCCGTCAGCCGCGACTCGCTCATCAAGGCTGCCGACAGCTATGTTGATCTGGGCGGTTACCTCTGGTACACTGCGGGCGGCAAGTTCTGCCGCTGGCACGAGGGCGGCAGCGTGGAAACCCTTCGTGAGCTGCCGTACAACGATGTGACCGACCAGCCCGCCATTGCGACCTTGGCGGTCGAGTATGATCAGGTCGCGCTCCGTTGGCATATCGGCGGGGCAACGACGGGAACGACGATGCTGGAGCTTTACGGCGCCGACGGCAAGCGAACCATGGAGCTGGACGGCTCCGCGCCCTTTGCCATCAGCGGCAATACCGTTGTCAAATTGCTCTCGTTCCCACCCACGACGGGCAATCTGCTCCTTTCGACCGACGGCGGCAAGACCTGGTCGGCCATCGGCGATGCGGACTGGTTTTACGGCAGCGTCACGGAGGACAGCAGCGGCAGCACCAGCTACGCCCTCGCCGACCTTACGATCCGCGACGGCTATGTCTACACCACCGCCGTCTACGATATCGACCATCAAAAGACGAGCGACCCGCTCGTGACGCACGCCGTGCGCATCAGCATCAAGACCGGCGCGCAGGAAATTCTGGACTGAAGCGGTCAAATTTCAAAAAGGCGGCCCGAAGGCCGCCTTTTTCTCCGCTTTTTTGCGTAAAATGATGGGAATATTCCAAAAAGGTACTGGAACATCTCAAAGATATGTGGTATGATGGGAATATTCCAAAACGTATTTCTCGGGAGGTTCCCATCATGGAACACAATCCGGTCCTCAAAAATCCGCTGTCGCTCGACAGCGAAATTCCTCTCTATTCCCAGCTCATGGGCATCATCAAGCGCAGCATCACCTCCGGCGCGCTCAAGGTCGGCGACCTGCTGCCGAGCGAGGCCGAGCTCTGCCGCGTTTACGACATCAGCCGCAACACGGTCCGTCAGGCCATCGGCGCGCTGGAAGAAGAGGGCTTCGTCGTGCGCAAGCGCGGCAAGGGCACGTTCGTCACTGACCCGAACACGCGCCGCAAGGGCGTGCAGTATTCGTTCACGACGGAAATTTCCCAGCTGGGCAAAACGCCGTCGTCCACGCTGGTCGACTTCGCGGTCATCACGCCTTCTCCCAAGATCGTGACGCTCATGGGCCTTGAGCCGGGCGTGAAGGTCTATCGCTTCACGCGCGTGCGAAACGTCGACGGCGAGCCGCTCATTTTGGAGACGTCGTACTACCCCGAGTACATCTACCCGAACCTGACGCGCGAGCTTTTGGAGACGCACAGCTTCTACAGTCTCCTCTACCACGTCGGCGTCATCCCGTTTTCCGCGTCGGACACGTATGAGGCCGTCGTGCTCGCGCCGCACGAGGCGCAGCTTCTGCACTGCGCGCCCGGCTCGGCGGCGTTTTTCCATCAGCGCCGCACCACGACCGAGAACGGGCATACCTATGAATACACCACGAGCTATATGCGCGCGGACCGCGTGAAGCTGGACGTGAGATTCCAGAAGGGATCGACGTCCTTCATGCGCACGGTTGATTAAAAAAGGCAGCCGAAAGGCTGCCTTTTTTGCGCCCTCCCCGCGCAGCGGGGTCTGCAGCCCGAAAGGGCTGCTTCCTTGCCCCCCGCAGGGGGGACGGGATTTGCAGCGCCGCAGGCGCCGCTTCCTTTTATCCCCACACCGTGTGGGGACGCGACAAAGGGGGATATTCTCTTTCTCGAAAGAGAATATCCCCCTTACACCCCCAAGAGAA
>OGME01001431.1_pt1 | contig 14547 bp, 9 predicted proteins | sample 1572981 | NCBI WGS metagenome assembly OGME01 (sample SAMEA2581902, study PRJEB24529) | metagenome | biome: Human gut stool | place: China | collected 2011
AGAGCAACTGACTCTTAATCAGTGGGTCCAGGGTTCGAATCCCTGAGGGTGTACGGATCAGAAAAGTAAATTGAAGAAAAGCTCTGAAAATCAATGATTTTTGGAGCTTTTTCTTTTATGGATTCCTACAAAATATAGAAGGTTCAGTTTGAAAACTTGCCGTCAGTAGCTTTTAATGTTAGTAAAATCTAAAATTATTTTATACATTTGTATGATATGACTTTAATGAATTTTATTATATGATAGCAGAAAGACAATTAATCTCTCATTTGTATCAAAATAAAGAGAATGGACAATGGGTGATACAGTCAAATGATGAGCACCAAAAAGGAGTAGCAAAAATAGCTGCCTCTTTTGCCAAAAGGTTTGAACTCCCTTCTTGGGGATATGCACTTGGTCTGCTTCATGACAAAGGTAAAGAACGTGCAGCGTTCCAACAATACATACGTAAAGTAAACGGTTTGTCCACGGATGATAAAAAGCATTATAATGATCACGCTCATGCTTTTGTGGGTGGAATACTGGCAAAGGATTTCATGGGGAAAGATGTTCTCAATCTTCTTGCCAATCAAATAATTTCCCACCATACAGGACTGTATGATTATGTGGAAGCAGAAAATATCTTGCAGGAAAAACCGTTGCCTGAAGAAATAGACAAGGATAATATAAATATAGATATACCCTTCTTGTATAAAGAATTTCTTGAATCACCTTTTTCTAAATTTAAGGTAGACCGGAAACACTTTCATCACCTGTCTCGTATGCTTTTTTCTTGTCTTGTCGATGCTGACCGACTCGACACGGAGCAATTTATGAATCTAGAGTCATGGCAGAAAAGGAAGTGCTCGTCTACGGTTGTCGATTTGTTACCGAAATTGGAAGCGCATTTGCAAAAATTGCAGTTGGATGCAGTTGATACGGAAGTAAATCGTATTCGTAGGAAAGTACAAGAACAATGCAGCAAAACATCTTTAGGTGAAAAAGGTTTCTACAGCCTTACGGTACCAACGGGAGGCGGCAAGACGCTTTCGTCTTTGTTATGGGCCATGAAGCATGCTGCAAATCATGCCATGAATCGTATCATCATTGCCATTCCATATACTAGCATCACTGTACAGACGGCAGGTCTCCTGAAGAAAATCTTCGGTGAAGAGAATGTATTGGAACATCACAGTAACTTCAATCCGGATGATATTAAAAATGAGGAAGTACGCGAAAAAGCGAAGCTGGCCACTGAAAATTGGGATTATCCCATTATTGTCACTACCAACATGCAACTTTTTGAATCTATGTTTAGCAATAGACCGTCCGATTGCCGTAAGTTGCACAATATCGTGAATTCAGTTATTATCTTAGACGAGGTTCAGACATTGCCGACCGACTTTTTGCAACCGATAGTCGATGCGATGAAGGCATATCAAAAAATGTTTGGAGTATCTATATTGTTTACAACAGCGAGTCAGCCGGTGCTTAGCGGTTTGATAGAAGGCGCAAATCCTAAAGTCGGATTTAAGGGAATAGAACATATCATGGAAATTATTCCGACTGAATTTGCGTTACATGACAAGCTCCGTCGTGTGAAATTGGAAATAGATAACACGGGGAAAACATATGATGAAATAGCGGCAAAGGTGTCTGAACATGATAAGGTACTCTGTATTGTGAACACCCGTAAGGATGCCAAGGAATTGTATAATCGCTTGCCTGACGAAGGAGTGAAAATTCATTTATCAAGAATGATGTGCCCTGCCCATATTAGTGAAACGATATGTAAGATAAAAGCTTTGTTAAAGGATGAAGCACATCCAATTGTAAGAGTAATAGCAACCCAACTCGTAGAAGCGGGTGTAGATATAGATTTTCCAGTTGTATTTCGTCAAGAGGCAGGACTTGATTCTGTATTGCAAGCGGCGGGAAGATGTAACCGTGAAGGGAAAAATAGGATTGGTCACACATTTGTATTCAGCCTTTCTGCAGAGAAGCGCATACTCTTTGGTTCAATGGCAGCAGCCAACAATGCACGACTGAACTTACCTACTGATAGCGATTGGTTTGCTCCTTCCACAATGGAAAAGTATTTTCAACAGCTTTATTTCAGGAAGGATACGTTTGATAAAAAGGATATGAAACATTATCTTTATAAACTTGACGAGTTATGTTTTGAAACAGCCTCAAAAGAGTTTAGGCTGATTGATGATGATGGTATGAATGTCATAGTGAATTGGGAAAACAGTATGGGACTTGTGGAGAATTTGAAAAAGTCGGGTTGTACATATTCATTAATGAAACAACTGGCCAAGTTTACTGTAGGTGTTCATCGCTCGAATTTCAGTCAATTGATTAAATATGGTGCTGTTGAAGAAATATTGGAAGGTATATATGTGTTGGCCGACAGGGCGCAGTATGATAATGCTATAGGGCTTAAACTTGAAAACCATTGGATGGAAGAGATATTAATGATATAAAGACAAGACGGAATCGGAAGATTTATAGCAAAATAACGAAAGTAATGAATAATATGGAATATACAGATAAAGAATATTGTTTGGAGATATGGGGTGACTGGGCTTGTTTTACTCGCCCGGAACTGAAAGTAGAACGAGTGAGCTACGATGTCATTACACCATCGGCAGCACGTGCTGTCTTTGAGGCTATACTTTTCAAACGCTATGCCATGCGTTGGCAGGTGACGAAGATTGAAGTGCTTAATCCCATTAAGTGGACTACCATCAGGCGAAATGAAGTGGGAGCAGTGGTAAATTCCAGTATGAAACCAATTTATATAGACGATGGAAAGACACGCCAACAGAAGAACTCTTTGCTTTTGCAAGATGTGCGTTATCGCATTTATGCCAAATTGATATTTATCCCAGTAAAAGATCGTCCGAAGGAGGCTTTTGCCAAACATCAGCCAAGTAATGATGAGAATCCCATGAAGTATTATCAGATGTTTGAACGCAGAGCATTGCAAGGGCAATGCTTTACGCAGCCTTATTTGGGTTGCCGCGAATTTGCCGCAAATTGGAAATACATTGATAATACGGATTATCTTGAGCCGCCTTTGTTTGAAGACAGAGATTTGGGCATTATGCTTTATGATATGGATTTTGAGGGGAATGCCCAGAAACCGGATGCCATGTTTTATCGTGCTAGAATGAAACAAGGTGTGATTGTTGTACCAAGTAAAGATAGTGAGGAGGTACTGAGATGATATTGAAGGCATTGTATGATTATTACCATCGAAGTGGGGATAATGTAGCTCCTTTGGGGCTGGAATACAAAGAGATTGGTTTTATAATTGTTATTGATAAAGATGGAAATCTGTGTAGAATAGAGGATAATCCTGTTAAGAAACTTGTAGCTAAAACCAATGGTCGTACAGGCACAAAAAGTTTGCCTAATCATTTATGGGATAATTTTTCTTATGTTTTAGGCATTAGTAATGCTACTATACATATAAATGACGAGGGATTAAAGCCTGAAAAGGAAGCTGAGTATAAAAAAGAAATTGCCAAGAATGTTAGAAACCATTCGGCATTTCTTGAATACATCAATGACTTATGTTCTCAATATCCCTATGATGAGGATTTAAAAGCTGTTGCAAACTTCTATATTGGTAACAAGGACGTATTGTCATTGCTCCAAAAGGCCGATAACTGGGATAATATAAAGAAGAATTTCACTAAAAACATATCTTTTCTCATTCAAGGAGAAACACAGATAATAGCTGAGAAAGAATCAGTTTTATCTTATTATAAAACTGATGAGGGCAAAACTGATTTCAGCAGAATCTGTGTGTGTTTAGTTACGGGTGAAAAATGTCAACCAGTTAAAACTTTTACAAAAATCCAATTAGGGAAATTCAGTGATACAAAATTGGTGTCTTTTCAAAAGAATCAAGGATATGATTCCTACGGAAAAGAGCAAGGAAATAATGCGCCGATGTCTAAGTCGGCGGAATTTGCAATTGCTGCTGCTTTAAAAAAACTGATTGATTATAACTCTCATAATAAATTTACTGTCGGCTTAAGGACTTATGCATTTTGGGCTTCAAGGAAAAACGAAGTAAATATGCAAATAGAAGAGAGTGTGTATTCTTTATTTGGGTGGGAAGAAAAGGATAACCCTGATAGCAAACTTGAAAATATTACCCAAATATTCAAATCAATATATAATGGAAATAAGCCTATTCAAACTGATGATAAATTTTATATTCTCGGAATGTTTGCCGCTAACAAGGCAAGAATAGCGATATCGTATTGGAATGAGACTACAGTAAAGGAATTTGCCGGTAAACTTCTCTTGCATTTTGAAGATATGGAAATCATAACGAGTGGAGATAAAAGACCTAATTATTGTAGTCTATACGCAATACTCAAGGCTGTTAGTTTGAAAGAGAACATAAAAGAAAATTGCCCTCCTAGTCTTCCTGATGCCGTGGTGAAAAGCATCTTTCAAGGATTACCATATCCGGTTTCTTTGTTTCAAGCTTGCGTTTGCCGCATACGTGCAAAACAATCCGTTAACATTGTGCATGCTGCCATCATCAAGGCTTATCTTAACCGACTGAATGATAATAACAACAATAAAAAACTCGATATTATGTTAGATAAAGACAATCAAAATCAAGGGTATCTTTGCGGACGGTTATTTGCGGTAATGGAAAATCTCCAGTATGCCGCAAATAAGCAAGATACTATTCGTTCAAGTTATTTGAATGCAGCTTCATCTACCCCATCAGCTGTATTTCCAACCATTCTTAAACTATCAAATAGTCATTATAGCAAATTAGCAAAAGACAAAAAAGGACTTGCTAATTTCTTTGATGATCAAAAGAAAGAAATTATAGCATTAATCCAAGATTTTCCAAATACATTGAATTTGAGTGATCAAGGACGTTTTTTTCTTGGCTATTATCATCAGAAATGCCACAGAGATAATAAAGAAGCAGAAGAGTAATAACAATATAAAAAAGAAAATAACTATGTCAGAAATTAGAAACAGAATAGATTTCGTTTACATCTTTGATGTACAAGACGGTAACCCAAATGGTGACCCCGATGCAGGCAATCTCCCCCGTGTGGATGCTGAAACTGGTATGGGACTTGTTACAGATGTTTGCCTTAAGCGCAAGGTGCGTAATTATGTGCAAATAGCTAAATCAGGACAACTTGGTAACGATATTCTTGTTAAGTCTAAGGAAATTTCAGGCGAAGAAGTCTTTATTAATGGAGAAATCCGTAAGACATATGAAGATCTCAGTATAAAGCTTGAGAAAGGAAAAGCTCCTGCTGATAAAGTGTCTGCTGGTAGAACTGCTATGTGCAAACGATTCTTTGATGTGAGAACCTTTGGCGCAGTTCTATCAACGGGCCCTAATGCAGGACAAGTAAGAGGAGCTGTTCAGATGACTTTTGCCCGTTCAAAAGATATGATTGTTTCAGAAGAACATGCACTAACGGTGTGCGCAGCCCGCGATGAAGAAAAGCCTTATGAGTTGCAAGTAGGAATACAAGGTCGCAAGGCTACCGTACCTTACGGCCTCTACATCTGCCATGGTTTCATCTCTGCCAACTTGGCACGACAAACCGGATTCTCAGAAGAAGACCTTGCATTATTTTTTGAAGCATTGAAGAATATGTTCGATGTGGACCGTTCGGCAGCACGCGGATTGATGAGTGCACAAAAGCTGATTGTTTTCAAGCATGATTCCGTATTAGGCAATGCTCCTGCCAACAAACTGTTTGACTTGGTTAAGGTGGAGAAGATCTGTGACGGAGCACCGCGTTCATTCAGCGACTATTCGGTCATTATAGACAAGGAGAATGTTCCATCAAATGTTACTGTTGAAGAGCTGATATAAGTAAAAGGTATATGTATAGCGAAGACGATATGCTCATGTTGTCGGGGATTCAGCACTTTAGGTTCTGTCCTCGGCAATGGGCTTTAATACATATCGAACAGCAATGGAATGATAATCGTCTTACCATTGAAGGACAGATCCTGCACAAGCATGTAGATGATCCGTTTTATAGGCAGAAGTGTGGTGACCAAATAACATTACGCGCAGTGAATATTGCTTCGTATGAACTGGGTCTTTATGGCATTTCAGATGCTATAGAACTGCTTCCGTCTTTATCTTTTGAAGACACAATTCAGCATCCGAAGTATCCGGGGCAATGGAAACCGGTGGTTGTGGAGTATAAACATGGCAAACCAAAAAGGAATGAAGTGGATGAAGTGCAGTTGGCAGCACAGACAATGTGTCTTGAGGAAATGTACGCTATCCATATACCATACGGTGTGTTCTTTTATGGAGAACTTCGCCATCGGGTGAATGTGGATATAACTGATGAATTGCGGAACATTGTCAAGCAATGTACTCAAGATATGCACGAGGTATTCGCCAAAGCGGTTATTCCGAAGGCGGAGTATGGCAAGCATTGTGATAAATGTTCCCTCAAAGATATTTGTATGCCAACGATGGTAAAGAATTGTACTACGGTGGATACATACCTTAATAAAAATTTATATGAATGAGAAAATTGTTGAATACTTTGTATGTGACGACACCGGAAGCGTATCTTAGTAAGGATGGGCTGAATGTTGTAGTGTCGGTCAAACAAGAGGAAGTGTTTCGTATTCCTGCTATTAACATAGAAGGCATTGTGACGTTCGGATATATGGGCGCAAGTCCCGGTGTGATGAAATTGTGCACTGACAATGGCATATCACTTACATTCCTTTCTCCTCATGGCAGATTTATCAGCAGGGTACAGGGCACGACGAAAGGGAATGTACTGTTGCGTAAAAAACAGTATCAATTGTCGGACGATGAATCTTGGTCGTTACATGCGGCACGGCTGATGATTGGCGGTAAGATTCAAAACTATCGTAATATATTGAGGAGATATATTCGTGATTATGGGGAGAATGAAGATGTCAATCAAGCAGTACAAGTGTTGGAGCATGCCAAGCGTGAAGCTTTGACAGCTCAAGATAAGACGACCCTAATAGGGTATGAAGGCATGGCTTCAAATGCTTATTTTGAAGTGTTGCCTATTTTGATACTTAATCAGAAAGCTGATTTTCCATTTCATGGTCGTAATCGCCGTCCTCCTAAGGATGCAGTGAATGCCATGTTGTCATTTGCTTATACTTTGATAGCAAATGAAATATCTGCAGCACTCGAGACTGTAGGTCTTGATCCCTATGTAGGATTTCTCCATACACTTCGTCCGGGGCGTACGTCCTTAGCATTGGATATGATGGAAGAATTTCGTGCCTATCTTGGTGATCGTTTTGTCTTGTCATTGATTAATAAAAGACAGATCACATCCAAGGATTTTTTGTTTCAAGGTGATAATGGGGTTGTTATGACAGATAAAGGGAAAAAGATTTTTATTTCTGCATGGCAGGCTAAGAAAAGAGAGGTGATAATCCATCCTTATCTTAATGAAAAAATTGAGATAGGACTTCTGCCTTATGCACAAGCTATGTTGATGGCAAGATATATTAGGCAAGATATTGATAATTATCCGGTATTTCTAATAAAATGATTTACGAGTATGTATATTCTTGTAACTTATGATGTGGATACTACGAGCAAGGAAGGAGCTCGCCGTTTACGGTGTGTGGCTAAGGCTTGCATAGATTATGGACAGAGGGTACAGAATTCTGTCTTTGAATGTGAGGTGACAGAAGCACAATATTGTCTCTTGAGAGGAAGAATCAAAGATATCATTGATATGTCTCGTGATAGTGTTAGATTCTATATTCTTAGTAAAAATGAGAATAGAAGGGTGGAAGTGATAGGTGTCGAAACTGCTTATAAAGTTAATAATGCTTTTATTGTATAATGTGTGCGAATGTGGAGTGTTGCAAAAAAAGTAGTATCTTCGCAACTCTTAATAATCAGCAGATTGGCTTGTTTATAAGGCGAATGCCGTTATTCAATTGAAATAAAAATGAGAATTCGCATATTAGTAGGGTTAATTTATTGATTTATAATATACAACTCTGTATACAGTCACACCTCATGTAGGTGTGTGGATTGAAACGGTTTCAGAAACCTCTTGATGTCATACTTATCCTTGTCACACCTCATGTAGGTGTGTGGATTGAAACCCAATCAGCATTTTCAAAATTTGTATTGTTGGGGTCACACCTCATGTAGGTGTGTGGATTGAAACAACAGGATATCCGTTTTTTCAACATGATTCTGTAGTCACACCTCATGTAGGTGTGTGGATTGAAACTATCGTAACGATTGTATATCTCATTGTCCAATTAGTCACACCTCATGTAGGTGTGTGGATTGAAACTTCTTTTTCGAGCAAACCGAGCATATACCCTCCAGTCACACCTCATGTAGGTGTGTGGATTGAAACCCGGAAGAGCGCAAACAGTATGATGATTTTTATGCTGTCACACCTCATGTAGGTGTGTGGATTGAAACAAGACAGAGAGGTTGAAATATTCGGGACATTCAGCGTCACACCTCATGTAGGTGTGTGGATTGAAACATGCGGGCGATGCTGAGCAACAAGATCGGTGAGGTCACACCTCATGTAGGTGTGTGGATTGAAACTTCGGGAATAAAGCGGCTGAACTAGTAATTGAGAGTCACACCTCATCATGTAGGTGTGTGGATTGAAACACTCCACTACTCAGATTCTCTACCAATCCGTAATGTCACACCTCATGTAGGTGTGTGGATTGAAACGTTTCAGACGTCCCAAGAACGGAAGCAACGTCACGTCACACCTCATGTAGGTGTGTGGATTGAAACCTGTTTCCAGTCGTGTCGAACTTGAAAAAATGGTGTCACACCTCATGTAGGTGTGTGGATTGAAACCTGAGCGACCCTCTGCCTGCGACAGTACATCGTGGTCACACCTCATGTAGGTGTGTGGATTGAAACTAATGTGCAAGCTACGCCAGTAGGACCATTGAACTTACGCTACAGACGCTACTTTCAATCTTCCTCTTTTAAAAAAGAAACAAACTCGGGGGTGAGTTTCGTTCCTTCGGCAGCAAGGTCATCGTATGTATAGGAAAAGGGTTCACCGGTGGCTTTATCATACCAGCGACGATGCCGGACATGAAGATAGACAGGTTTACCACGCAGAGGAAACTCCTGAATTACTTTTTCATCTATAAAACCACTGGAAATGACAGTACCGCTCTTGTAATCAAAACGTTCCATATAATTCTTCTCATCAAGCCAAACTTCGATTTTTGAAGAATCGTCATGCCAACCGGATATATCGAAATATTCCATTAAAACTTCAGAGAAGATTACACGAAGTAACTTATGCAGACTACGATTGGGATTCATTGGATTGGTTTGTTTAATTTAAATGCAAAAATAATGTTATTTGGATAATCTACACGGATCACCCACAGGATTCTCGGATTAATCCCTAATCAGGGAGCTGTCCGAAAATTCCGTTCTTCCTTTCATTAGCTGCTGAAACATCATGTTGGTGGGGATTCCGATAATGAATGGACATCCCGTGTTGTCTTTTCAGTCTCCTTTCATCTGTAAGACTTTTTTGATAGCGCAAATGCTGAAGGCTGATTTGGAGAAACTTGGCAAATGCCGCTGAAACGAGGATGAGGGGATGCCCTGTCATTCTTAACAGATTGATTATCTGGACGCTTTAATTAAAATGTAAGGATGAACGGGAACAAAGATGGTCGGAAAAGAAGGGATGACCGGCTTAGTGAGGGGATGATTCTATCACCCCTACATGAAAAAGATGCCGAGCTTTTTTAAAAAGGTGCTGAAGTTTTCTGAAAACACAACGACCTTTTTTAAAAACATCAAGGTCTTTTTGCAGCACTCAGCGTGAGCTGTATATTTTTAAATGTGTACGTAGGCACGCATCGGCCAATACATACGGTGGCATAAGCCCACATGTATATACGCATCGGGCTACACGTACGTATGCATGAGCCTATACGTATATATGTCATTGTGTCAGGCTCCGTCATATTCTGAGCCGGGATTGGATTAGTTTGTCTTCCCTCTTGACAAAGGCTTTTTTATGTTGTATATTTGTAGTTCGTCAAATCTAAAAAAAGTGCTCATGAATGTATTCGCCACTCTCAAAACAGTCTTCTTCGGAAGCAAATTCCTGTCCGGCCCTGTTCCCTCCGACGGAACGCCACGCCGTGACCTCGTATCCGCCCTCAACGGACTGATGCCGCTTTGTCGGACCATGCCCGGTGTACATCTGGCTGTAGATATCCGCGAAGGCCGGGTGGCTCTGGTGCTGGACTGGACTCCGCGCACCGACGGAAATGCGCTGGCGGGCAGTTACCACTACATCGTTTCCGATGAAGATGGAGTGAAAGAAGTGGACAAGTCACAGGTTCTTCTTGCTGAAAACGGCGAGGGAAATTTGTTGGAAAGCAGAGACGGTTTTTCCGGATGTCTGGCTGCCTTAACGGAAGAAACAGAGGAGGAGTCTGTACAATTGGAAAGTGTTCGGGAGGTTATGAATCCCATACACTCGAAAGACATTAAAAAGGAAGCCCAACCGATATCTTTGGAAGACTCCCGAAAGGAAGTCGGACTGAAATCCTCGAAAGATACTGAAAAGGAAGCCGCGCCAATATCTCCGGAAAAAACTGTTGGGAAGGCGAAATCACGTTCCTTGATGCAGGAAGTGACCACTTTTCTCACCTCCCGCTACCGCTTCCGATTCAACGTGCTGACTGAGGAGACCGAGGTGGCGGGCGTGGAAAACGGTATTTCCGATGACCACTTGCGCTACGCCAAGGTGGACGAACGCTGGATGAACTCGCTCAGTCTGGAGGCCATCGAAGCGGGCATAGATTGCTGGGACAGAGACATCCAACGCTTTGTGCGCTCGCGCCGCATCAGCGAATACCATCCCTTTACCGCCTACTTTGAGCGGCTTCCCGAATGGGACGGCACTGACCGGGTGTCGGCACTCGCCCGCAGGGTGTCCGACGACCCGGTATGGGTGAACGGTTTCCACCGCTGGATGCTGGGACTCTCCGCCCAATGGATGCAGTTCCGGCCGGATACCAACCGCGCCAACAGCGTGGCACCCCTACTGGTGAGCAGTCGTCAGGGACTGGGGAAAAGCACGTTCTGCCGCCTGCTGATGCCCGATGCGCTGAAAGCCTACTATACAGAGAGTTACGACCTCTGCTCCCCGGCATCCGCCGAAGCCAGATTAGCCGCCTATGGCCTGATCAACCTGGATGAATTCGACAAGTTGGGTGTGTCCAAAATGCCCCTTCTAAAGAACTTGATGCAGGCTTCCGCACTGAATATCCGCAAGGCCTACAAACGCAGTGCTTCGGCACTCCCCCGCATCTCCTCGTTCATCGGCACCAGCAACCGGGAAGATTTGTTGGTGGACCGTACCGGCTCGCGCCGTTTCCTCTGTGTCAGTCTGGAGCACGCCATAGACTACACCACCTCCGTAGAGCATGAGCAACTGTACACCCAACTCAAGGCGGAGCTTCTGTCCGGCGAACGAAGCTGGTTTAACAAGGAAGAGGAACAAACCATACAGCGCCATAACGCCCTGTTCTACAAGCATGTACCCGAAGAGGAGGTGTTCCGCCTCTGCTTCCGCTTTGCCACGGAAGAGGACCATCCTCAGAAGGTGCTGACCCTTTCCGCCACCCAGTTGTTCGAGCGGATGAAGTCCGCCCATCCCTCGGCCATGAGGGGTATGACGGCATACAGCCTGAGCCGCATTCTACCCCAGTTGGGCGAGCGGGTGCATACCGCCAAGGGGAATGTGTATCGGGTGGTGGAATGCTAGGCATACGCCTTTCTTCTTATTCAGATGGCCCCATTTCCACATATCTTTTCAAAGCGAATTAAACTTTTATCTCATAGACTGTTATATAATAAACAAATAAATATTATCTTTGTCAGTCAATAACAAGCGTTTACCAGATTATAAACAAAATAAATGAAAAGGAATAAAATAAACTGGAGAGTTCCTAAAGGAATGGAAATCACAGATTTAGATAGAAAGGTTCTTTATTATCAGGATAGAGGACATTTGGTTCCCACAAGAGAACTGATTAAAACGCCTGAGCAAATAGAAGGCATACGCCGAAGCGGAATCATTAATACCGGAGTTCTAGATTTAGTAGAAAAAGAAATTCATGCCGGTATGAGCACTCTCGAAATTGATAAGTTGGTGTATGATTACACCATATCACACGGTGGTATTCCCGCTACATTAGGTTATGAAGGTTTTCCCAAAAGCTGTTGTACCTCTATTAATGAAGTGGTATGTCATGGCATTCCTAATGAATTTGATATTTTGGAAGAAGGGGATATTATAAATGTGGACTGCACCACTATTTTGGATGGTTATTATGCCGATGCCTCACGTATGTTTATTATTGGAAAGACTACTCCTAAAAAAGAAAAATTAGTGCAAGTGGCTAGAGAGTGCTTGGAAATCGGCATGGAAGCAGCCAAACCTTTTGGATTTATAGGCGATATAGGTCATGCGATAGAGAAACATGCCAAAAAAAATGGCTTTTCTGTTGTGCGTGACCTCTGCGGACATGGTGTAGGAGTGGAATTCCACGAAGAGCCTGACGTAGAGCACTTTGGAAAAAAGGGGACAGGCATGTTATTAGTACCGGGCATGGTCTTTACTATCGAACCTATGATTAATGCCGGGACTTGGGAAGTATTTATAGATGAAGAAGATGGATGGACAGTAGTTACGGAAGACGAACTTCCTTCTGCACAATGGGAACATACATTTCTTATGACGGAAAACGGACTTGAAATCCTTACACATTAATATATATATAATAAGGTATAGATTATGGATACAATTATATTAGGTATAGAATCTTCTTGCGACGACACTTCTGCTGCTGTAATCAGAAATGGCGTCTTGTTGTCGAATGTAGTGTCCAGCCAAGCTGTTCATGAAGCATATGGAGGTGTCGTGCCGGAATTGGCATCAAGAGCACATCAGCAAAATATTGTACCTGTAGTACATGAAGCCTTGAAAAGGGCAGGAGTTACTAAAGAAGAATTGAGTGCAGTAGCTTTTACGCGCGGGCCTGGATTAATGGGATCTTTATTGGTAGGTGTCTCTTTTGCCAAAGGGTTTGCTCGCTCTTTAAATATTCCCATGATTGACGTTAATCATCTGCAAGCTCATGTGTTAGCTCATTTCATTAAAGAAACAGAAGAAGATACAAATCAACCTAAGTTTCCATTTTTATGTCTTCTGGTATCGGGTGGCAATTCACAAATTATTTTGGTAAAAGCCTATAATGACATGGAAGTTTTGGGTCAAACCATTGACGATGCTGCCGGAGAAGCCATTGACAAATGTTCTAAGGTAATGGGATTAGGCTATCCCGGGGGGCCCATCATTGATAAACTGGCCCGCCAAGGAAATCCGAAGGCATTTACATTCAGTAAGCCTCATATTCCTGATTACAATTACAGTTTCAGTGGACTGAAGACCTCTTTTCTCTACTCTTTACGTGACTGGCTGAAAGAAGATCCTAACTTTATTGAGCATCATAAAAATGATTTGGCTGCTTCACTGGAAGCAACTATTGTAGATATTCTGATGGATAAACTGAGAAAAGTAGCCAAAGCGCTCAAGATAAACGAAATAGCTGTAGCCGGAGGAGTATCAGCCAACAACGGTTTGCGCAATTCATTCCATGAACATGCCGCCAAATATGGATGGAACATATATATTCCGAAATTCAGTTATACAACCGACAATGCAGCAATGATTGCCATTACCGGTTATTATAAGTATTTGGACAAAGATTTTTGCACCATTGACAAACCCGCATATTCACGGGTAACAATTTAGTATTTATTTTAAAAGAAATCGAAATGTCAGTAGAAGGTAAATTTTTAAGCAAAGAGATCAGCGAGTTGTTTTGGAAAGAGAACCTGACACTTGCTACCGCCGAGAGCTGCACGGCAGGAAATGTGGCAGCCGCAATTACAGCCGTAGCCGGAACATCACACTTCTTCAAAGGTGGAATTATTGCCTATTCCAACGAAGTAAAAGAGAATTTATTAGGTGTGAGCCATGAAACATTGGAGACTTACGGAGCAGTAAGCGAAGAAACCGTTATCGAAATGGTAAAAGGCGCGATGAAATCGATGAATTCCGACTGCGCAATTGCCACTTCAGGTATTGCCGGCCCAACAGGAGGCACTCCCGACAAGCCGGTTGGCACCATTTGGATTGCTGCCGGATGTAAAGACAAAGTGATTACACTTAAAATAGAAGGAGACGAAGGAAGAAATAAAAATATAGCCAATGCTACTCAAAATGCACTGCGATTACTTCGAAATTTGTTCCAAAACGAAGAAAATGAGCAATAAAAGCAGAATTATTTGCTAAAATCCTTGTTTTATACAAATAAAAGTGCTTATTTTGCACTCCGTTTGAAATAAGTATTGAAAAAAACTATAAAAATAAGATAGCAATGTCGAAGATTTGTCAAATTACCGGAAAGAAAGCCATGATTGGCAACAATGTT
>OGME01001474.1_pt1 | contig 14029 bp, 7 predicted proteins | sample 1572981 | NCBI WGS metagenome assembly OGME01 (sample SAMEA2581902, study PRJEB24529) | metagenome | biome: Human gut stool | place: China | collected 2011
TGTAGCCGTCCTGGGTGCAGGTGGCGGCCTTCGCGCCTACCAGCTGGGTCTTGTGACCGGTGGCGGGGATGACCTCGCCCTTCTTGACGGTCTCGCCGCACACGGTGCAGACCTCGTCGCCGGTGTAGCCGTCCTGGGTGCAGGTGGCGGCCTTCGCGCCTACCAGCTGGGTCTTGTGACCGGTGGCGGGGATGACCTCGCCCTTCTTGACGGTCTCGCCGCACACGGTGCAGACCTCGTCGCCGGTGTAGCCGTCCTGGGTGCAGGTGGCGGCCTTCGCGCCTACCAGCTGGGTCTTGTGGCCCAGAGCAGGGATGACCTCGCCCTTCTTCACGATCTCCTGGCACACGGTGCAGACCTCATCGCCGGTATAGCCGTCCTCGGTGCAGGTGGCGGCCTTCGCACCTACCAGCTGGGTCTTGTGGCCCAGAGCGGGGATGGTCAGGGCCTCCAGGGTGGTCTCGTTCTTGCCCTCAGCATCGCTGAACAGCTTGCCGCACACGGAGCACACCCAGTGAGCCTTGACGCCGTTTTCGGTGCAGGCGGCGGGGACCTCCGCCACGGCGGACAGCTTGTGGCCGTCGGCGGGAATGGGCTGGGTCCGGACGTCGGTATAGGTGACGCCGTCCAGGACTACCTTGGCGGTATAGGTGCGGACGCCGCCCTCCAGGCAGGAGCTGCCGGTGGTGATCTCGCTGGTGACCTGGGCGTCCAGATGCAGCTTCTCATGCCGGGGATTCACGGTGCAGGCAAATTCGGCATAGGCGCTGAAATCGTCGTTCCAGGTCCACACCGGCTGGCCGTACACATGACCGTCCTTCAGGTCGATGTTCACCGTGCCGGTGGGGCAGGTCCACTCCTGGCCGGTCTGGCCGTCCCGATTCTGATAGAACACCCAGTTGGGGCCGCCGGGGATGTCCAGCCGGGTCAGATCCAGGGACACGGTGATCTCCGTATCCTCCGCCGTCAGGGGCTCGGCGGTGAACTTCACATAGTCCGTCACGTCCCGGGTCATGCCGTTGGCCAGCAGGGCCGTCACCTGCATGCCGGCGCCGTCGAAGGTCTCGCCGATCTCATAGACGGTGCGCTCCGGCTGCCGGGTGATCTCCAGGGCGGTGACGCGGCTGCTCAGCCGCATCATATAGGCCGAGTCGTTCTTGAAATAGATGTTGCCCTCGCCGTCCACAATGGGGCTGCAGATGGCATACTGGGCCTGTGCGCCGCTGGGGGTGAACAGCACATACCCGGTCTCAATGGTGACCTCGCCGGAATCGCCGTTATAGGTCTCCATGGTGGTGTAGGTGTGGTCCACCTCGGTCATGCCGGGCTTATCCCGCAGGACACGCAGCTTGCCGGGGGTATAGTTGTCGAAGAAGTACACATACGCATAGCCGTCCTGGTCCTCATAGGCCGTGGTCAGCAGACCGCTGGTCTGGGGATAGCCCTGGGTGGGGACGGTATAGGCGATGGAGAAGCTCTCCAGATCCACCACGGTCATGTTGTGGCCGGAATAGGCCCCGAACTGGCTGACGCCGGACACGCCGATATAGGCCCGGCCATTGTGGATCACCGGGGTGGAGGTGGACATGGGCGGCGTGTTGTCGTTGTTTCCGCCGTTGTCCAGGTGCAGGCGGTTCAGGGACCCTTCCACGAAGGTGCCGTCCTCGTTGGTGCGGACCTGATACAGGTCGCCGCCCTTGGAGGTGAAGTAATAGGCGTCGGTGGCGGGGTCATAGCACACGCTGCTGCGCAGGTCGCCCACGTTGGTGGCCTTCAGCTGGTCCAGCAGAACGCCGGTCTTGGGATCCAGGGACAGCACGGAGCCGTAGCCCGTGGTATAGCCGCTGTCGCCGTCGTCGGTGGTCACCAGGACGAAGTTTTCGCAGGCATAGGCCCCGGCCCAGTAAAACCCGTTGTGGGCATAGGTCCAGGCGGCCAGCTTGGCCTCCTGGGTCTGGGTGGGGTCCTCATCGGTAACGCTGATGCCCACGAAGTTGGCCTGCTTGGTCTCGGAGTTCCAGAAGCCGGTATAGATATACCCGTCGCAGTAGGCGATGGGGCAGTTGGGCTGACCGCCCAGGGGATCGGTATACACCCACAGGGACTCCAGGCTCTCCGCGTCGAAGGCCTGGATGCGGCCTCCGCTGAGGGCCACGAAGATCATGCCGTCGGCATAGGTGGGGGAGTTGATGGCGAAGGAGGAGCTGGTAACCATGGTACCCTGGCCCACCACCGCGCCGGTGTCCTTGTCGATCTTCAGCAGCTTGTCCCGGGCATAGGCATACAGATACCCGCCTGCAATGATGGGGCAGGAGGCGGCGCTGGCACCGTAGCCCTCGCCCACCTTGTTGGCCCACACCAGCACCGCGTCCTCGGCGGTGGTGGGGGTGGGGGCGCTGACCACACCGTTGTTGTTGCTGTCCGCCCGGAACAGGGGCCAGTCGCCGGGCTGCAGAATGTCGTTGTGGCTGCTCTCCGGGGCCTTTTCCAGCTTCACGGTGATGTTCTTGCTGTCCTCCCCGGCGATCACGTCCAGCTTCTGGCCCACATAGCCGCTGCGGGTCACCACCAGGGTATAGGCTCCGTTGGTGTCCAGGGTATAGGTGCCGGTCTCGCCGGGCAGGATCCGCTGGCCGTTGACGTTGCTGGTCAGGAACACTGTGGCGTCGGCGGGGTCGGTGGTGACGGTGGTCTCCACCGGCGGCAGCTTGTTGATCCGGATGGAATAGGTCTGCGCTACGGAGGTGGGCTCGCTGTGGGAAACGGTGACGGTGACGGTCTCCGTCTGCAGGGCGGTGTTCAGGGGAACGTTCACCGTCCGCAGGACGTTGGGCTTGTTGTCCGCGTCATAGGTCAGGGTCTGGCTCCAGTCGCCGCAGGCCACGGTAACGGTCATGTCCGCGTCCAGCCTATAGCCGGACAGGGGGCGCAGAGTCAGCTGCACCTCCGGCACCCGCTGGCCCAGGGACGTTGTGTAATCCAGCACCATCTTGTCGAAGGCTTTGGATGCATCGTCCTTCTGGTTCAGGGGCAGGGCGCTGCCGTTGTTGTCCGCCAGCTTCATGGAGTTCAGGGTCATGACCCGGTGGGCGGAGATGAGATAGCTCTGATAGAAGGTGACGCCGCCTACGGCCTTGGCCTGGGCCACCTGCAGCTCCATGGAGTTGCCATGGCCGCCGGCGGCCATGAAGTTGGCCACGGAGCCGTAGCCATCGTCCTTGGAGGTCAGCACCTTTTCATACAGCTTGTCGGCGAAGTTGGTGTTATAGTGACCGTAATAGACCATGGTGGTCACATAGGTGCTGTCTGTCCTGGCCCGGTTCAGGAAGAAGGAGGCGTTGTTGGACTCCACGGCGAAGTCATACTCGTGGACGCCTGCGGTAAAGGCCGGGGTCATGGGATAGGGGATGGCCTTGGCGGAGGTGCCGCTCTTGGCGTCCAGCCCCTTGAGCCAGTCCTCCACAATGGGGGTGGGCACCTGCACCGTCAGTCCGGCGGAGGCCTTCACGGCGGCGGTGGTGTGGAAATAGCTGTTCTTGGTGGAGACATAGGTGTAGCTGTCGCCGGGAACCAGGGCGTACACGTCGGCGGTGCCGGTCTGCTGCCGGGGGGCGATCACCGCCCCGGCGTTGTTGGTCAGCTCCACCGTCACATCCTGCTCATGCTCCAGGGTCACCAGAACGCTTTCCCGCTTTTCCACCAGCACCGTATAAGTAACGGCGCGGCCCTCGAAGGTCAGCTCCACGGGGATGATGTACTGCCCCTTGCCGTTCTTCTGGCAGCCGGCCAGGGTCACGTTTACGGGAGCGCCGCCCTGGGCCGCCTTCCCGGCAACGGTCAGCTTGGCCTGGGCGCACAGGGGGGAGGCGGTAACGGTCACCGCGTCCTCGGTGGTGGCCACGGTATAGCTCAGGGTTTTCTTGTCAAAGTCCAGCTTCAGCCGGGCGGAGGCGTCGGATACCACCAGGTCCGTCAGGCTGGGGGTGCGCAGAACGTGCAGGGTATAGGGCTGATACTGCTCGTATCCGTCCACGGTATACCGGGCCTCCAGCACCACGTCCCCGCCCTCTAGGCTGCTGCCGGGAAGGACCCGGCTCAGCGCCGTGGCCTTGCTCTGCCAGGAGCGGGCGTACTTGGGCAGGGTCTCCACCCCGGCCAGGTATACCCGGACGTTCATCTGCCCCTCGGCGGTGCCGATGCCGTCTCCGGGGACCATGTAGGGATACAGGGTGCCATAGGAATAGTCAGGCACCCAGAAGGTGGCGCCGCCGTCGGTCTCGTCAAACTTGGGGACGTCCTCGCCGTCCTTCCACTGGTTGTCGATGCCCAGGCGGAGCTCCTTGATCCACTTGCCGGAGGGCAGAGGGGCGGACACGGCTGCGCCCTGGGCGGTGACCTCCACCGTACCCCGGACGTGGTTGATGCCGCCGTCGGACAGGTCAAACTGATAGGTGGCGGGCACCAGCTGCACGGAACCGGCGTTCTTCACGGTGGTCACGGTGCCGAACTCGCTGGTGAAGGTGGCCTGCGCCGGGGTCACGGCATTGCCGTCCTGGGTGGCGGCGATGGTCACGGTCACCCGGTCGCCCGCCTGGAAGGCCTCGAACTTGTCGATGGCCTTTTCCAGGGCGGTGCGCAGGGGGGCCGCCGCGGCGTTGGCGGCGGCATAGAAGCCGCTGTGGGCAGCGTCATAGGCCTCCTTGGCGGCGGCGTAGTCCTTCAGTCCGTTGGTGGACGTGTTGTAGGCCGCCATCCGCTCTGCCAGGTGCAGCAGGTCATCGCCGTAGCTCTGATTGGCGTTGGTGGTGAACCAGATGGCCGTCAGTCCCTTGGCGGAGGCGTCCAGGGCATAGCCGTCGCCGTCGTAGTGCAGGGAGTAGTTGTCCGTCCGGCCGTCCACGGCGGTAATGAATCCGCTGTCGATGCCGGAGAAGGTGTGGCCGCTGTTTTTCAGCACGTCCTTCACCGTGTCGCCGGAGCGATAGCCGATATACTCCGGCTCGATGACATAGCCGTCCTGGGTCACGGCCAGCAGGGCGATGCGCCCGTCGTCTGCCGCATAGGCCGGAACCGGCAGCAGAGACAGCAGCATCAGGCACGCCAGCAGCGCGGCCATCAGGCGTTTGGTAACTCTCATGTGATGTTTCCTCCTTTGTTCTTTCTCTATTCAAAACACCTTGCAGGTGATAAATCTTGCCGCAAACCGGCGCAGGGCCGGGGTTTGCTCCCGCCATACCCGGCGGGCGCTTTCCAGCAGGGCCAGGCACCGCCGCCGCTGGTCCTCCGTCATGGTGTGGCCGCTGTACCACACCTCCCGCTCCAGATACACCAGGTCCTCCGCGTCCTCCGGGGACAGGGGGTCCTCCGGGAGGCCCGGCTGACCCAGCAGGTCATGGACGGCGCACAGGATGTATCCGCAGCCCATGCGGCAGTCCGGATCCTGATACCGGGCCGCCGCCTGCCGCAGCCGCCTGCGGCCCAGAAGGGCGCGGACGGTCAGGGCCAGCAGTCCCAGCGCCAGCGCCGCCGCCAGGGTCAGCAGGGCATTGCGGACATATTCCGCCCGCCGGTCCTGGGGCTGTTCCTCCTCCGGGACGACCTCCGGCTCCCGCTCCTGAACGGGGGTGTCCGGCACGGGGGTGTCCCCCTGGCCGTTTTCTCCCTCCGGGCCGTTTTCCGGCAGCCGGTATTCCACCAGGTCCGTATAGCCCGGGGCGGCGTCAAAGGGCAGCCAGCCCACGCCGTCCAGATAATACTCCGTCCAGGCGTGGCTGCTCTGCTCCGTCAGGGTCAGGGTGCCGCCGGGGACCATGGCCTCCGCCTGCTGGCGGGTCACGACGTAGCCCTCAGCGTATCGGGCCGGGACGCCGCAGCACCGCAGCAGCAGAGCCGCCAGGGTGGCATAGTGGATGTCGCTGCCCTGCTGGCCGCCGGAGGCCATGGCGGCGGCGATGTCGCCGCCGGACACCGAGGCCCCCTGGCGATAGCTGACGCTCTGGGAAAGCCAGGCCAGCACCGCCGCCTTGGCCTGGGTGGTGGTCATATCGCTCTCCGGGGCAAACTCCCGGGTCAGGGCCTCATAGGTGCTCTGGGGCACCGTCAGATAGTGGTCATAGACCCACTGGCGGTATACCGCCTCCCCCTGGCGATAGGGGGTGTCGTCCCCGGACCGGGACAGGGCGTCCTGCAAGAGATAGCTGTCCTCCACCGGGTAAACGGACAGGGTAACGGCGTCCGCCGGGACGCGGCCCCCCTCTCCGGCCAGGTCGGCGGCGTCCAGGGCATCCGTGGCCGCCCCATAGGGCAGCGCCAGCCGCTGGCGGCAGGCCCCGGCGTTGGCCACGGTGACGGTCCGGCTTTCGCCGCCGGATACGTCCTGCCAGGCGGCGGAAACCTGGGTGGAGGGGAAGAAATAGTCTCTTTGCAGGGTATACAGGGTGTCGGCCTGGGCCGCCAGGGCCTCCCCCTCCAGGGGCTGCCAGCTGCGGCCGGTGTATTCCCCGGCGGCGAAGCCCCGCAGATACAGGGGCTCCCACCGGTCCATGGTCACGGTCAGGGCCGTCTGGCTGCCGGAGCCGTGGGGCCGGGTCAGGTCCCCCTCCGGCAGGGGGGAGGGGTGGGACTCATACCGCAGCCGGTGCAGAAAGACGCCGTTCCCCTGTGCCGGGACAAGGCCGGGAATCAGCGGGACAAGGGCGCAAAAAGCCGCAACAAAAAGGGACAGTCCGGCCAGCATCGCCTGCCGCCCCAGCCCCTGCCGGGGCAGCAGGCACATTAGCCCGCCCACCAGCAGAACCGCCAGCGGCCAGCCCCCCTCCAGAAGGCCCAGCAGCCGCAGGGCCAGCGCCGCCAGGCCCACGGCCAGGCAGAACCCCGGCCACCGGCGGCGCAGGGCCAGCGCCGTGACTCCGCCGGTGAGGACCGCCAGGGTCAGCACCAGGGGCCAGACGCTGCCGCCGCCGGAATAGGGCAGGTGATATCGCCCGGTCTGCAGCAGCAGACGGCTAATTGCCAGGTTCCCCAGGGCGGCTGCGGCGGCGGTCAGCCGGTTCCGGCACAGGACGGCCCACGCCAGCCACGCGGCCAGCACCGCCGCCAGGGCCGCCAGCCGTCCGGGCTTTTCCCACCGGACCAGCAGGCCCAGGCACAGGGCCGCTGCGGCGGCGGCTATGGGGAGAACCGCCGGGGCCGGGCTTCCCGCCGGGTGCAGCCACTGCCACACCCCGGCCCAAAGCCCCGCCAGAAACACGACGCCCCCCGGCAGGGCCCCGGGGCCGGCGGGTTTTCCGCCGGCGGGCTTCTCTATTCGGATGGAGGATGATGGTTTTTTCACGTTATTGCGCACTCCTGATCCACTGCTGGATTTGTTGGGGCATCTGCTCCGGGGTAAAGACGCCGGGCTCGCCGCCCTGCTGGCTGCACCGCAGCACCAGGGCGTTTTCCGGCAGGTCCGGCGGCACCCGGCAGCACAGGCAGATCACCGTGCCCGCCTCCTGCCAGGGGGGCGGGTCGGACTCCTGGGCCGGGGACTTCATCAGCTCCGGCAGAGCCTGGGCCAACTGCTCCTGGGCACCCAGGGTGCGGGTCTCATAGCCCTCGGGGCCGTTCCAGGCCAGCCGGAAGCTCCGGCCCTCCAGAGCCTGGCACAGGGAGGCCGCCGCCTCCATCAGGGCGTCCGCCAGAGGGGGCGGGGCCTTCTGCCGCAGCACCAGCACCGTCAGCCGGTGGTCCACCGGCCGGGCCGGGTCCCGGACCACCAGCCGCCCGGTTTTGCCGGAGAGCTTCCAGTGGACCTGGCGCAGGCTGTCGCCGGGGGCGTAGTCCCGGACCTGGAAGGTCTCCGTCCGGTCCGTTCCCCGGCGGCCGGGGTCATAGACGCTGCCCTCCCGCCGGGGGCGCAGGGCCTGAAAATCCTCCATATCCAGAGGAAAGGTATCCGGCATGACGCACAGCTGGCCCCGGGCCCGGCAGGGGGCCGGAACCGGCAGCAGGGAGAAGGCGTCCCACACCGTGACCCCGGTGACCCGCAGGGTCAGGCAGCCGCACAGACGGCCGGACACGGCGCTCTCCCCCTCCGGCAGGGTCATGCAGGCGGTTTCGCCGGTGACGGTGTTCTCCGCCGCCAGGTGAAACCGCACCCGTCCCACCGGCAGGGCCCGGGGACGGCGCAGGGTCAGGCGGACGGCGGCGGGCCGTCCCTTTTCCGCAGAGGCCGGGCAGGACAGCTCCGCCCGGAGCTTCCGGCGGCACAGCAGCACCGCCAGCCAGGACAGCACCGGAAGCATCAGCGCCGCCAGTCCCGCCGCCAGCACCGGCCCCGAGGGGTCGGCGATATACCCCGCCGCCAGCAGCAGAAGGCACAGAACCCACAGCGCCTGGGTCATAGGGTCCGCTCCGTCATGGCCGGGGCGGGGGTCTCCTCCAGCACCTGGGCCAGAATGGCCTCGGGGGTATAGTCGTTGAGCTTTGCCCGGGAGGACAGCATCAGCCGGTGGCCGAACACATAGGGAACCAGCTCCGCCGCGTCCTCCGGCAGAACGAAGTCCCGCCCGGCGGCAAAGGCCGCCGCCTTGGCGCACCGGCACAGGGCCAGGGCCCCCCGGGGGCTGATGCCCAGGCGCACCATGGGGTGGCTGCGGGTGGCCTCGGTCAGGCGGGCAATGTAGTCATACACGGGGTCGGCGATGTGGGCGGCCCGGACCTGGCGGATGGCCTTGCACAGGCTCTCACGGTCCGCCACGGCCTGCACCCGGGTCAGGGGGTCCTCCCCGCTGCGGTCCCGGAGAATGTGGATCTGGCTCTGCAGGTCCGGATAGCCCATGCTGAGCTTCATGAGAAAGCGGTCCAGCTGGGAATTGGGCAGGTCCTGGGTCCCGGCGGAGCCCACGGGGTTCTGGGTGGCCAGCACCGCAAAGGGCTGGGGCAGGGGATGGGTAACGCGGTCCACCGTCACCTGGCCCTCCTCCATGGCCTCCAGCAGGGCGGACTGGGTTTTGCTGGAGGTGCGGTTGATCTCGTCCGCCAGCAGAAGATTGGTCATAATGGCCCCGGGCTGGTAGACCATGCCGTCCTTTCCGGGCATGGAGAAGCCGATGATATCCGAGGGCATGGTGTCCGGGGTGAACTGGATGCGCTTGGTGTCCAGCCCCAGGGCCCGGGAGAAGGCCAGGGCCATGGTGGTTTTGCCCACGCCGGGGACGTCCTCCAGCAGGACGTGGCCCTCGGCCAGCAGGGCGATCCACACCTTGGAGATCACGTCGTCCTTGCCCACGATGGCCTTCTTCACTTCCGCCAGAACATTCCGGGTTATTTCGTACATACGCGTTTCCTCTTTCTTATAACGATGATGACAATGCCCGCCGCCGCCAGGACCGCCGCCCCGGCGATGAGCCAGGGAAGGGGGGAGGCGCCTGCAGAGGCCGCCGGGGGAATATCCCGCAGGTCGTACAGCCGCCCCTGGCCTGCCTGGAGCCGGTCCAGGGCCTGCAGGGCCAGAATGGCCTGCTCGGTGGCCATCAGGTCCTCGGGCCCCTCCGCCGTGTGGCGGAACAGGCCCTCCGCCGTGCGATAGGACAGCAGTCCGTCCCGGAGGGTGCGGCCGTTCCGGATAAACCGGGCATCCGTTTCCGGGTCCAGGCCCAGACTGCACAGGGCGATGAGCACCTGGGCGGTGCTTTCAGCGTTGGGGTCCCCCCAGCTGACGAAGTCGCCGTTTTCCGTCTGCTGGCCGGACAGCCATTCCAGCCCCCGGCGGATGGCCTCCGCCGTGGCGGCGTCCTCCTGATAGGGGGCCAGAGCCTGCAGGGCCATGGCCGTGATGTCCACGTCCGTGGAGCCGGAGGACAGGCCGAAGGCCCCTTCCTCTGTCTGGGCCGACAGAATGGCCCGGCGCATATCCTCCCGGGTATAGGCCGCCCCCTCCGGCACGGCGAAGCCGCCGCTGTCCAGAGTAATCAGGGCGAAAATCCAGCCGTTGAGTCCCTGGGCCCCCAGGGAGCGGGAGCGGGACCAGTTATAGGTCCCCTCGGCCACCAGGTCGATGGGCTTTCCCTCCCGGTCCCGGCCAAAGGCGGTGGGGTCCCCGCCCTGGGCCTGCACCGCCAGGGTGATGCGGTGCCACTCGGTGGCCTTGATGCGGTCCAGACCGCCGTTTTCCCGGTACATGGAGGTGACATAGGACTCCAGATCCCGGAGATAGTCCGGCCGCTGAAGCCCGGCCCGGCCGGAGGCGACGGCCAGCCAGTCGGATACGGAGTCTCCCGCCGTCAGGGGCCGGTTTTCCAGCAGGGGGCGGAAATCCTCCCCCCAGGCGGGGCAGATCAGCGCCGCCGCCAGCATCAGGGCCAGCAGAGCGCCTGCCAGGGATCTTCTCATGGAATGGGCTCCTCCTTCCGCTCCCCGCATCGGGAGCAGGTATAGATGATGACGCCGTCCCGGCGCTCCGTTTCCTGGAAGTCGTGGCCCAGGGCCGGAATTTCCTGGGTCCGGCCCACGTCGCCGCACACCTGGCAGGTGACGGCGGCCTGGCCGGGGTGGGTGCAGTCCGGGGCCGTGGTCTGCTGGGGCTGGCCCCAGCGGTGCTCGTCGATGTACTGGCCGTTGATCCAGCGGCCGCAGTAGGTGGACAGGACCCCGTAATTGCCGCCGGTGGCGTCATAGCCGCCGATGTCCTTGCCGTAGGCCAGGGTGAAGCGCAGATACAGGGTGTCGCCGGAGGACAGGAAGTAATTGGACAGGCCCTTTCCGGCGTAGGTCTGGCCACCGATGGAGTACATCCAGCCGGAGCCCTGGGTATAGTCGAACTCGCCCAGGCTGTCGTTGTCGTGCTGGCCGGTGAGGTTCAGGCCGTCCCGGAGGATTTTGGCCCAGAGGTTTTCCGGGATGTCGGGATAGTCCATGAACCCCGCCCGGCTGATGCGGCGCAGATAGAACCCGACGTCCGGGGAGCCGCTGTATTCGTATTCATAGCCCCACTCCTCCAGGGCCTCCATAACGGCGTAGGACGCCGGAACGTTCTGGCGCACCTGAACGGCAAAGGGCTCCTCCGGCAGGCCCATGCCCATGGTGGTGATGTCCAGGACCACATAGGCCGTGCCGATGACGTCGCCGGTGTCCACAAAGCGGTAGATGATGCGGTAGGACACATAGCGGGAGTTGCCCTGGCCGTCCCAGGCCCGGATGGAGATGGTGTGGGCCTCGCTGTCGCCGGAGAAGGGGTCGGGGAAGCGAAGCTGGTACTCGAACACCGGGTTGCCGGTGGGCTGAAGGACTCGCTTGCCGTCCAGGTATACCTGGATATTGCTCTCCGGCAGGGAGCGGCCGGTGTAGGCGGTGGCCTGCACCGTCAGGGTGAAGTTGCGGTTGGTGGTTTCGGTGACGCCCTCTAAGTTGGTGACGATGGTGGGGGGATGGTCGCCGATGGTGGGGTGGCGCTCGTCGGCCTTCTGGGCCGCGTAGCGGATGGCGTAGTTCACCTCCTGGACGGTTTTATTGCCGTCCTTGCGGTAGAGGGTGAAGTAGTTGGTCTCGCCCCGGCAGAGCCGGGCCTGATAGTTCCGGCCGTCGGCGGTAAGGTACTGGCCGTTCTGGGAGGTCTGGCTGTTGCGGAGCTTGACCTTCAGGGTCTGGCCGTTGGCGTTGAGAATATAGGCGTAAAAATGCAGGGTGTCGTCGGTGAGCTGGTCATAGGTGATCTCACCGCTGCACAGGTCCGTGACGATCCGGGGGGAGGCGTCGTCAGAGGGGCCGGGGGTGGGATCGGTACCGCCGGGGGTGTCGTCCCGGGGGCCGTCGTCCTTGGGCGGGGCGTCCGGGTCCGGGTCCTGGCCGGGGTCCTCGGGCGGAGTATCCGGGTCCTGGGGGGTGTCCGGCTGGTCGGGCTGATCCGGGGTATCCGGCTGTTCCGGCTCCTGGGGTTCATCGGGGGTGTCCGGTTCCTGGGGGGTGTCCGGTTCTTCCGGCTGGTCCGGAGGCGTCTGGGGCGATTGGGACTGTCCCTCCGGGCGCAGGGGGTCCGCCTGGGCCTGGGGCAGGGGCGTGGGGCCACCGGTGGACAGGCCCAGCCCCGGCAGGGCCGCCGCCAGCACCAGGGCCGCCGCCAGAAGCACCAGCAGTCCCCGCAGAAGATGGGTTTTGCGATTTTTCATACCGTTTCCTCCCGGATAAACAAAAAATGGTGTTATTCTGCCATTGCAGAATAACACCATAACCGTTTTTGGAAATTATTCGTGTGCACACAGTAGGTCTCCCGACTCGTACCTCAAGCGGCGGGTCTGTCCTGCCTTCTCAGAAGGAGTGCCTTCCAATGACCGGCTTTCGCCGACGGACAGATGCCTTGGTACACACGGTGTTGGTCAACGCGGGGCTCGTCCCCATTCCCTTGTTCATCAATGCGCCTGACCCGCAGGGGGCCTTTGCGGCCACATTGCCTCTGGTGAAGTATGTCGAATTTATTATACAGGGCGGCAGGGGAAATTGCAACCCCCGGCTGTGATATTTTACATGCGCGGATCCTGCCGAAAAAAATCTCGCTTCTTAACATGATTTTAGCGTTTTCTTAACGCTGAAATATGGTACAATGGTGACATTACAGGCGCGGGGAGGGGAAAAACAGCCATGAAGCGCTTTCAGATCCGCTGGCCCGACGAGTGGCTGAGGCGGACTCGCCTGTTCCGGACGGACCTGCTGTCTTATTCCGGAAAGGATTTTATCGTATCCGTGTCGCTGTATCTGATCTCGGTGGGGTTCTGTCTGGTGCTGCGGAACTTCGACCCCAACAACGACACCAGCTATGTGTCCATGATCTTCTTGCTGGACGTGTTTTTGACGGCCCTGCTGACGGACGGGTTCTTTTTCAGCCTGACCATCGCGGTGTTCGCCGTGCTCAGCGTGGACTACATCTTCACCCCGCCCTTCTGGGAGGTCAGCTTCACGCTGGCGGGCTTTCCGCTGACGTTCCTGGTGATGATGACCATCTGCGTGGCGACCGGTATCGTTACCAGCCGGGCCAAGAAGGTCAGCGAGATGGAGCGGGAGGCGGAGCGGGAGAAGATCCACAGCAACCTGCTGCGGGCGGTGTCCCACGACATCCGCACCCCGCTGACGGGCATCGTGGGGGCCACCAACGTCCTGCTGGAGCAGGATGACACCCTGACGCCCCAGCAGCGGCGGGAGCTGCTGAAAAATGCCAACGAGGAGGCCCAGTGGCTGATCCACATTGTGGAAAATCTCCTGTCCATCACCCGCATCGGCGCGGGGGAGGACGCGCAGGTTACCAAAACGCCGGAGGCGGCGGAGGAGGTCATCGAAGGGGCCGTGGGCAAATTCCGGCGGCAGTATCCGCAGATCGACGTCCGGGTGGAGCTTCCGGAGGAGTTCTTCCTGGTGCCCATGGACCCGCTGCTGATCCAGCAGGTGATGACGAACCTTCTGGAAAACGCCGCCGTCCACGGCGTCACCACCACCCGGGTGGTGGTATCCCTGGAAAAACAGGGGAAATGGGCCCGGTTCACCGTGTGCGACAATGGCCGGGGCATCCCGGAGGGACGGCTGCACAACCTGTTCGACGGCACCCAGAGCGCCCAGAAGGGGGACAGCACCCGCAGCATGGGCATCGGCCTGTCTGTGTGCAAAACCGTGGTGGCAGCCCACCGCGGCAAAATAAAAGGAGAAAATATCAAGGGGGGCGGCGCCCGGTTCACGGTGGACCTGCCCCTGGAGGAGGATGAACATGAAGATCAAGGATAAGGTTCTGATCGTGGAGGATGAGCAGAGCATCAGCAATTTCATCTCCATGGTCCTCAACGCCAGCGGATACGATACCATCATTGTGGGCAGCGGTGAAGAAGCGCTGACCATGATCGCCTCCCACTGCCCGGACCTGATCGTCCTGGACCTGGGTCTGCCGGATATGGACGGCATGGAGGTGCTCAAGTCCGTGCGCAAGTGGTCCAATCTTCCGGTGGTGGTGGTGTCCGCCCGGAACCACGAGCACGACAAGGTGGATGCGCTGGATTACGGGGCCGACGAC
>OGME01001485.1_pt1 | contig 13921 bp, 15 predicted proteins | sample 1572981 | NCBI WGS metagenome assembly OGME01 (sample SAMEA2581902, study PRJEB24529) | metagenome | biome: Human gut stool | place: China | collected 2011
AAGGAGTTAGAATAAACCGAAGCAAAAGGTTCGATTCCTGGTGGCACCACTTTGAGAAAAAGCAAATCACTGCAAACTCCTGATTTCCAAACGAAATCAGGAGTTTTTCTTTTCCCGCGAAACGCAAAAAACGGCAAGATATTACCGTCTGCGGTGGAGCAAAAGGTGGAGCAGAAAGGAGGATAGAAAATCTCCACCTCGAACGCTTCCTTTGCGTTGATTTGCAATGTTTTGCGTATCAAGAAGGCGCGCATGATTTCCTACTTTTGCAAAACCAAATAAAACTGTAGGAACATGAAAAGAGACTCATTCAACGTGCTTTTTTACTTGAAGAAAGCCAAATTGCTGAAGAGCGGAGAAGCCTCCGTGTGTATGCGCATCACTGTGAACGGTGCGCGAGTGGAAAACAACATCCGCAAAAGCATCGACCCGGCCTTGTGGAACCAACCGAAGGAGTGCGCCAAGGGCAAGAGCCGCAAAGCCTGCGACCTGAATGCCTATATCGAAGAGGCGAGGATCAAGCTCCACCAGATGTTTAATGAAATGGAAGAGCAGGGCCAACTCATCACCGCCCGCATCCTGCAGGAACGCTTCTTCGGGCAGGACAAGGAACCCGAGGCAGTCCGCACCATCATCGGCACGATGCAGGAGCACAACGACCAATGCCGCGCCCTCGTGGGCAAGGACTATGCCCTGATTACCGTCCGCCGCTATGAGAGTTGTAAGCGTTATCTCGCGGAACTTATCAAAAAGAGATACGATAAGGAGGACTTGCCGCTGACAGAAGTCAACGGCGAACTGGTGCGCGCCTTCGAGTTTTACCTAAAGACAGAGAAGGAATGCCAGCAGAACACGGTCATCCGCTACATGAAATGCCTGAAGAAAATCACCAACCTTGCCCTTGCCAACGAATGGATAGCCAAAGACCCGTTTGTCGGCATCAAGTTCCACGAGAGAGAAGTCATCCGCGAGTTCCTGACAATGGACGAACTGCTCACCATCTATCACAAGGAGTTTCCGCTGGAGCGCATCACCGTAGTCCGCGACATCTTCATCTTCGCCGCCTTCACCGGCCTCGCCTTCATCGACGTGCAACAACTGGCACCCGAACACATCGTGGAAGATGCCAACGGCAACCTCTGGATTCGCAAGCCTCGCCAGAAGACGAAGAACATGTGCAACATCCCCCTGCTCGACATCCCTTTGGCCATCCTCCGCAAATACGCGAACTACCCAGCTTGCTTAAAGAAGAAGGTGCTGCTTCCCGTCCCCTGCAATCAGAAGATGAACAGCTATCTAAAAGAAATAGCCGACCTCTGCATGATCAAGAAGAACTTGACAACACATACGGCCCGGCATAGCTACGCCACCTCCGTCTGCCTCGCTAATGGTGTGAGCATTGAGAACGTGGCCAAGATGCTCGGTCACTCCAACATCAAGATGACCCAGCACTATGCCCGCGTGTTGGATTCCTCTATCCTGCGTGATATGAATAATGTGAAGAGCATGATGGCCAAAGTAATGGGATGAGTATGGAAAGAGGAATCATTACAATCAGTGAAGGTGGTGTGGTGAGTATGCCCACTGCACCCGTATGGATGACGCAGTTCGAGATTGCTGACTTGTTCGGAGTGTTCTCTTGCGATGTTCGTAAGGCGATTCATGCCATTTATAAGAATGGTGAACTGAACGAGGCGGACACGATGAAGTATGTCAGACAAGCCGATGGAATCAGTTACGATGTTTACAGCCTTGAAATGGTTATTGCCATTGCATTCAGAATATGCAGTAAGAACAGTATGCTGTTCAGACAGTTTGTAATCGGTAAACTGAATGCTGGTAAGGTCTCGTTGTTTGTTTCCTGTAGCAGAGGAACCAACCAATGGTATAATTGACTCCATCCCGTCAATCACTCGTTCCCGATGCTCGGATGCAAAGGTAGCGTATGGTTTGATGGCAGAAGCAAGGTCAGGCGGCAGAGCCGTTTTGGGCTGAATCTTCCTCCTGCGGAGCGTATTCAGCCCGAAAACCTTGCCCCTGCAGACCATTCGCTGGTAAGGCATCCGGCAACGGAAACAAGCGACTGACGGGAAATCAGAAGAAAGGAACGGCTTACAGACGAAGCGAAGTTTTGATGCTTCATCTGTAAGTCGTTCCTTTTTTCTTTTTGCTGTCATGTCCATTGCTACCGCAATCTATTGGGCAGCCGGCAAACTGCGCTCCTTCAAGAAAATCAGGTGACCGTCTGTCAATAGGCGGAGCGGTAGCCGTCAAGCAGCATCTTCTCTAAGTCCGACTCGCGATAGAGAATCTTCCCGCCTAACTGGATGTAGGGTATCCGTCCCTCGTTGCGGTAGTCCTGGAGTGTCCGGCGGCTCACCTTCAACCGCGCCGACACTTCCTTGTCGGTGAAGAAACATTCTTCATATAGTCGTCATATTAATTAAAAAAGCGTATATTTGTTGAACCAAAACAAATTCTATTATATTATGAAATATCATATTCCTTTTCTTAGTGGTGTTTGCCTCCTTCTAGCTTTAACTGGTTGTGAAAACGGTGTTGATACAAATCAACAGCAATCACTAAAATCAAAAGTTGACTCTCTCTGCAATGTTGTGATTTCTCAGCAAGCAACTATTAAATCTATGAGAGATACAATTTCTATGCTCCAATTTCCAGCAGATCAACGTCTAACTCAAATAAAGCAGCTCATTGCTAATAATAAGTTCTCTGAAGCGGAGATTGCAATTTCGGATTTACAGTCTATATTTCCTCATTCTCAAGAAGCAGCTCAAGGCCCTGCAATGATGACTTCAATAAGTGCAAAAATTGCAGCCATTGAGGCAGAAAAAGAACGTATAAAGGCACAGGGATATAAGATTTTCAAAGATAATTTGAGTTGCTCAGACAATGAAGAAAATTATAACTTTTCAGGATTTACATTTGGACGTACCTTTACGTTTGATAACTGTTATGATGTAAATGAGTATTCATATAGAACCGCAGATAAAGATAAAACTTATTTGTTGTTCTCGTTAAAGTTGTCAACAAAGAAAAAATATGCATCTTCTCCGGGCGTTTACATATATGAACTCGCGGGAGATAAACTAAAGTGTGTCACATCATGTATGGATGAGTATGCTAGTTGGACTAGTTATGGTGCAAAAATTGGTAATTACAGTGATGACAGTCATGATTTTTCAAAGGTAAATTCTGTGAATTTCAAATATGCAGGTGAAATAGAACAATCAAAATCCAAGAAGCCGCTATTCGTGTTATTTTTCAAAAAAGGATATAATTTGAAAAATGAGTTGTCCGTGGAGGATGTTCAAAATGACTGTATCGTAATTAAAATTTTAAATCGTAGCGCAATATAGGGTATAGGTTTAAGAGATATAAAGAGGAACGACTTACAAGCGAATCTTGATGCTTCATCTGTAAGCCGTTCCTTTTTCTTTTCCTGCCTCAATTATTGGGCAAACGGCAAACTGCGCTCCTTCAAGAAAATCAGATGGCGGTCTGTCGGTAGGCGGAGCGATAGCCGTCAAGCAGCACCTTCTCTATGTCCGACTCGCGGTAGAGAATCTTTCCGCCCAACTGGATGTAGGGTATCCGTCCCTCGTTGCGGTAGTCCTGGAGTGTCCGGCGGCTTACCTTCAATCGCGCCGACACTTCCTTGTCAGTGAAGAAACGTTCTCCGCCCAGTGTCGGATGATAGTTTGCAGTCAGTTGCTCGTAGTTGTCCAGCAGTCGGTCGAGACAGCCCATGAAGTGGATTATCCACTCGTTGTCTTTGGTCATCAGTTCATTCATGTTACTTTGGATTTAGTGGGTATTGTTGTTATACTTTGTTTGTTGTTTATATTGTCCGTCCCTTGAACCGTGCTTCTTTTCGTCTGTCCTCCACATGAGCCACGATGCGCTTCACGTCTTCGGGACGATAATACGTCTTGTGGTTGATTTGCGAGAAGGCGAGTGTTCCATTGTCCCGCAGCGTCTGCAAGGTACGCGGACTGATGTTGAGCATCCGGCATACGTCCTGATTGTCCATCCACTCACTCATTGTTTTTTCGCCGTGCCGATGGCAAATGGCATCCATGCGGCGGGCGAACTGGTCGAACTTGGCGACCATCGCCTCAAAGGTTCTTTTCTCAATAGATACTATTTCCATAATTCAGTGCTTTTGTTGTTTTTCTGCCGCAAAGGAATGGATAATCCGCCATCCGACAATGCTTTTTTCAGAAGTGGCAGCCTTTGGCGTCACCATACTGGAAAACCGGTGCCAGTTGTTGGGTGAATATGCCTTAATTCCTATATATAATGGGAATGTCGCAGTTCAGATAAGACTTTAATTATAGTGCGTCCATAATTGCTTTCTATTATTCGTTCTCGGAGAATCGGTGAAGTCTGCACTATTGTTTCTGTTGCTCCAAAGCAAAGCCACACAAAATTGCCTAAGAGAATCCAATTTCTTGACGGGGTGAACTATAGGTAGTTATTTTGCATCCGACAAACGGTCAAGTATGCGCATAACGACCAATAGTAATTCAACATTAACAAGAAACAGTATGAGTAAGAAATTCAAAAACATTGAGAACGATGAGGAGTTCAAGAACTTCAAGTTGGAAGACTTTCTGCCTTCCATGCCCAATGCAGAGCGGGCAGAAAAGTCGGCTGACGCGAAATCGGAGGTGCCTGCCGAAACGGGCAGTCTCTTTCCTCCGTTGGAAGAACCGGACGCATCCGTAGTGCAGACGGTGGTGTCAGCAGCTGTTACACATGAGCAAGAGGAAACGGCCACAGAGTTGGATGGAATTCCTGCTGAGCGAACCATCGTCAGACGCATCAGCAGCAAGCAGCGTCGGCTGTCGCTGGACGAGTACCGCGACACCTATCTGCGCGTCCCCAAGATTATCGACCGCAAACCCGTGTTTGTCAGCAGTGAGGTGCGCGATGAGTTGGACAAAATTGTCCGCTGTCTTGGTGGCCGGGGAATGAGTGTGTCCGGATTGGTCGAGAATCTCGCTCGCCATCATCTTTCCACATACGGAAACGACATCGACCAATGGCGTAAATTGTGAGAATTAAGAAGCAATCAACGGATGAACTTTTAGAGTTGCTCTAAATCCCTGTAACGAAGTTTGGAGAGGGCAAGTTTATGTTTCGGGCAGACCGAAACCACTTGCCCCGCTCCAAACCTCGCAGGGAAGGCATCCCGTTGGTCTATATCTACTACAATCAGTAATCAAAGTAAACTTGATAATCATGAACAATGAGAGAAGAAGGAACAAAGGCGGTCGCCCTGTCAAGGGTGCGGCTGAGAAACTGAAATACCGCATCACGGTGAAGATGGCAACAGAGGACTACTATCTGTTGAAGTCCAAGGCTAAGTCGGCAGGGGTCTCTGCCAGCGAGTTCATCCGTGGCTGCATCGCAGAAGGATGCGTAAAGGAACGGCTCTCTAAAGAGCATGGCGACCTGATTCGCAAGCTGTGTGGCATGGCGAACAATCTAAACCAACTGGCACGAAAGGCAAACGCGGAGGGATACGCTTCTGTGTTTGTCACCTGCCGCACCTTGATGATAGAGATGGATAACCTTGTAAATCGGATACGCCTATGATAGCCAAAATCATGAAAGGCTCGAACTTCAACGGTGTGGTTAACTACATCCTAAACGACGAGAAAGGCACACAAATCATAGATGCGGACGGCTTATTTCTGGAAAATAACGACACGATAGCACAAGGATTTATCGGCCAAGCGCAGATGAATCCAAAGGTGACCAAGGTCGTTGGGCACATCGCATTGAGCTTTTCCAAGAAAGATGCGCCACGGTTGAACAACGCAATCATGGCGCAGATAGCCCGTGAGTACATGGAGCGGATGGGTATTAAGGAGACGCAGTACCTCATCGGGCGGCATTTCGACAAGGAACATCCGCACGTGCATATCGCCTTCAACCGCATTGACAATAACGGCAAAACCATCTCCGACCGAAACGACCGCTTCCGCAGTGAGCGTATCTGTAAGGAGCTAACCAAAAAATATGGGCTTCACTTTGCCAACGGCAAGGAACAAGTGAAGATGGATCGACTGCGTGAACCAGACAAGACGAGTTATGAACTCTACCAAATCTTGAAGGCGGAGGTCGGTAGATGCAGGGATTGGAATACCTTGCTTGAGCGGTTGGAACGGCAGGGCATCGGTGTGCAGTTCAAGTACAAGGGACAGACGAATGAGATTCAAGGCATCATCTTCTCCATGAATGGCTACCGTTTCAACGGTTCCAAGGTGGACAGACAATACAGTTACTCCAAGATTGATGCAGCACTAAACCGTAACAATTACGGAGAACGACAGACACAACCTCAGCCACAGGCTAATCGGGAAGAAATAAGCCCGACTTCAAGCAACGGTGGTGAGCTTATCATCGGTTCATTAGGCCTATTCACCCCAAGCAATGCGCCGGAGGAACAGCAACCTTATGACCCCTATCTGAGGAACAAGAAAAAGAAGAAACAACGTAAAATCAACTGGTAACAATGGCAGACAACAATGTATTCATCCTCTTCGAGGAAATCAAAACCGCCTTAAAAGGCATCAACAACAAGTTAGAGGAACTTCCCCAAGTGGTGGCGCAAGCACCACAAAGCGAAGCCAATGTCCAAGATTTATCTCCGATTAAGGAGGCTGTGGTGGAAACAACCAAAGCCCAATCGGAAGATATTAAGGGCTTGTTGGCAAAACACTGGAAGGCATACGCACAAATCTCCACCGTTATTCTGCAGCACCTTGACACCATCAAGAAGGTGCAGGACAAGCAAGGAGCGCAACAGAAGCAGCACCCGCAGGAGCATATCCATAAGCACAGCTTCGACATCAAATCCAAGAAAGTCTTTTCTTTTGTCGTAGGGCTTGGCGTGGTCTGCGCCTTATCTCTATGGGGTAACATCGCGCAGTGGCAATCCAAGCGCCAGTACGCAGACGATGCCCTAAAGTTCCGTGCCATCCGTGCATGGGGCGGATGCAATGCCAATGATGTTCTTTGGCTAAACAACGTGTTCGACATTTATCGGGACGAGAAAGCTATTGAGTGGGTACGGAAGCAAGCGGACGGATATGATATTTCTCTGAAGGTCGCCTCTGACAGTTTGATGCAGGAGAGCATCAAAAACAAGGAACGATAAGCAAGAGAACAAGTAGCTTTTCGGACAGATAACAAGAAACTAAAAATCGCATCGGAATACGGCCGCCATTCCGATGCGATTTTCTTAGATATGAATCTTAAACCATTTCAATTATTAGAACTTGAGCGGAACTTAGTCGGTGCTTGAGCGGTAGTTGGTCGCAACTTGGTCGGTGGCAAATTTGATTGATTGTTTAGCTTGAGGGGTACTTAGGGGGTACATAAGGGGTGCTTAGGGGGATTTTATCTTCTATGGATGTCATATTTATAGGAATATACCTCAATTTTAAGAGTAAAAGTTCATTCTAATAGTAGTTTTTCAATCTTAATCATTATATTTGCAAATAGAATCAATTTATTCATATATGTGTTGAATCTCATAATGACATATGGAAGTAACAAGAATAAACCGATTAAAGATTGTTTTGGCGGAACAAAATAAAACAGGGAAATGGTTAGCAGAGCAGTTGGGAAAGAATGAAGCGACCATTTCGCGATGGTGTTCAAACTCTTCTCAACCTTCTTTAGAAATGCTTTTAAAGATTGCGGATGCCCTGCAAATAGATGTACGAAAGCTGATAAATCATAATAATAACGAATAATGGTATGGCAAAGCGAAATATAGACAAGGCAAAAGAGGCAAAGAAAGATGAGTTTTATACTCAGCTTGAAGATATTAACAACGAGTTGAAACATTACCGAGAGCATTTTCGTGGCAAGACGGTGTTGTGTAACTGTGATGACCCGCGTGTAAGCAACTTCTTCACTTATTTTGCTTATAACTTTGAGTTCCTTGGTTTGAAGAAGTTGATAACGACGTGCTATAAGAACCAGAATGTTGACTTGTTCTCACAAGGTCAATGTGAGAAAGCAGTGTATCTTGTTTATGAAGGTGACAAGAATGGGAATAATACTCCGGATGCAGATGAGATAGGTGTGTTGCCATTAAAAGGCGACGGAGACTTCCGTAGCAAAGAATGTATTGAACTTTTGAAGGAGGCTGATATTGTTGTTACAAATCCTCCCTTCTCGTTGTTTCGCGAGTATGTTGCTCAATTGATAGAGTATGGTAAGAAGTTTATTATCATAGGACATCAAAATGCGTTGTCATATAAGGAGATATTTCCTTTAATTCAAAATAATCAAATGTGGTTAGGTTATGGTTTTAAGGGAGGCGCTGGACATTTTATTTCCCAATATAAAGATATAGCAACTGCTGGAAATCATAAAGAAGGAATGATTCGTGTGTCTGGTGTTAATTGGTTTACAAATCTTGATATAAAGAAGCGACATGAGTTTCTGGTTCTATATAAAAATTATTCTCCTGAGTTGTATCCCACTTACGAGAATTTTAATGCTATAAATGTCAATAGAACAGACGACATCCCTTGTGATTATGATGGCATTATGGGTGTTCCTATAACCTTTATGGATAAATACAATCCCGAGCAATTTGAAATCGTTGGATTAGGAATTGCTAATCTGGGCTTAAGCATAGGAGTGAAACCCTATAAGCCAGAACATAAAGCATACCGTAAAGAAGTACAAAGACGTGGTGCTGTTGATGGAGATTTATATATAATGAATGGTAATGAAGTTGTAGTTCCTTATGCAAGAATTTTAATTCGTAAAGTCAAAAAGTAAAAACCATGAAAATAGAACTTAAATCCATAAAGATAGGTGACCTTATAAAGGGTTATAGCAACGATGCTGATACGGGCGTAAAAGGTTACGGCGGTAAGTTGGATATTCGTCCTCCGTATCAGCGGGAGTTCCGGTATGATGTAAAACAACAGCAAGCCGTTGTTGATACCATCTTGAAAGGCTTCCCGCTTAACATCATGTATTGGAGTGTGGGTGAGAATGGCAATTTTGAAATGATTGACGGACAACAACGCACGTTGTCTATTTGTGAGTTCTTCACCCACGGATTCAATATAGAGGATAAAGACCGTGGAACACTCTATTTCTCAACATTGACAAATGAGGAGAAGGATAAGTTCTTAAACTACGAACTTACTATATATTTCTGTGAGGGAACAGATAAGGAAAAGTTAGATTGGTTTAGAGTAATCAATATTGCAGGAGAAAAATTGCTTGACCAAGAACTTCTGAATGCTGTTTATACAGGTCCGTTTGTAACAGACGCCCGCCGCCATTTCTCAAAGAATGGTTGTCCGGCTTACAAACTCGGTGCTGATTTCTTGAATGGCAGTGCCATTGAGCAAGCATATCTCTCAACCGTCCTTAAATGGGCGGCGCGCCGTGACGGTATAGCCAAAGTGGACGATTATATGGCACAACATCAGTTTGACCCGAACGCAAACAAGTTGTGGGCCTACTTTGTTTCCATTATCACATGGGTGCGTGCCACATTCCCCAAATTTCGCCGTGAAATGAAGGGGCAGGATTGGGGCGCAATGTTTGATGAGTTCGGTGAAGGCGTGTACGATACCGATGCGTTGGAGAAACAAATCCATGACTTGATGGAGGATGACGAGATTATGAAGAAGTCCGGCATCTACCGGTATGTCTTGAGTGGAGATCTTCGTGACCTCAGTTTCCGCGCTTTTGACAAAAAGCAGAAGCGTGAAGCTTACGAGCGTCAGCAAGGCATCTGCGTTCATTGTGGCAAACATTTTGAATTGGAAGAAATGGAAGCTGACCACATCATTCCATGGAAAGAAGGAGGCACGACTGTAGCAGAAAATTGCCAAATGCTTTGTAGGAATTGCAATAGGATTAAAGGAGTGAAATAAATTGCGTAATAGAAAAATAAGTTTAAATTCAATCAAATATGAGAACGATTATTCTAGGTGCTGGCGTTGATGCCAATATAGGAATGCCACTCACGGGAGAACTTATTCCACAACTAGCGGAATATGCAACAACAGAAGAAGGTAGCAAATTGGATGCACAACTTCGTTCAGTGCTTCCTCGCTTGATGTTCCGATTTGAAGACTTTATCAAGAAGACGATAGACCGTTTTGCAGATGAGTTTAATCGTGAAATGGGTATTATCAGAGAAAGCATATCTCAAGAATTAGTTCATAACGAAAATCTAACCGAAGATGAAAGAAAGATGGGAAGACTTATCACGATTCTTATGGACAAACTTATCGGTGTGCGTGAAGGGGCAACCATTGATGAGGAAATGCAAAGCCTTATTCAGGAAGTCTTAGGAGAAGAAGTATCGGTTGAAGATGAAAGCCTTATTGATTATAGCAAAATCGTATTTACGGATACGTTTAAATCCGTGTTACGAACAATTTTACAAAGAAGTTTGACTAATTCGAGGCATCCAGTTTTACGCCACGTTTTTCGTAATATCTTAGATATAGAGCAACTATTACTAAGATATTTTATCGGCTTTTATACTAATCAAGAAAGTCTCATGAAATCATATATTTATATAACATGGATGTTATGGGGGCTTCTTGTGAGTAAAGAAAAGAAAATTTCTGAGGAACGAGGAAATTATTTTGGCAATCTCCCTTTATATTCACAGTTACGCAACCAGAACGAATGGAATGTTATCTCCTTTAACTACACAACTTTTGCTCGTCAATTTACAAACGGAAGAGCAATTTATTTTCATGGATGCCTTACAGAATATGTAGATATAGAGACAAAGATTAGTTCTTGTATTAGCGAGCAAGAGTATTGTGAAATTGATGTGACAGCTTTCTTTGAAGAGAATATAAAATCTAATATTGATTTTGCATCTGATTTACGCCATTATACAATACCGTCTTTTTTACCACCGCTTAAAATAAAACCAGTAATTGGTAAAAAATTCATTACAGAATGGTATAACGCTTCAACAGCTCTTGAGAATTCTGACAAGATTATTATTATCGGTTATTCTTTTAATGCTTCAGATGAGCATTTTAATGGATTGCTTCGTGATTGTCGTGATAAAGACATATATGTTATAGATAAGGATATTAGTACTGTATTATTACGTTTAGCATCTGTGTTAGGTATTGATCCAAACATGAATATACAAAGAACGATACAGAACAAACAAGCAAAGGTATTCAATAATCATTTATTTCTAATTGAAGCTGAAGCCAATGAAATCAATCTTTCGCAACTATAATTGCTCTTGGTCGGAGACATTCCTCTTAATCCTCTTTTTCCTCTTACTTGGCTGGGCTATTGTTTCACAAGTTTGGGGAACAGGATGGAGTATATGGTTTGATACAAATGGTCTAGACCATATAGGCTCTTTTATGGGAGGTTTATTTGCTGTTCTTAGTATCTATTATCTTATAAAAAATCTTGCAGAACAGCGTCATATTACGTCTATACAATCTTTTGAAAGCAATTATTTGGAGATTGTGAAATTTTGTAGAGCACAAGTAGAACAGGCTCATGTACCTAATCCTGATTCTTCAAAAGAAGATAGACAACAAATCATAGGAAAAGATGTCTTTAATCTATTCTTCCATCAAATAGAAGTAGCTATTGAAGAGCTCAAAACTTATATGCAAGACAAAACCTTAAATGATTTTTTTATAACGCAAAACGAATTTGAGCGTCAACAACAAATATGGGGGAATAAATTGCAGGATAGGACTATATCATCAATTGCTTATCTGATAACATATTCAGGCGTAAGAAATCTCAATGCGAATTTACTCGAAAAAAAGTATTTGTCTCAATATAATCCGAACCATGTCAATAAACTATTGTCTCTTTTTAAAAAGAAGCTTGCTCAATATGCCCCAGAGAATTTAAGAAATTACATAGGAGATAGATTGCATCAAACAGACATACAAAATTGTGATGACAAAGCGTACTATGGCTTTCAAGATGAAATCGGAAATTATTTTCGTTTACTATTTCAGGCTATTGAATATGTAGATAATCAACCATTTCTATCTTACAAGGAGAAATATAAATATATTAAAATGCTAAGAGGGCAGATGAGTAATATGGAAGAAGCCGTGTTATTCTACAATTCATTATGTGACTTAGGTCTTGCATGGGAATATGGTAATCACGAGAAAGGCAAAGATCTCATTACAAAATACAATTTGATAAAAAATATACCCGCAAATCTGACAAAAATATCATTTGAAGAATTTTATCCTAATGTATATTATGAGTATTTCAAAGAACAACCTTCAAATAGGAAAGATTATGATAATAGGTAAAATAAAATTTACATGCCATAGAAAAATTTTCAGCTAACAATTCGTCCTAGTATTTATAAAGATTGAAAGAACAAAATATCATCATGAACGAAGAAAACAAAATAATACTCTATCAAGATGATGACGAGGTAACTCGTGTGTCGGTGCGCTTTGCGGACGAAGACTTGTGGCTGACACAAAATCAGTTGGCGGAGATTTATTGTACTACAAAACAGAACATAAGCCAGCACATTGACAATATCTTAAAAGATGGTGAGTTAGACCCCAATCGAACTGTAAAGGATTTCTTGACAGTTCGGCAGGAGGGCAAGCGTCAAGTGCAGCGCAGCGTGTTGCACTACAATCTTGACATGGTTATCGCTTTGGGCTATCGTGTGCAGTCTCAGGTCGCAACCCGTTTTCGCCGTTGGGCAACACAACGACTTCATGAGTATATCCAAAAAGGATTTGCGATGGATGATGAGCGGTTGAAGCAAGGTGGAAACCGATATTTCCGTGAGTTACTGCAACGCATTCGCGATATTCGTAGCAGTGAGCGTAACTTCTACCAGCAGGTCACGGACATATACGCCACAGCCACGGATTATGACCCGCGGGATGAAATGACAAAGATGTTCTTTGCCACCGTGCAAAACAAGTTGCATTATGCTGTTCACGAGAATACAGCGGCCGAAGTTATCTACAATCGTGTGGATAACGAAAAGCCGTTTGTGGGCATGACCAACTTCAAGGGCAACTATGTGACTAAGGACGATGTGAAGATTGCCAAGAACTATCTGTCTGAGAATGAACTACAGCGTTTGAACCTGCTGGTTTCCGGCTTCTTGGATTTTGCCGAGTTCCAAGCATTGGAAATGAATCCCATGACAATGAAAGACTGGATAGAAGCATTGGACAATCAGATTATCGCTCACAAACGGAAAGTGCTGATTGGCAAAGGAAACATCTCACATAAGCAAGCAATCGAAAAGGCCGAAAAGGAGTTTGAAATCTACCGTAAGCGCGAAATGGAACTGCTTGAGAGTGATTTTGATAGAGAAATCAAAAGATTGAAGAATAAGAACGGCAATAATCCAAACTAAATCACTACCTTTGTCCCACGAAATCATCCGCTTGCTTGATGCGCAGAATGGGGCAATTTTGCGGTGGAGCGATAGGAGGAGATTGCGGGTTTTGTGATTCTTCAAAGTGAAGATATAGAGCTGCTTAGGCGTTTATTACGATTCCTGGTGGCACCACCTTTACAAAATGAAAAATCATGAAAACCGCTGAAATACAGTTATTTCAGCGGTTTTTTATTTATGTACTGTCCGCAAAAATATGCAATTTGGGGTTCAGTAGATTTTTCGTGGGGATAATTTTTTATCTTCGTGAAGTATTGCTTACTTTGCATTATGAAAAACGATTATTTGAACATGCTAGCCAGCCTCGTGTTGCCGGCTCAGATATTAGATTACTTTCTCATCTCTGGAGTCGAACAAACCTCTCAAGAGATTCATATCGGCCTGGATGAAAAGTAAGCATCCGATAAAGTACACATTGTATTTTCATAAAATAGAAAACTCGATATC